>ERZ1034730.151-NODE-151-length-31522-cov-15.464582_pt1 | contig 31522 bp, 25 predicted proteins | sample MGYA00520650_ERZ1034730 | MGnify/ENA primary metagenome ERZ1034730 (study PRJEB33766, sample SAMN09781702) | gut metagenome | biome: gut microbiome | host: Homo sapiens | place: Madagascar | study: EMG produced TPA metagenomics assembly of the PRJNA485056 data... | reverse complement strand
AGCAAAGTAAAAAGGGGCTGTGAAGAAATGGGGATTCATTTCTTCACAGCCCCTTCTTTTTGACTCAAAATTCCGAATGCGTGCCCCGCACGACCTCGATGCCATTCTCCCGGAAGATACCTGCAAGTGCTTCGATCTCCCGGCACAGCTCCTGATCTCCCCCATCATGACAGCAGCAGATCCCGAGGTGGACCGCATCCGGATGCAGCTTTACGATCCTCTCCACCTTTTCTTGGAGCCCCTTGTCATTTTCCAGGGTATGCCCGCAGCCGCTGCACCGCATGAAAGCCTCGATCTCCAGCGGCTCCTTCCCGTAGCGGGCAAAGGACCTCGTCCGCTGGTTGAACGCCTGAAAGCAAGCCGCCCCCGTGCAGACACGGTTTGGCTTAAGACATGTTAAAATCACTATTCGTTTCATCATCGGTCTCCTTCCAATGGCGCGGAATGTACATGATATTCATGCGCCCCGTTTTTTCATCATAATGGATCTCACTATCGACATCATAGAGCGCTTTGATGAAATCCACCGTCAAGAGCTCATGAGGCGTACCAACGCCCACCACTTTCCCCTGCTGTATCGCGATCAGACGATCACAGTACATCGCTGCTATGTTCAGATCATGCACCGCTGCGACCACCGTATGTCCCAGCCCCTTGACGATGTCCATGATCTCCAGCTGGTACTTGATATCGAGATGATTCGTCGGTTCATCGAGGACCAGACATTCCGTCTGCTGCGTGAGCGCCCTTGCGAGGATCACGCGCTGCTGCTCACCCCCGGAGAGCGTCGAAAAATTACGTGCTTCAAAGCCTGAGAGCCCGACGATAGAGAGCGATTCATGCGCCAGACGATAATCCTCCGCATTGTCCCTGTCCATCATCTTCTTGTGCGGCGAGCGCCCCATCAGCACCACATCGAGCACGGAAAAATCAAAATTATAATAATTGTGCTGTGCCACCACCGCCAGCTTCAGTGCCGACTCACGATATGACATCTCATCTAAGAGCTTTCCGTCAAAGCGGATCGTCCCCTCCGTCGGTTTCTGTACACGATACACGCATTTCAGAAAAGTGCTCTTTCCGCTGCCATTAGGCCCTATGATTCCCAGAAACTCCTTTGGATGAAGGGTAAGGTCGATCCCCTTCAGGATCTCTTTCTTCCCGATGAAATACTTCACCGCTTCTGCCAGGATCTCCATCAGTCGCTCCCTCCGAATCCATATGTTTTCTTAATCATCAGATAAATGAAGCTTGGCGCACCGATCATGGAAATCAGAATACCGATCGGAAGCTCCGTATGCGGGATGATCACGCGGCAAAGACCATCCGCCACGACAAGGAAGATCGCTCCCACAAGTGCCGCGACAGGGAGCAGTCTCTTGTGATCCGGACCCGTGAACATGCGGATGACATGCGGAACGATCAGTCCGACAAAGCCGATCATCCCAGCCGAGTACACCGCAAAACCTACGATCAGAGAAGAAATCAGAAGATACCACTGCCGGTACGCGTGAAGATCTGTCCCCATCGTGATCGCTGACTCATCGCCAAGAAGCATCAGATTCAGCACACGGCTCTGCGTCCAGAAAAAAAGGATCGAAGCCATGATGATCGGCGCGATCACCGCGAGCTCTCCCCACTGCGCCCCAGCAAGACTTCCCATCATCCAGTACGCGATCGTCTGCATTCCCTCCTTATTATTGGCAAAGTACACGATAAAGCTGGAAAACGCTCCGCACACCGCCGATAGTGCCATACCTGCCAAAAGCAGCTTCATCGAGTTCGACCGGCCGCCTAGATTAGAAATAAAGAGTACCGCCAGCGAAATCACAAAGGCACCTATAAAAGCAGCGATACCGACAAAATTCGGTCCCAGTGCTGCCCCGACGCCCAGAAGGATCGCAGAGGTCGCGCCAAGTGACGCCCCCGAAGAAATCCCCAGAATGTACGGATCCGCCAAAGGATTCTTCACGATCGCCTGCATGATGACCCCGCAGGACGCAAGCCCTGCTCCGACAAGTGCTGCCAAGACGAGCCGCGGCAGTCGAAGAAGCCATACGATGTCATGGACCGGCCCCTGCCCCGTCGCCTCGATCGGCAGTCCGCTCGTGAACTGATCCAGCACCGCCGCGTAGATCTCTTCAAGCGGCAGCTTCACCGTCCCGATGCTGAGCGCCCAGAAAAGCGAGAGCACCAGAAGCACGGCCAAGAGCAGCAGGAACGCGGCAAAGCCGATTTCTTTCAAACCATTTTTCATATCTTATTCCTCCGGGTAGAGCCCTTTTCCAATAATCTGTATCCCATCATACGTCCGCACGCCTGCGCTGTAGATAGCGTAAAGAGGAAGCGGATAAATGCGCTTCTCCTTCACACAGCGTAAGCCCTGCAGCGCCTGATCCTGATACAGCCGTCCTACGATCTCATCCATCTGATCATACGCATTTTCGCAGACCACCATGAAAAGCGCCTCGGGATCCATCTCGATCAGCTGCTCCTTGCTGATCGTACGCATACCGACACCAAGAAGCTCCCCCCCCATAGACGTAAGGATATTTCCTGCAAGCGAGCGTTCTCCGTAGACCGTGATATCCTTCCCCAGATACTCGATGATAAGCCCCCGCGGATGATGCCCCATGTTTTGCGCCTTCCCTTCCGCACGCTCGATCTCATCCTGCATCTTAGAGACCAGCTCTTGAGCCTTCTCCTCCCGGTCAAAAATCTTCCCGAGATTCAAGATATCCTGATACTCATAGTCGATCGTGTGTACTTGGATTTTCGACGAAGAACCGGGAGCTATGTATGTCCCGACACCGCGGCCTTCCCAGAAATCCGTCCCGCGGAGCGTCTTCTTATCGAAAGACGATGCCCAGCCCACGATGAGATCCGGATCCTGCAGCATCACCGTCTCCATGTCCAGATGTTCCATACTCGTATACGGGATCTTCGCATACGTCTCGCGATACTCCGGACGAAGATAGCTCCCATCCGGCAGCCCCATCGCTGCCACGATCCGATCCCCCACGCCAAGAGCCATAAGATTCTCGATAGAGTTTTGCCAGATACACACCACCCGTTTCGGCGGCGCCCTGAACGTTTCCTCCCGCATCTCTCCGTGACTGTTTAACGTTTCAACGGTGACAGGGTAATGAGCCGAATCCTCCACCACCGCTTCCGTCCGCGGTGCGCCTTCCTTCACCATCGGACTGCAGCCCGAGAGAAGGCAACAGGAAAGAAGCGCCGCCGCTATCCATATCTTTTTCATTCTTCCATTTCCTTGATCCGTTCCTTCACAGCGCGGTCGATCAGGACACATACGCCATAAAACCTTTCATGTATATCACCATTCGAAAACCGAAGCACCTTGCATCCATCCTTTTCCAACTTCTCGCTGCGCCATGCATCATAGCTCTTCCCATAGTCAGAGTAATGCTGTGCCCCATCCAGCTCGACGATCAGCCGCGCCCTATGGCAGTAGAAATCACAGATAAAAGCCCCCATCACCCGTTGCCGCCGGAACTTCACCGGATACATGCGTAGGAAATGATACCAAAGATGAAACTCCTCCTTCGTCATGTGCCGACGCATGGAAGACGCTCGTTCCTTCATCGTCCGGTTCAAAGGTGGTTTCTGCATCTTGTGCTCCTTTCAGGAAATCAAAAGTAATAGCTTGACTTCATTGTAGCAATAATGCCGAATGATGACGAGAGTCTTTTGTGAACAAATAGAAAGTATGCCATTGTTCGGTCCTTCGGACCATCGCCCCTCTGGGGAGAACCAAAGAGGGGGTGCATTTCTCGAGCGCAGCGATGTTGGCTTGTTTTCCCTCGGCCGCCAGGCCGGTTTTACGGTTTTCTTAATGCCAAAGGTATTGCATGACATTGTTCGGCCCATCGGGCCATCTCCCCCTCCGGGGGGAGAACCAAAGAGGGGGTGTATTTCCCGAGCGCAGCGAGGTTGGCTTGTTTTCCCTCGGCCGTCAGGCCGGTTTTACGCTTTTCTAAATGACTGCGGTATCACGTTATCATTTAGAAAACCATAAAACCTCGCTTCGCTCGAAAAAACCTTACAACCGGCCTTCGGCCGTGGAAATGCACCCCCTTTGGTGCCTTCGGCACCGCCTTTCCCCCGGAGGGGGCACTGGTCCGATGGACCTATCATTAGTATTCAATGCCATTGCATGACATTGTTTGGCCCATCGGGCCATCTCCCCCTCCGGGGGAGAACCAAAGAGGGGGTGTATTTCCCGAGCGCAGCAAGGTTGGCTTGTTTTCCCTCGGCCGTCAGGCCGGTTTTACGCTTTTCTAAATGACTGCGGTATCACGTTATCATTTAGAAAACCATAAAACCTCGCTTCGCTCGAAAAAACCTTACAACCGGCCTTCGGCTGTGGAAATGCACCCCCTTTGGTGCCTTCGGCACCACCTTTCCCCCGGAGGGGGCACTGGTCCGATGGACCTATCATTGTCTGATAAAGCTATATTCAAAAATACTTCCCAGGAAAATAGGTCGGGTTCTTATACTCCCCGATCCATGTATCATACGTTTCCCCATCGATACCGAGATTTCTCTGGCACCAGGCTTTCCAATTTTCACCATACTTCTTATCTTTCAAGATGGCGTCCATCGTCCAGTCGGAATGCTTGGCAAGGATCCACGTCACTTTCACATAATGCATGGGGTAGCCCTGTCTCATGTAGCGCATCCCGACCTTCTTCGGGATACCCCACCAACGTTCGAGATTCACGGCTTTGAGCTCGAGGTCTTTCTGGTAGGCCTTTTCTCCCACCGCACCGATCAGTACTTCCACGCGCTGCCACGGTTCATCTTTCTTCAGTGCGAGGATATCTTTCACCGGTTTTCCGGAAATATAGGAGAGCTTCGCCGCGCGTTCCAGATCGCGGAAGCTCGTCCCGCTATCGATCAGGCTCTTCGTCTCTTCCGGAGTGACGAAATATTTCTGGGAGAGGACAGTCTGCATCTCTTCCATGGTCAGCCTGGGGCGGCGCGGCGGCCGTTTCTGCTGCTGCTCCTGCTTTGTCCCATCCGCCGCATAGACGGGCTCGACAATGGCAAGCGGCATGGTCAGAAGGAGAGCAGAGAGCGCGAGAATTTGAATTTTTTTCATTTGGTTGTCTCCTGTAGATATGGTGAAAGTGCGCCTGCGAAAGCAGGCGCACTTTTCGCGCATACAGAGTGATGTGGTTTGGTATTAGAAGGTGTACTTTGCGCCGACCAGTACGCTGCGTCCCGGCATTGCCGAGGAGCCGATGCCGTTCCAAGAGTTGTAGGATGTTTCGTATCCTTCATTGGTCAAGTTATTGATCAGGAGGTATACATTCATGTTCTTGGTCAGCTGATAGTTTACATTCCAATCCAGTACAAGGAATCGTTTATTGGAAAAAGCATGTTCACTGCAGCCAGTGTACCAGTTTGTCAGCAAGCCAGTGTACAGTTTGCCATTTTCATAAGAGAGGTTCAAAGAATAATGGTTCTGTGGACGAAGGCTATTGATGGCGGTATTGATATCGCTTGCATTTGCATATCCCCAGCTGTCATCGAGAATCCAGCCCGGTTTCGCTTTCCATTTATCCTTCATATGGGAATAAGAAGCAGACAATGTCAAATGATCATTAAACTGATGATCTACCGTGAAATTGAGAGACTGCTTATCTTCCTTGGCATTTACCGCTGTACTTACCGGCTTCTGCTGCGCTTCATCCCAAATCGGAAGGGTAGCAATGGCATTCGTCATCTTGGTGATATCGTAATGAACAGCCAACGTCGTCTTATCAGAGAGTTCTTTACGTACGCCAAATGTCCATGCATTGCCTTCTTCATCTTTCAATGGTGTTTTAAATACGCCGTCAACCGCGGAATAATCCCCTTCACGAAGCGGACGGAATACCTTCGTCCATCCCGCATACATGCTGGTGGAGTCATTAAACATATATTCCGTATTGATGGTGTAGTTCAGATCATGGGTATCACCTTTACCCTGCGTCGTACCTGTAGAGTGTTCAAAAGAACTATATTTGGCATAACGAATAGCCGGTGTAAAATCCCATTTATCTGTCAGATGGATTTTGTCCTGAACATATGCCTGCAATGTTTTTCGCTGAACATAAGAACTTTCTTCAACACCGTTATTAATGCTTCTGGAGTAATTTCTTGCTTTATCATAGGTTACACTAGCAATCACGTCGTGAATACCAAGTGATTTAGCCAGCTGCAGCTGGATCCCCTTATTCTGTTCATCATGCCAGCTCGTTGGCTCAGCAGCTTTACCACCTGTCAATTCCAGCCAGCGGTCAAAGGCTTTCTGATCACCACTTCCCGGGAATGGAGCCAAATTATCAGCAATCCACTTGTTCAGCTGTTCACTAGTTGCCCCTGTCGGGAACATGTTATCATATTCATTGCTTGCATCATCGAGAATAGTCCACTTATATTTATCACGCTGCATGTAACGATGTCTCTGTGAATACAAACGAATGAAGCTGTCCATGCCATTATCTTTATTGAAGGTATAGGTCACATCGACATCGTTATTGTTAAATTTACTGAAGGAATTATACAAAGCTCCGTCTAACGCATATAAATTATGATAACCCGGATTCTTCTTATCCCCGCTTAATTTCGTGAAGGTTTTGATCTTTTGGCCATTTTTGTCTAGGATATAATAAAAATCATCCCCATCCTTGTTCTTGCCACCATATTCATATAGGGTGCCATCTGAAGGCTTCTTGGTTGTGTTTTTATATGCTCCATCCCATACCAATTTATTATCTTTATCCAGCTTACCTACAGCCGCATTAAAAATGATCCGATTCCAGTCATTCTGATTCCAGTATCTCATACTTGGTGTAGCGATCGGGTAACCGTCTTTCCCATCCTTGTGGTTATAAGCGATTTTTAAGGAATGATTAGCATCGAAATCTTTATCGATTCGAATGTTGACACCATCCTCTTTCCAGCGAGAGCCACCCAAGGTCCCTGTTTCTCCAGTTACGCCGTCTGTATACTTGGTATCGCCGGACATGTTTCGGTTAGCAGAAATGAAGTAGTGCAGAGACTTATCATCGCCCTTTGTTCCCGAAACGCTGACTGCATAATTGTGCTGATGCCAAGAACCAGTAGACACATCAACTGTAGCAGTAGAATCATCACCACCTTTTCTAGTGATGATGTTAATGACACCACCGGTCGCATCTGCGCCATATACGGATGCACCAGGTCCTTTAATGACTTCAATTTTATCTACATTTTCCATATTGGTGACCTGATTCAGGTTCACCCCTGTGGATTTTGTCCCCTTCTTGCTATTTCCACCAACACGGGTACTTGCCGCATTATCTACACGACGACCATCAACACAAACAATAACGCGGGTATCCCCGTTAATGGATACGCCATTGTTATAGAATTCGTATCCATATTCCCCGCCGCGATACCCTGGGTTCTGGAACGTAACGCCAGGAATACGCTTAATCGCTTCCGTCAGATCCGTATAGTGACGCTTTTCGATTTCTTCTCTCGTGATGACCTTCACATCACCGCCGGTACGATAGTACGACTGCTCGGTAATGGTATCCCCGAATTTATTCTTTGTCTTATCTGCCTCGACGACAACGGCATCGAGCGTATACATATTTAAATTTTCATCGAATGCAGCATGAATCAGAGTACCCCCCCCGATTGTCAACATCGATGCTGCCATTAACGTTAATAATGCTTTTCTTTTCATCATCAATTTCCCTCTCGCTGCTTACCAGCGTTTTCCTGTAATGTAGGTGAATGTATAATCCTCAGTTGCGACCCAATCTTTCCAAGTATCTTCAAAATGCCCCAGATTGAAAGTCACAGTTCTTGTGCCACCGGCTGAAATCTTGACCAGCGGCATTTTGGTCGGCATAGCGACGTACTGATACTTGCTGCCATCCGCGCGCGTGAAGGTGATCTCGGTCACGAACTGATTGATCTTCGTGATACTGAGATCCTTTCTCTTATTCGTGAATGTCCCACGCAGGCAGAGGTCGCCCTTGTCGATCCACGCCTTCTCTGCTCGCCATTCCAATATCATCGTATCCGATGACTGTGTCGCCGCCGATGCATGTGCAAACGGCAGGAAACAAAGCCCGAGCAGAAACAGGCAGGCTAAAAATAATTTCTTCATCTCTCCCTCCTTTCTCAAGACTTCAAAGAAACAGACATCTATTCCTCGCCCCCGCCCGTCTGTCCGTGTTTCGACGGCGGAAGAGATAGAATACGCTTTGAACCGGCTAACCGCAAGCTCATCATTTTGAAAATGATCATAATGATGATTTAAATATTACATGATTAGAACTCATTTTTCAAGTATTTTTTTAATTTATACGTTATTTGTAGAAATATATGCTTTATAATCTATAATATTTTCGATAGATAACGTCAGCATTCTATCATTTCCAGCCAAGCCTACGACTTTGCGCGCGCCAGATCGCTCCATCGGAGCATTTCCCTTTCCTCTTGACAATCCCCCCCTGATAGAGTATTCTTTCTCTGACAGAACAAGGGAAACGCTGGTCTAGTCGCAGAGTCTGATGAGATCGATGCTTCCCCTGTGAGATCCGTCCATGCTCTATGGATATCCCGAAGGGAGTCTGAAAGAAATCAGGACGGCAGCATGAATCCTCAGCCATTCGAGCAGTATCAGCTGAACTGTATCGAGGAAAGGCCATCGGGCGCTCTATGATCTCACCGTCTGTCAAACTTTAATATCGCTTGGATTTTTATAACCGAGACGAATGCAGAGATTTCAAATCAGAATGCATCCCTCTGGGATGTATTTTTAATTTGCCTTCCTGCCAAGCTGGTATTGCTGGCAAGGGCTGGTTTCTGAAACCGCATTCATTTAGGGTGCGGTTTTTTTGATGGAAAGATCCGCACTCACCCAAGCATTTGACGGGAAGCCCTGCTTCCGGGAAGGAATCTACTATGAAAGTCATCCACACCATCAAAGAGCTGAAAGAGTACGTCCACCAGTGCAAGAAGGATGGGAGATCCATCGGTCTTGTGACCACCATGGGGGCGCTTCATGAAGGACATGCGTCCCTGATTCAGGCCGCTCGCAAGGAAAATGATTTTGTCATCACTTCTGTCTTTGTGAATCCGACCCAGTTCGGACCGAACGAAGACTACGAAGCATATCCGAGAACGCTCGAAGCCGATGCGAAGGTCGCAGAAGCCGCCGGCGCAGATCTTCTCTTCGCACCGTCTCCCGCCGAAATGTATCCGCATAAGGATATGACATGGGTGGAAGTCACCGGCCCGATCACGAAGGTCCTCTGCGGACGCACACGCCCGATCCATTTCCGCGGCGTAGCGACTGTCTGCACGAAATTCTTCAATCTGACGGAATGCGACCGTGCTTACTATGGCCTGAAGGATGCGCAGCAGACGCAGGTGCTTCAGCGCATGGTGGAAGACCTCTTCATGAATGTGGAGCTCCGTCTGATGCCGATCGTCCGTGAAGCAGACGGCCTTGCGAAGTCTTCCAGAAATGTCTATCTTTCCAAGGAAGAGCGCACCGCGGCTCTTATCCTCTCGAGAAGCCTTACCCATGCCAAGGAAGCCTTCGAAGCCGGTGAAAGAAATAAGCAGAAGCTGATCGATCAGGTGACGAAGGAAATCGAAGCTGAACCGATGAGCGATATCGACTATGTTGAAATGTATGGCATGCCGGGTCTTCCGGAGGTCGGAGAAACGATCGAGGGTCAGGTCCTCCTCGCTCTCGCTGTCCGTTTCGGCAAGACAAGACTCATTGATAATGTGATTCTGGGATAATTCGCTTTGGGGTTTGGGGTTTGAGGTTTGAGGTTTGAGGTTTTCCCCATCTGTGCAATGCTGTTAAGTTAAGAAAATGGTTGAGAGGTCCATCGGACCATCGCCCCCTTTGGGGGAGATGCCGAAGGCAGAGGGGGTGCCTTCGGCACCACCTTTCCCCCGGAGGGGGAACTGGTCCGATGGACCAAACATTGTCATATTTCCTTAACTTAATGGCATTGCCCCTTCGGGGCAGTCTATCCCGGCCTTTGGCCGCCCCCTTCTCCAAGGGGGAACGCATTTTACGCTAATTTCAACTACTCCGCAGCGCTTATGACTTTTTATCCACCGCACCAACACTCCTCATTTGAGCAAAGCTTTGAACCACAATCAAAGAGCGCCCCGCCCCACGAGCTAACCCTGAACCCTTTTGAAAAAGGAGCCGTACTAATGCTTTCTCTCATCGTTCGTTTTTGCACGAAATACATGTCCATCGGCGTCGTGCTGATCGGCATTTTCAGTATTTTCTGGCCGGAAGTGATGAAGCCATTCGCCCCGAAGATCCCGACGCTGCTTGGTATCATCATGTTCGGCATGGGCATGAGCCTCACCCCCGGGGATTTCAAGAATGTATTCAAGCAGCCGAAGAATGTAGCGATCGGCACGGTGCTGCAGTTCATCATCATGCCGGCCGCTGCTTTCGCACTGATTCATCTCTTCGCCCTTCCGCCGGAAATCGCGATCGGCGTCGTCCTGGTCGGCTGCTGCCCCGGCGGCACGGCTTCGAATGTCATTTCCTACATCGCCAAAGCCGACGTCGCTCTTTCTGTATCCATGACGATGGTGAATACCATCCTTGCGCCATTTGTCACGCCATTCCTGGTGTGGCTCATTGCCGGTGCCTGGGTCGATATCGATTTCATGTCCATGATGATGTCCATCGTGAAGATGGTGCTCCTGCCACTGCTCATCGGTGTCGGCATCAACTATTTCTTCCCGCGTCAGGTGAAGAAGGTGAATACGATCATGCCGATGTTCTCAGCGCTGGTCGTCATCATCACGGTCGGCTGCGTGGTCTCCCTCTCCGGGCGCACCATCCTTGACAACGGCCTTGTGATCCTCGCCGTCGTCATCCTGCATAACCTCTGCGGCATGCTGCTCGGCCATGTCTGTGCCCGCCGCTTCGGTCTCAATAAGGCACAGACCCGCGCTATGACCATCGAGGTCGGCATGCAGAATTCCGGTCTGGCTTCCACGCTGGCTCTCATGTACTTCACAGCGGCCGGCGGCATCGCGGGCGCCATTTTCTCCGTCTGGCACAATGTGTCCGGCTCTCTCTTCGCCTCCTACTGTGTAGGCAAGGACGAGGAAGCGGAGAAGGAGACGAAGATTTCTTCTGCTGTCGAATTGAAATAGTTTCCCGCACGCAAAAAGAGATTCCGATTTTTCGGAATCTCTTTTTGCGTGATCATATTTCTGCTTTACTTCTTATTCTGAAAACAAATCATTGTCCTTCAATCGAATAAGCAAATCCCCCAACAAATTTCACGCTAAGTCAGGATGTAAACCATAGTGAGAATTCATTTCGCTCACAATCTCAACATTTCCAAATCCTTTCTTTAGCAAGTTCAGGATATAAGCCGTTTCTTTATTTACAACATAGACATCTTCTCCACCATTTTTAAAAATCGCCAATTTCGTACCACTCATTTCTACAATTTCATAATCAACCAGTAATCTGCTTTTCGTCATTCTTTTTCACCTGCTCTTCAAATAAACGGTAATATCTCCCTTTCTTTTTCATAAGTTCTTCATGAGAGCCATTTTCTTGCACGCTTCCTTCGTCAAGCACATAAATCTTGTCCGCTTTTCTAACAGAAGACAGCCGGTGCGAAATAATAATAACTACTTTGGTCTTTGATAATTCTCGTAACGTCTGTTGTACTATTTTCTCCGTTTCTGTATCCAACGCTGAGGTAGCCTCATCAAAAATATAAATGCTCCCATTCTTCAACAAGGCCCTGGCTAAATTGATACGCTGCCGTTCACCACCAGACACCGTTGTTTCTAAGTTCCAAGCCTTCTCTTTTTGTTCAAATCTTTTTTGCATTTCCTGAATGCCCGTTCGAGCAATCACTTTAGAAACATCTTCATCACTCACACTTTCAGGTGCTTCATATAAAATATTTTCACGTAAAGTTCTATGAAATAGCGGCGCGTCTTGTGGGATATACGAAATTAGAGATCTCATCGACTGTCCGTTTATCTGGTTTACATCATTTCCATTCCATAGAATTTTCCCTTCCTCCACTTGATAAAGTCCAAGCAAAAGCTTGATAATAGTTGACTTTCCTGCTCCACTTTTCCCTACAATAGCAGTGATTTCCCCTGGTTTAAATGACATGGAAACTCCTTGGAGTATACGCTGATTGTTATAGCTGAATTTTACATTTTGCAGCTCAATTTCCCCTCTACTCTCCATCCGCCCCTTTTCATCATCAGATGTCTTTCTCTCGGGAATATGTCGTTTCAACTCATCGACTCGCTCCATGGCACCTTCCCCAATTTTGAACAAAGGTATTAAGGGAACTGCCCCTACAAAAGCACTGCTCAATTTTTTATAAAACAGCAGGAATGCGGTGATTTCCCCTATCGTCATCTTTCCGTAATACATCGATACTCCGCCTAGAACAATGATAATCATATAGCTGGCATCTTCTGACATACGCGTGAGCAATGAACGAATATAATTGATTTCGTCCCGTTTGTTCCAGGTACCATAATACTGTTTCAAGCATTCCTGAAAGCGCTGACTTTCTTCTTTTTCCTTTCCAGCTGCTTTAATAATCAAAATATTTTTCAAAACATCCTGTAGCTCACTCGAAGCAATAGCTCTTGCTTCATTATGCTCCTTATATAATTGTTTCAAGGGAAAATAAAAATTACTGAACAAATCCAGACATTTTAGCAGAACCGCACCAATTCCAAGCCATACATTTAAATAAAACATACAGGATAAAATAACAAATGATTCTGCAATGGCTAAAAGTCCTTCCACTAAATGATGAGGCATCATTCCTTCTAAGTTGAAAACATCATCAGTTTGCCTTGCCATAAGGTAGCCAACAGAAAACTGGTTAAAAAATGCCAAAGGTGCTGATAAAATAGTCTGAAAAATTGAAAGTTGTATATTTTCCATTCCAGAGAGCATAGAGAATAAGCCGATCCGCATCTTCTCGTAACTTACTGCATATTTCAGAATAAAAATAGAGAGCCATAAAAGTCCAAGCTGCCAAATTTCTGTTTTTACTTCATTTGACAAGAGCGCGTCCATTATATGTCCAGCCAACACGGGTTCCACTATATCTAAAACCATGTATATAATGCCTAATAGAGCCAAATAGAAAAAGAGTCGATAGGGATGCCTCAAATGCTGAACTATTTCCCTTATATTTCGGAATTTGGCTTCCATGGTCCCTCCACCATTCGTTTTAAAATATGTGCCCTATAGCAATCTCTATTTGAAGGTTTTCCCGAATTCCCATTCTCATACTTCAATTTAGGGTTACAAGATGAGCAGAATTTACGATAACAGCAGCGATCACAAACCGTTTCAATATCTATATTTTTCCCTCTCTCTTCAAACATTTTTTCCCAGCAACGTTCAAACCCAAGTTTTAAGACATTGTACTTATTTGATCAGTGTTTCCCTAAACATAGGAGGTAAAACGACAAGGACACCTCCTCTACCCGATCCGCAGCACACGTCTCCCCTCTTCCCAGCCGCTCAGGTGGCGAAGGAAGAAGCGGGCGATGATGCCGGTGATGAAGACGGAAATCAGCGTGCCTTCACGGACGCCCTCGATGCTCCCGATTTCCACATAGGAGAGACAGATGGCGAGCGTCACGAGAATCCCATCGTTTGCGATCTTGACCTTGCCGAAGTCCAGGTGATAGGTATCTGAAATGGTATAGACGAGTCCCTCTCCCGGAAGCTTCAGGACGTCTGCGATGCCCTGAAGTGCCACCCCCAGAGAAACCATGGATGCACCGAGGAAAAGAGTGATGAGCTTTTGCCAGTAAGCGTCCGGCGTGATGTTTCCGAAAGCCTGCATACAGAGGTCGATGAAGGCCGCAAAAATCATCGTCATGGGCGCCTGCAGCAGCTGCACCTTCGGGAATTTCTTTTTCAATATCAGCATCTGTCCCAAAAGGAAGACCATATTGACCGCAAAGGTCGTCTCCCCGAACGTGAAGGGAAATGTCTCGCTCATAACATAGGGCAGACTAGAAATCGGAGAAGTCCCGAGGAAACTTTTCACCACCAGTACAATGCCGGCAGATTGGATCCATAAAGCCACTAAAAAAAGCAGCCAGCGGCTGACAACAGACATGCTATTCCTCCTTTATAGTATGTCTATTGTACGGCGAAGACCGCTCGGGTGTCAAATGATTTAGTGTGCAGGTTGATGGGTTCAAGGTTCAGGGTTAGCCCGCGGGGCGGGTCGCCCTTTGATTCCGTTTGAAAGCCTCACTTAAATGAGAAATTAGAAATGCGAAATGCGAAATGGTGGTGCGGTGCGAAAAATAATGAAGCGCCGCAGAATTTTGATAGCGCTTCGCGCGTATCGTCATCTCGAGCGAAGTCGAGAGATCTCTCCTGCAGAACGGTCAGCTTGCTAATTGCGCTGTTTCAACTACCGCTTGCTTTTAATCCCTAGTCACCAGTCACTCCTAATCCCTAATCCCTAGCCACTCATCCCTGCTTTCAAACTTGTGGTGGCGGCTTCGCCGCGAATATATATAGGGCGATGCCCGAAAGTGACATTGCCACCATCTATACTCCGCGGTGCTTCCTTAAGATGAGCATTGTTACACTTCTTCTATCCCCTTCCCTTGGAAGGGGAACGCCAGAAGGGCAAGAGGTTGGCCGAAGGAAAAAGAGAGCGAAGCCAACCTCCGGCGCTACGCGCCACCTCCTTCCAAAGGAAGGAGGGAGAAGCGGGATGAGTAGCCCATCTACCTCCTTCTCTTGGAAGGGGAACGCCCGAAGAGCAAGGGGTTGGCCTCGCAAAGCAGGGGAAGTGCTGATTGAATCGCAGTGTTTCATTTTAGCACTACTTTCCTAAAAGCTCAGCCAACCTCCGGCGCTACGCGCCACCTCCTTCCAGAGGAAGGAGGGAGAAGCAGGATGAGTAGCCCATCTATCCCCTTCCCTTGGAAGGGGAACGCCCGAAGGGCAAGGGGTTGGTCGCGCAAAGCACGGGAAGTGCCAATTGAATCGCAGCGTTTCATTTTAGCACTACTTTCCTAAAAGCTTAGCCAACCTCCGGCGCTGCGCGCCACCTCCTTCCAGAGGAAGGAGGGAGAAATCGAAGTAAGTGCATCGCTCTATATGCTTCAAGTTTGAACGCAGGCTATTCTTATTCCCTATGTATGAAGCTTCATAGGTGAAACGGGTTCTGAAGGTTCAAAAGGTTCACAGGTTTCTCATCTTACGTGAATAACGTATATTCTAAAACTCCGCGACGCTTAGATCCTTCATTCCTAATTCGAGCAAAGATCTCATTCCCCCATCAAGGGGCAGCACGCCCTCGGGACTAACCTTGAACCCTAACCCCTGAACCCTGAAATTATATCTCATCCTCGTCCTGAATATGCAGTTTCTTTCTCCAGTAGCGAGAATAAATCGCCCCCAGAGGATTGTGCGCAAGAAGTCTGTCTTTCACGACAAGAGATGTGACGGGGCCTACTGCATTCGAGGTGAAGATCGTGTCATGTCCCACGCAAAGGCCGCAGATGATATTGAGATCCACGCCTTTTTCTGCCAGAAACCTTGCCTGAAACTTCGGATTGCACATCGCTTCATGCTCCGCTTCCGGATGCACCTGCTTTAAGCCGAAGTTTTTCTTCGCAAAGGAACAGTTCTTGCAGCAGAGGGAGTAGACCTCGAAGCCCTGCTGACGAAAGTATTTCACGATGTACCTGGCTTCTTCATGAAGACCGATGCAGAAGGCCAGGCCGAGCTTCTTGTAGCCCATCCGTTTGGCAAATTCAGCGGTCTCCTGCAGACGGCAGATGTCGCTGTAGTATGTCCCTTCGACATAGGCCGCCGCCTCCATGATTTTCCGTTCTTCTTCGGTATAGGCCTTACGGATCTCCTCTTCTTTCACACCCGTACAATTCGCCCCACGGGTATAGCAGGCATGATGCGGGCAGTTTGCACAATCAGCTTTCATAATGGTTCCTCCTTTTGTTTTTACACCTGTCTCTATTATAGCGCAAAAAAGAAAGTTAGGGATTGGGGAGTGAATGGTGAATGGTAACTGGTGACTAGGGACTTGTGACTAGGGACTAGGGGGGATGGAACGTCATTCACCATTCTCGCCCCTTCCTTTGGAAGGGGCAGTCGAGCGCAGCGAGACGGGGTTGGTCGCGCGCTTGTTGAAAATACGGTTTCTCCGTGTCGTCATCCCAAGAAAACAACACCTGTGTGCTGCCTCTTTCTACTTTCGCGCGTCCTTTATCGGTCTGCAAGGAGGATTTCTCGACTTCGCTCGAAATGACGATACACATGAAACGGCTTCCACCATTGTTCTTTCTCTTTCTTTCCGATACAATAAAGAAAATCAATTTTCCACTTGTTGTAAAAGGAGACCGCCTATGACTTCTTTCCTGCTCTTGACGGCCATTGTGATCTTTGCCTGTGTGTTTTTGAACCGTGTCTCGGACAAGCTCGGCATCCCTGTGCTTCTCGCCTTTATCCTGCTCGGTATGTTTTTCGGTTCGGATGGTCCTATCAATATTGCTTTTGAAAACTACAACTTTGCCGAAGAGATCTGCTCGACCGCGCTCATCTTTATCATGTTCTACGGAGGCTTCGGGACGAACTGGTCTATGGCAAAGCCTGTCGCCGCCCCTGCGATCGTACTTTCGAGTGCGGGCGTCGTCGTGACAGCCCTTTTGACAGGCGGATTCATCCACTTCATTCTAGGCGAACCATGGCTTCTGAGCTTCCTCATGGGGTCGGTCATCGCCTCGACTGACGCTGCATCCGTCTTCTCCATCCTCCGTGCGAAAAGGCTGAATCTCAAGTATCACACCGCCTCGCTTCTGGAAGTAGAGAGCGGCAGTAACGATCCCGCCGCTTACATGATGACGATCATCTGCATTTCTCTCATGCATGGTTCCGCTGACCTTTGGGGGACGCTCATGCTTCTCGCAGCGCAGATCGTTTTCGGGCTTGCCTTCGGCTTCGGCATCGCAGCCATCTCGAAGTGGGCGCTGAAAAAGACCGACTATCTTGCAGGCGGCTTCGACATGGTGCTTCTGACCGCCATCGCTATCTTTGCCTATGCTGCTCCCGCGATGCTGGATGGAAATGGCTACCTCTCCGCCTATATTGCCGGCATCATTTTAGGAAACAGCGATTTCCCCGGAAAGCGCTCGATCGTTCATTTCTTCAATGGCGCTACGAATCTCCTCTCCATGATGATCTTCTTCCTGCTGGGGCTTCTCTCCACGCCATCGAAGCTCCCCGAGATCGCATGGCCTGCCTTCCTCACCGCGCTCTTCCTGACCTTCGTGGCAAGGCCCCTCGGCGTCTTCGCTCTCCTTGCCCCTTTCAAAACGCCCGCTGCCGCAAGCGCTCTGATCTCCTTCGCAGGCCTTCGCGGGGCTTCCGCCATCGTCTTTGCCATCGTTGCTTATACGCAGGCGCCGGTGAATGACATCGTCTTCCATGTCACCTTCTTCATCGTTCTTCTTTCCATTCTATTTCAAGGCGCACTTCTGCCTCTCGTCGCAAAGAAGCTCTCTATGATCGATCAAGAGAGTGATGTCATGAAATCCTTCACGGACTACACGGAAGAGATGCCGGTACAGTTCATCCAGTTTACCCTGCCCGCGGGGCATGCGTGGTGCGGGCAGGCACTCTCGGAGATCGCATTCCCTCCTGAAACGCTCGCCATCCTTCTTTCCCGCGGCACCGAGAAAATCATCCCGAACGGCAATACGAAGCTCTCCGCCGGAGATACGCTCGTCCTTTCCGCTTTGAGCGTCGCTCCTGTCACAGGTCTTGCCCTCTCGGAGATCCATGTCACGAAGAAAAGCCGCTATTACCAGAAGAGCCTCTCCTCTCTCCGCCTCCCCCACGGTCATCTTGTCGTCCTCATCCTAAGACAGGGAGAAGTCATCATCCCGAAAGGAGATACCGTACTCGAAGCGGGAGACGTGATGGTGATGAATGGAAAAAATTAGGGACTGGTGACTGGTAGCTAGGGACTAGGAAATCCTCGCGAGCTGAGCAGACCCCTGGAGAGGGGTCGCGCCAAAGGCGCCGGATAGAGTGCCCCGCAGGGGCACAACTCTACGTAGCCGTCAGCGTCCCATCTGCGTGAATCGTTTTTCGGCTATCCCCAAGCAACCCACTGGCGTTAGGTTTCACCGGTTCAACATGTTCAACATGTTCTACATGTTCTACAGGTTCAGCGGGGAAGGTGCGGCGCATAAAAATATAGAAGCGCCGCAGAGTTTTAGATAGCGCTTCGCGCCGTCGTCATTTCGAGCGTAGCCGAGAAATCTCTATGGCAGAACGCTCATTGCCTGATGTGAGACAGCACCAAGACAACGTTTTTCCTCGGCACATACACGCTGATTCCCGCAGGGCAGTAGGGATCCCTCGGCTACGCTCGGGATGACGATGCCGGAGAATCCCAGTCACCAGTCACTCCTAATCCCCAATCCCTAATCCCTAGCCACTCCTCCCTGCTTTCAAATTTCGAGGAAAAGAAATCCTCGCAAGCTGAGCAGACCCCTGGAGAGGGGTCGCGCCAAAGGCCGCCGGATAGAGTGCCCCACAGAGGCGCAACTCTACGTAACTGTCAGCGTCCCATCTGCGTGAATCATTTTTCAGTGATCCTCAAGCAACCTACTGGCCGTTCTGCAGAAATCTGCCTCTTCGAGGCAGTCTATCCCTGGCCTTCGGCCTGCCCCTTCTCCAAGGGGCGACGCATTTTACGTGATTCCAATAATCCGCAGCGCTTTCATTGTATGATGCGCCGCACCACCATTTTCATTCCTCATTTTCCGCCTTCTTCTCCAAATAAAAAAACGAACCCTTGCGGGTTCGTTTTTTTATTCAGCGATTACTGCTGGCTTTTCTTTACATTGGCACTCTTATATCTAGCCTGACGGGAAAGAACCATCTTTCTCATGCGGATGCTTTCCGGAGTGACTTCGACGAGTTCATCATCATTGATCCATTCGAGCGCCCCTTCCAGCGTGAACTTGCGGCATGGCGGCAGCTTGATGGCATCATCAGAGCCGGAGGCACGGGTGTTGGTCAGATGTTTCTTTTTGCATGGGTTGACATCCATATCCTGATCACGGGTATTTTCACCGATGATCATGCCTTCATAGACTTCGACGCCCGGTTCCAGGAAAAGCTCGCCACGGTCGAGGACAGAGTTCAGGCCGTATGCGGTGGTGGTGCCGGATTCGAAAGCCACGAGGGAGCCTCTGGTTCTGCCCGGGATATCACCCTTGTATGGCGCATAGCCCTGGAAGACATGGTAGAGGATACCTGTGCCGCGGGTGGTGGTCAGGAGTTCATTACGGAAGCCGATGAGGCCGCGGGCCGGGATGGAGAATTCCATCTTCATATAGCCTGCGAGTTCTTCCATGGAGATCATTTCTGCTTTTCTCGGTCCAAGACCTTCCATGACAGCGCCCATGAATTCCTGCGGTACTTCGATGGTCAGACGTTCGAGTGGTTCGCACTTCTGTCCATTGATCTCCTTGAAAATGACCTGCGGCTTGGAGACTTCGAGTTCGAAGCCTTCACGGCGCATGGTCTCGATCAGGACGGAGAGGTGGAGCTCACCGCGGCCAGAAACCTTGAATGCATCAGATGTTTCCGTGTCTTCTACACGAAGAGCCACGTTCGTTTCGATTTCCTTGTAGAGACGGGCACGGATATGGCGGGAAGTGACGAAGTCACCTTCACGGCCGGCAAATGGGCTCTTATTGACATGGAATACCATGGACAGGGTCGGTTCGTCGATGTGGATCGCCGGCAGTGCTTCCGGGTTCGTCGCATCAGCGACCGTTTCACCGATATTGATATCTTTGAAGCCGGCCATAGCGATGATGTCACCGACCTTCGCTTCATCGACAGGCGTACGTTTCATGCCCTGCCAGTGGAAGAGCTGACCGATATGGTCGCTTCTGATCTTTTCGCCATCGGTGATAGCGACAGGCATCCCCTGCTTCGCGGTACCGCGGGTCACACGGCCGATAGCGACCTTGCCGAGGTAGTCATCCGCTTCGAGCGTGGTGACCATGACCTGCAGGCCGGCATCCGGTTCGCCTTCCGGGCATGGGATATACTTCAGGATCGCATCAAAGAGCGGGTCAAGGTTCTTGCCTTCATCATTCATGTGGAGCTTGGCAATGCCGCTTCTTGCCGATGCATAGAGCAGCGGGAAATCCAGCTGGTCATCGTCCGCATCGAGTTCCATGAAGAGCTCGAGGATCTCGCCTTCGACATCGGAAATACGCTGATCCGGACGGTCGATCTTATTGATGACGACGATCGGCTTCAGCTTGTGTTCCAGCGCTTTTCTCAGGACGTACTTCGTCTGCGGCATCGGGCCTTCATGAGCATCGACGAGGAGCAGTACGCCATCGACCATGTTCAGGATACGTTCGACTTCGCCGCCGAAGTCCGCATGCCCTGGGGTGTCGACGATATTGATCTTCACACCGTCATGCATGACAGAGGTATTTTTCGCCAGGATCGTGATGCCGCGTTCACGTTCCAGTGGATTCGAGTCCATGACGCGTTCTGCGACCTTCTGGTTATCTCTGAAAATGTGGCTCTGCTTCAGCATGGCATCGACCAGAGTCGTCTTACCATGGTCGACGTGAGCGATGATGGCAATGTTGCGGATATCTTCTCTTTTCATTTCTTTCCTTTTCCCCCTCGGGCAACCTATTGCGCCTAGGCGCACTTTTTTGATGATGACTTCACGCTATGGTGAAGCCGTCAAGTTATCATATATTCGGAAATACAATTTATTATACCACGTATACGCAAGAGTGGGAAAATAATTTTTTCGTGAAGGCTGACCCATTCGACGGAAGGCACCGTATGCACGCTCTCCGATACGTTGTTTTCTATTGCCCGTTTTCATCCCATCAACGGTGTCATGGCTAACGAAAAGCGCACTTTATTTCAGTCAGGATGACGATATGGGGAATATCATTTCTTCACTACACCGTCCTCCCGAGCGGACATTCCATACCAGAGGAAAGAGCGGAGATCGAAGGGGCGGATGCCATCCGTATTTTTCGAAAGGCGCCTCTCATCTAGGTTTCCTATTCCATCTTTGCGGCGAGCTCGTCCCATTTCTCATAGAGAGCTTCGAGCTTTTTCTGTGCTTCGTCGTACTCGGCGGCGAGGTCTGCATAGTTGTCCGGATCCATGCTCATCTGCGCGGTGTACATCTTGACCGTCGCTTCGAGGCGGCCGATCTCCATTTCCACATGGCTGAGCTTTTCCCTTTCTACGGCCGAGACTTCCTGCTTCTTCTGGTGTTCCTTCTCAGGCGCAGTCTTATCTTCCTCCAGCTCTTCTTCTACAGTCTCTTCCCCGCTGCGGTCTTTTTCAAAGGCTTCGAGGTCGAGCTTTTTCTCTTTATAGTAGCTGTAGTTTCCGAGGTACTCGGTGAGCTTTCCATGTTCCATTTCTACGATGCGGGTCGTGATCTTGTCCAAGAAATAGCGGTCATGCGAGACGACGAGTGAGGTGCCGCCGAAGGCCTGGATGGCCTGCTCCATGATCTCCCTCGTGGGGATATCGAGATGGTTCGTCGGTTCGTCGAGGATAAGGAAATTCGGTTTCTCGAGAAAGAGGCACAGGAGCGAGAGACGTGCCTTCTCTCCGCCGGAGAGCATGGCGACCTGCTTGAATACGTCATCGCCGCGGAACAGGAACATCCCGAGGATATTTCTGGCTTCCTTCTCTCCGAAATTGAAGGTGTCACGCACTTCGTCAAGAACGGAAAGCTCGGGGTGGAGGCGCTCCTGCTCCTGCGAGTAGTAGCCCATCTTCACATTATTGCCGAGCTGGATGATGCCGCTGTCTGCCGTCTTTTCTCCCGTGATGAGCTTCAGAAGTGTGGTCTTGCCCGCGCCATTCGGACCGATGAGGCCGAGTACTTCCCCTTTTTTGATGTGAAGGTTCAGATCCTGAAAGATCAGATGATCCTTGTAGGAGGCTTTCGCACGCACGATGTCGAGTACCTTCTCCGCACATTCCTGCGGCGGATCAAAGTGGAAACGGAGCGTCGCCTGATGGACAGGCTTATCGAGACGCTCGAGGCGGTTCAGCTGTGACTGGCGGCCGCGCGCCTGCTTCGCCTTGATGCCTGCCTTGTAGCGTCGGATATACTCTTCTGTTTCCTTGATGTGCTCCTGCTGTTTGTCGTAAGCCTTCTGGTAGGCTTTGTCCTGGTTCGTCTTTGTCTCCAGATAGCGCGAGTAGCCTCCGCGGAAGCTTCGGATATGATGGTTCTCCAGATCGATGATCCCCGTCGCCGCTGCATCCAGGAAATAGCGGTCATGGGAGATCATGAGGATCCCGCCTTTGTACGAGCGCAGGTAATCTTCGAGCCACTCGAGCATGCCCATGTCGAGGTGGTTCGTCGGTTCGTCTAGGAGAAGGAAATCCGGATGGCGCACGAAGGCGGCGGCAAGGTTGATACGGACCTTCTGCCCGCCGGAGAAGGCGTGGATGTCTCGGTCCCAATCCTCCTGCGTGAAGCCGAGCCCGGTCAGGATCTTTTTCGTCATCGACTCATAATCATAACCGCCTAAGAATTCAAATCGCTCTTCCGCCTTGCCATATTGCTCAATGAGCTTCTCATCGTCCTTGTGCTGCTCGAGCTCTTTCGTCAGCGCTTCGATGCGATCTTTATAAAAGAGGACATCCCGCCACGCCTCCTCCATTTCCTCGCGGATGGTATGGGAGGTATAATTGAAATCCTGACGGAGGTAGCCGATGATGGCACCGTCGCTCGCCTTGACGGAGCCTTTATCGTATTCCTCATCACCGCGAATGCATTTCAGGAGCGTCGTCTTGCCCGCGCCATTCGCACCGACCAGACCGATGCGTTCCCCGCTTCGGATGTCAAAGGAAACATTTTCAAAGACAGTCTTGATGCCGAAGGATTTCGACAGACCGTTGATACGTAGAATTGCCATGTTTTTGCTCCAATATATGATAGTAAGGATAAGGATCGAGGTGTATGGTTCAGGGGGGCGCATCAGGACATGCGCCCCTTGCTGTCATTGCCCCAAAGGCAATGCAGGTTCGGCGGGGCGTTCGGCTTGGCTTTCTCCCATGAGCCTGCAGGACCCGTTTTCTCACTCGATGACATCCGCCCTGATAAGTATAATGATTTCCGACTCCTCCAGACTTTTCCCATGACTTTGGAAGAGTTTTCCCAGAAGCGGGATGTCTCCTAAAATAGGTACTTTGCGGAAGGTCTTTCCTTCCTCTTTATCGATGAGACCGCCGATAGCCAGGAGCTGCCCGGATGCCAGACGAACCATCGTATTCGCCGAGCGCGTGATGATGCGGTACGCTTTCATCTCAGGGACGAGGTAGGGCGTCGAGACTTCTGCTTCCACATCAGCGGTGATCTCATTGTCCGCACTGATAATGGGGGTATATGTGAGCTTGATGCCGGCGTCCTTGTACTCTGTCGTCGTGGTCTTCACGCCATTTTCCATATGCTCTACGATGACCGGGATGCGGCTCCCGATCAGAATGTCGGCTTTCCTGCCATTCATTGTGACGACGTGCGGCTTTGCCAGTACTTTTGCCTTGCCTTTGGTGACCAGTGCATTGAGATTTGCCTGAAAGAAGAAGGTGTAGGGATGCCCGCCCGGTGCACGTCCATAGGAGATCCCGGCATAGCCATCAGGGATCGTGACGTCCCAGCCGCTTTTTTCAATGTTTCGGATCTTGGGATTTCCATCACTGTCGTACTTGATATTTCCATCTTCCCCCAGTACATAGTGCTGCTCCGTCCAGCTGTCACGGTCATAGTCCGCGCTGCCGGTGAGGCTTTTGAAATTCCAGTCCAGCCCCAGCTCTTTGGCCGAGCTTTTATTGACTGCGATGACTTCCGCCTCCACCTTCACCTGCTTTTCGGGGATATCCATACCGCGAAGGAGCGCATCCACCTGCATCAGTTCGGCCGGCGTCCCACTCACAAGCACGGTATTGGCCGACTGGTTATAAGACACCTTGCCTTTGGATACCATGTCCGTCAGGCTTTCGGCAGCTTCCTTGGCATTCGTATAGGAAAGGCGGTATGACTTCGCAAAGATGCCGGACTCTTTCTCCGTTACGGCGGAAAAAATAATAAGCGTACTTCCCTCTTTCCGCCCGGCAAGTCCACAGGCCGCCATGATGGATGTCATCGCTTCTTCCGGCGTCACATCATCCAGACTGGCCGTGACCCGCTCCTTCACGTGAGAAGAGAAAATGACATTTTCTCCTGTCATCTCCGCAAGTCCCCGCAGTACCTCTGCCACAGGAGCGTCGCTCACATGCAGGCTGACCATCTTCTCCTCCGGGGCTGGCGCCACCTGTACAATGGCCTCATCCGGCTTTTTCTCCGGCATCCGAAGATCGCGGGAGGAAAGCTCTTCGGCCATCGTCTCATGTGCGCTGGTATCCAGATCCAGCGCCCGGGCAGAAATACCACTGCAAAGCAAAAAGGCACAGCAAAAAACAGCCCCCGCCGTTCTTATCAGCGGGTGCTGAGTGTGAGAACGCCGGAAGCACCGGCGAGTGTGACCGTTTTCCCCTGTATGCTGGAAACATTCCATAGTCCTGCCTGCTCTCCTTCTTTGACCGTGTACGTCACCCCATGGACCTCTATGACCGCTCGCTTCTCGCTGCCAAATGACATGACACCCATGAGACGCGGCACATCAGATGCGTACGACCTTTTCTCTTTTGCCGATCCGGCAGAGGAATTCGCCGTGCGAGGCGCAGAAGAAGGCACAGAGACGCCTGCCGTTTCCACAGGCATCGTCTTTTCCGTCATCGCCTCCATATGGAAGGGGTCAGCAAGCGGCTTTCCCCTGATATAGGATGATGCATCATAGACGCGGCGGCTCTCTTCCGGCGGAAGCATCGAAGAGGAAGAAGCCCCTTCCGATGCAATCACGGGAGGCATCGCCTTTGGTTTTTCAGGAAACAGCTTCGACGCTGTCCCCATGCCCAGCGATCCCCAGAGGATCAGAAGAGCCACAAGGGCAAGCCCCAGCGGCAGTGCCCATTTTTTATCCATGGAGCACCTCCGAAAAAAGTGACCGATACAGGCTCACCAGCCGGCGGGGAAATGCGAAGCCGATCATTGTCCGAGCGAATCAGCATTTCCTAGAATCTAAAATCTTTCGGCATCAGCATGAACTGGGTTTCCCTTTCGATATCATCGTAGCGGATCCAGGCATAGAAGGAATGCAGGTCGCGGTAGTAGGTCCAGTAGCGATGGTTCAGGCGGCCATACTTGGTATCGACCGTCCATGCCAGACTGAAAGCATCATTCTTCGTCGGCTGCACGCGCACGCCAAAGTCGAGCGGTTTATCACTGGTATACGAGTCGTAGCGATACGGCGTAAAGCCATTGATTTCACGATCCGTATAATAGATCCAGCCCTGCACGCTGCGGTAGCCGCCAGAAAGCCCCATGCTGTAATAGGTGTTTTTACGGATGTTCCCGCCGTTATAGCTGTAGTAGTCTCTCATATAGCCGGCGCGCCAGGAAAAGCGCATGAATTTCCCGAGCTTCCATGGATCACCGGAAATATAAGCGTCGTAGCTCTTATGCTGTCCTTTGACTCCGTCTTCTTCCCAGTAACCGATTTCCCCCTTCGCGCCCACGTAGAAGCGAGAGCCGCCGAGGTAAAAATGCTTCGAGTCAAATTCCAGCGACGGCCGTTTCTTGACCCAGATGCCGCCGTCATCATTCGTGCTGCTTTCCTCTTCGGCATAGTGGAAATTCAAGCCGCCAACCGGCGTCTGATAGCGCACACCTACATCCGGTTTGTATCCTGCCTTCGTGTACCAGCGGTTTTCCATATACGCCGTCAGATTCATATCCGCATCGAGCGGGATCTCGATCCGGTTATGCAGTCCGAAACCATTGTCACCGTCAAACATCGGACTTGGAATCAGTGTGAACGGGCTGACCCGCTTCTTCTGAAGAGAGCCCTTGTACGTCGAAAGCGTCACAAGCACCGTATTCTTCGCCATGAGTCTCACATTATGCGCGATATACTTATCCCCCGGATAAATATCGATGGAGTCCGCTTCGATGCGATAGTCCGGTACCTTTGCCACCGCATGCTTCGTCGTGAAATAGCCATGCTCGATCACTATGTGATTGGCATTCTTGTCATACGTACCGCTTTCGCCCTGAAAATAGTACGTTCCGCTGTCCCAGCCGGACACCTTTTCAAAATGTCCGACAGCGGCCTTCGCGTCATAGTCAGCGCGCGCCGCCTTGAGATCCGTCGTAGGATTCTTCCAGACAAGCGCCCCCGGGACGACATACTTTTGAGAGATCGTATTTCCATAGACATACTCGGTCTGGTAGGTATCCATCATGTGCTTGATCTCTACGCGCCCGAAAGCTGCCACCTCTCCCGTGGTATCATTGTAGCGCATTTTATCAGCCACGACCGTAGCCGGATGCTCTTTGGAAATCCCGGTATCCGCCGTTTCCTTATTCTTTTTCCTGTCTTTATCCTTTTGGGCCGTTTCCCGTGTCTCCTCCCCGTCATAGGAAGGCCGCAGTACACCGTCGCTGACGGAATACTCCACATGGGTGGTATCCTCTGGCGGCAGCTTTGGGGAAACAGGTGCCTCCGCCGCTTCAGCAGCCAGCGAAGGCAAGAGAAGAGCAGAAAGAAGCACCGCCTTTTTCCAGTTATGATTATTCATTTCTCATGATCACGACAGAAGCTGCCTCATTATCGGTCTTGGCGGAGTCTGCCGTTTCCTTTACTGTAGAATCCTTTTCACGGGCTGCTTCCAGTTCCGCTTTGGCACTGTCACTGATTTCTGCCTTTGGCACAGGAGCTGCGGTCTCCGGCGCAGCCGTCGCCGTCACCTGATTATCCGCTGCCGCAGTTGCCATAGCCGCAGAAGCTGTGCGCGCGACATGCTTTCTAAGGACGATGTGCGGCGCGCCTTCACGGAGCACCAGTCCCTTCGTCGTGACAGGCTGCGCCGTCTGGATATAGAGCTCGCTGCCGGCGGGGAGCACCGCATCCTTACCTTTGACAAAAAGCCCGCCCACAAGACCGATCGGGCCCAGAGCCAGCGCGCCGATGGCGGAGGCACCGACAGCCGCTGCTTCCATTTTCAGCTTTTCCTTGGCTTCCGGTCCCAGCACAGTCGGGATCGCTTCGTCATCCACAGAAAATACCTGATCGAAGGAGACATCGACCTTGCCGCTGCGACCAAAGCTTTTCGGGCGGCTGACTTCCGTCACCACGCCACTGCCCTGTGTGCCGCGAGGCAGCACCAGCACATCACCGACCAGAACATCTTCCTGTACCGTGAAGGAGACCGGATCTCCGACCTGGCTCGTCTTGCTGCCCACATCATCATTCAGTGCCACTTTGAAAACCGTATCCGCCGGCAGCTGGACCGTCTTCATTTCATAGTGCTGGTCTCCATAGACTGCCTGCTCCAGGCTCTGCATACGTTCATCCAAAGCCCCCTTCTTCGCTTCGCCCAGCACCGCTTTTTCCAGATTATCCATGCGGACCGTCAGATTATCCGTGCTGATCTCATCCGTCAGATAGTATTCCATCGCATTCATACGGTTCGAAATCGCCGGAGTGCGATCGTTATCATTTCTCACCACATCCGCATACAGATTGTCGATACGATGATCAAGTCCACTGGCCGATGTATTCCCCACGCCGTAGATCACATTATCCGCCTGATCCGCACGGCCGATGAGAGACCCGCTCTGCACCGAACCATAGAGGACTTCATCTACACGGTCGATCTTTTCCGCCAGCGTTGCCACATCCTCTGCCATGACAGGCATCGCCATCAATGCAGCCAATCCCGCTGCCAGTAATGCTTTTCTCATATATTCCTCCGAAAATAATCAAATAGTAAAAGTTCATGGTTCAGGTGACCGCTTCTTCTCATGAAGACCGGGCTATATCCGAAGGACTATGCCAAAACAGGTCCTCCCATCCATCAGCCGCTTTGTCTCCCGGTCTTTTCCAGCGCCCATTACACCCGAACATCAATCACTGCCGACACACCAACACCCTGCACACGGGAGAACGAGGTCGGATTCACACTATCCATCGGGATGAGCCCCTTGATACGGAACAGCTTGTCATTCCAGCTGATCTCCAGCTGCCCGACCGCCTTCACCTTCTCTACCTGATCGGCATCGCCGATGACCTGCGCGGCTCCGATATATCCTTTATTTCCAATGCTGACGATCGGCACCACCTTCGTGGCGTAATTCGTGCCGGCGCCTTCTTTCATCATGACCGAATTGATCGCGCTATTGATAGAAGCGCCATATTTATCGACCAGTATCGCAATACCGCCGACCTTGACCACACCGCCAAGGACACTGCCCAGATTGAAAGCCGATACCTGCGTCAATGCGCCTGCACCGATCATCGCCGCCGCCAGTGCACAGACCACCAGTCTTTTCATTTTCATCATCATGCCCTCCTTATAGGAAATCAGTTTCACTACAGAAGTTGAACTGCGAGTACCAGACACTCTCTCAAGATCTTCTCTGACATAGCGTCCCGGATACCACAAAGCCATACTCTCTCAGCCTACAGTTATTTATTATTATACCGTCTTAGAGCGGGTTTGTGCAATAAAAAAGCGCGATTTCAGTCATCGCGTTTTCTTGAATATTGAACCGCATCCCTTCCGCCAATCGACGTGTAAGTCAAAAACTTGCACTCTCGCATTCAAATTCCTAAAAATTGTTCCTATAGCAGAGGGGAAGCCATACATTTCTGACATGAAGCCCCGTTTATCCCACACCATTCACCCAAAACGGAGGCATGTGCAAATCACTTTTGCCCACACCTCCGTCTTCTGCCATTATTGATAAAAACAATACCTACGGCGACTTCCTCGTCGTTTCCTTTTTCCAGCGGACGGTAAACTCAAAGAGCCCCGTGCGCGCATTCTTCTTCCGACTCTTCAGCTCCGTGAGGCCGCCCCACGCCCGCGTGAGATGGCCTGTGAAATTCGAAAGATCGGACGCCTTCTGCGATGTCCCTTTCAAAAGGACATCCTCTCCCTCTGCGGAGATCTCCGATAGCACGACACCTTGCGGCATACCATCAGCAAGCAGTACCAGACGCTGCTCCCAGTGCGGATCTTTGGCCTCCTCTTCCTTTAGCATCGCAAGCAGAGCTTCTTCCTCCTCACTCGCCTTTTTCATCTCCGCTCTCTTCACTTTCAATGGAGACAGCGCCTCATTCTCCGCCAGCTGCGCCTTATCCTCCCGATAAGCCGAAAGAAAGGAGGCACAGGAAAAGAGGAAAAAGGCTGCGCCGAGCGCACACGCTCCCTGCTCGATGCGAAGCTTTCGATTCTCCTCCGTCAGAAAAGGACGCTCTCCCATAAGAAGAGGCAATGCCGTCCCCGCATGACTTACAGCAAGCACCACACGCATAGCATCATCCCAGTATCCGCCTTCCTCCAGATGCTCCGTCTCGAGCGTGACTGCCTTGCTCCCCTCTTCCCCGGTCCCTTCTGCCGCAAGGAGAGCCAGCTCCTTTTCCATGTAAGAAAGCCATGCGGTCCGCTCCTTAGTCCCGCAGCTCTCCAGCGGAACCAGAAAACAGGGAAGAGAAGACGGCCCATATAGATCCATCTGCCGTTCCATGAACAGCGAAGCCTTGCCCTCATCTGCCAGATGCAGGATGCGGCTCTCCCAGAGATCCCCGCTGCGGAAAAGAAGCATCGCCGAACGGCGGCGCATATATAGAATAAAGTGCGCTCCCTCTTGCAAAGGAATATCCGTCACAGGAAAGGCACGGGTGATGGTAAGCCCCGCCTCATGCGCTCCCATCTCCCAAGCCCCGAGATCCACACGCGGCAATGCATGCAAGAGCGCTTCCCAGCCCTCTTCATCATGAGAGAGCACACGATGCCCCATGGCGATCGCTTCCTCGGTGTGAAAGACGCGATCTGCCTCCCACTCCATCGATTCAGCAAATTCCTCCTCCGTCATCTGCGGATATCTTTTCCTGCTCCATCGAAGCGACTCCGCATTCACCAAAAGCCAGAGCTTCTTACCCCGAAGTCCGGCAGCCTTCAGTGAGAGGAAACACTCTTTCAAATTTGGCGTATCACCATCGTAGTCCGCCTGCCACTGTCCCAGTCGCTTTCCTTCTACCGTCTCCACAGCGCAGAGCTTCCCCGCCAAAGGAAATACGACCGTCCGCACCCGCTTCTTCTGCCACGCCACGACACGCTCTCGGATCCGGTTCATCAGCTCCATAAAGAGTCTCCTTCCTGAATGACGAAATCATTATATAGCTATACTCTAGCAGGTTCATAGAAATGCAGCAATGGGAAATATGAATTCCCCATCCCTACGCCCAATCCACAGAAGACAGGTTTCCAATTTTCATTCACACGCATACACCGTTTCACTTAGAGGGGAAGGCTGCGATACGAGAATACCATCCTCTAAAAAGGCGGCACACCACCCTTGTGAATCTATCCGCTCCCCAAGCACCGTCATCCCGAGCGAAGCCGAGGGATCTTTATTGCACTGCCGCCATATGCACACATGCGCCCTCACTCAAACGACACCTTGGTGCTTCCTTTTTCGCCTTTCCCTCACCCACGGTTTACCGGTCTGCAAGAAAGATCCCTCCACTTCGGTCGGGATGACGTTTAAGGGAAACGGATAGTCTCACATAGTTTTTCACACCGCTTCGTGGATCCATCCTGCGCCTTCGGCGCGGGCCGTTTGGCCTCACAGGAAGGCGCCTTAATGGGCAGGCTAGGCGCCTCTTTGGATTAGGCCAAACTCGGAAGTCCCTCTGCGGGACTTCCGTCTCCAAGGGCCTACTCGTATTGTTGTTATGACTGGTAATCCATGACTAAAATACCACTTTCGGGCATCGCCCAATAAAAAAGGCGGCGAAGCCGCCACCTCAACCCTGAACCCTGAACCTTGAACCTTGTAAATGATTAGTTTCTTCCCTTAATCAGCAGCTTCCTATCCTCATCCCAACTATCTTTCATGCCATAGTCACCCTATCCGCCCCTGCGGGGCACCTTCCCCTAGAGGGGAAGGCTGCGATACGGGAATACCATCTTCTAAATAGGCGGCACACCACCCTTGTGAATCTATCCGCTCCCCAAGTACCGTCATCCCGAGCGTAGCCGAGGGATCTTTATTGCACTGCCGCCATATGCACACATGCGCCCTCACTCAAACGACACCTTGGTGCTTCCTTTTTCGCCTTTCCCTCACCCACGGTTTACCGGTCTGCAAGAAAGATCCCTCCACTTCGGTCGGGATGACGTTTAAGGGAAACGGATAGTCTCACATAGTTTTTCACACCGCTTCGTGGATCCATCCTGCGCCTTTGGCGCGCCCCTTCTCTAAAC
>ERZ1034730.146-NODE-146-length-32850-cov-14.558103_pt1 | contig 32850 bp, 30 predicted proteins | sample MGYA00520650_ERZ1034730 | MGnify/ENA primary metagenome ERZ1034730 (study PRJEB33766, sample SAMN09781702) | gut metagenome | biome: gut microbiome | host: Homo sapiens | place: Madagascar | study: EMG produced TPA metagenomics assembly of the PRJNA485056 data... | reverse complement strand
ATGGCAAACAAAACAGAACAGGTTCTCGAAGCAACAGAGAACATCAACAACCGCGAGGCTTTCTTCATGAAATACAAGAAAGCCATCCTTATCGCAGTGGCAGCAATCATTGTTGTTATTGCAGGTGTATTCCTCTACATTTCACAGATTTCCGGTCCTCGTGAGGAAAAGGCAAGCACAGCGCTCAGCAAGGGTCAGACCTACTTCAACAACGAGATGTTCGAGCAGGCTGTCAATGGCGACGGTGCCGGCTTCGTAGGTTTCGCTAAGTTGGCCGACGAGTATAGCGGTACCAAGGCAGGTAACCTGGCCAACCTCTATGCCGGTCTTTGCTACGCCAACCTCGGCAAATGGGCAGAAGCTCAGAAGAGCCTCGACGCTTTCTCTACAGAAGGCGACCAGATGATCAGCCCAGCTTCTCAGGCTGCTCTCGGCGACGCATACGCTCACCTCAACCAGCTCGACAAGGCTGTTGACGCTTTCAAGAAGGCTGCCGACATGGCAGACAGCAAGGCTGAGGACGATACCAACAACAGCCTCTCTCCTACCTTCCTTATCAAGGCAGGCGAGGTGTTGGAAAGCCAGGGCAAGAAGGACGAGGCCCTGAAGATCTATCAGGACATCAAGAAAAAGTATGTGAACTCTATGCTCGTTCAGAGTGCAGAGATCGACAAGTACATCGAAAGAGCTTCTAACTAATTATGGCTACAGCACTTCATAATTTGTCAGAATACGACTTCACCAAGGTACCCGATGCCAGCAATATGTGCTTTGGCATCGTGGTAGCTGAGTGGAACCCTGAGATAACAGGCGCTTTGCTGAAAGGTGCCGTCGACACCCTGGAAAAGCATGGCACCCTGCCAGAGAACATTCACGTGAAAACCGTACCTGGAAGCTTTGAGCTGATATACGGAGCACGACAGATGGTTCTTAATCAGGGCTACGATGCAGTCATCGTCTTGGGAAGCGTCATCCGTGGCGAGACTCCTCACTTCGACTACATCTGTCAGGGCGTTACCTATGGCATAGCCCGCCTCAATGCCTCACAGGAAATTCCAGTCATCTATGGTCTGCTGACCACCAACGACCTGCAACAGGCCAAGGACAGAAGTGGTGGCAAACTGGGCAACAAGGGCGACGAGTGCGCCATTGACGCCATCAAGATGGCTAAGTTCTAAAAAGCAAACATAACCATAGAACAAGGATGAAACTTTATCAACTCTTACAGTCGTTCGACTTTGAGGAACTCTTTCCTACTGTCAGCACGATGTTCCCTAACGCCAATCTGCATCGCGACGTCTTTCAGAAAGCATTCGACATGCTGTGCAGCATCCAGCCTGTGATGAGCAAGAAGACCATTCGCTACGAACTGATGGAGGATCCTAACTCGAGCAACAGTATGATTGTGGGAGCCGACGACAGTTGTTTCAACACCACTTGGGATGCTTGCTTGGGCAAGGAAGTAAGAAAAGGAAAGGGTGCTGACCTGAACGATGAGGAATTGGCAGCCAACTGTCTGCTCAACGTCCTCTTCATCGGTAAACACCCACAATGCTTTGAAAAAGACTTCAAGAAACTATTGAAGTAAGTGATGCTTTAAAATAGTCACTAATTTTTATAACATCATACTCCATCATCAGCCTCGTCTTCTGCAGACGGGGCTTTTTCGTCCTCATCACCTGCTGTGTCCAACTGGCTATCCTTGGCTATACTGACAGCGCCCATGCGGTTGACTGTGATCACAAGGGGCACATACTCATCACTGGTGACATCAGGAGAACCCACACTGCCTGCAAAATGCAGCACATCACCCTTCACCTCGACAAAAACAATACCCAACAAGGCACCCGTCTTCTTAGTTTCAGCATCAAGATACCCCGTAAAATCACTTTTCTGGAAAGTACGGCTGAAGAACTCTGTTCCGTCCTCCCGCAGCACCTTGATCGTAATCTTGTTGTCGTAGTACTTGGTATGATCCTCACTCTCCACCAAAGGCAGACTGTGATCAGACTCTCGTTTCATCACTACACGATAAGTCTTGCTGAGCCAGGAGACATCGCGCGACTGCTCATAACTGCTCAATTCCTGCGTCTTCTTAGGTTTTGGAGCAGCAGGCTTAGGGGCTATGATGACATTGCTCTTTTTCTTCTCGCCGCATGACGAGAAACAGGCGGCACCCAGAACCGCAATCAGGAGCATGGAAATTGTTTTCTTCATTGTAGTTTTGTTTTGATATTCATTTGAGTGAAGGCCTAAATCTGCATCATTAATAAATCTAATCCACAGAATGAAGACCTAATTATCTGCAAAGTTAAGAAAAAAATATAAGAACACAAAAAAAAGCATCCCCTTTTCACAAAGAGAATGCTCTTACTACCTAAATACTAACTAATAAATCCTATTGAACTTTTCTCACACGATATAATAAAAGTTCAGTTTATGAATTCTAATCAATAATAAGACCCTGCAAAACACAAAAGGTTTAATCGAAGATGAGAAAAAAGTACCTTTTTAACTGCCTTTAACAAAAAGGATGGTCCATGTATGTAACTACTCAGCATCCCTACAAACCAAAACAGTTACTTTAATACCACACAAATTGTTTTAAGTTCATCATGAATTTGTTCTGACTCTTGCTAAAAATCTATGTTCTATACTTTAGAACATAAGTTCGATACTTTAGAACACAAGTTCGAAACTTTAGAACACAAGTTCGAAACTTTAGAACATAAGTTCCAAACTTTAGAACATAGATTTTAATAGGCTGAAGAAACTTTTTCTGTGGTTTTTCGATTTGAGTTGACCACACTTAGTGTTATTTTTAACTACCAAAAAGCTACAGATTATCACAAAACAAAGACGAAAAGTATAAAATTGACTGATACTATTTGGTTATTTACTCAAATTGTCGTACCTTTGCAACGAAAACAAAACAATTAGTATGAGAAAGACCATTTTACTTGTCATTATGACAACTGCTATCATATTCTCTGCTTGTACAGGCAGACAAGCCAAAGAGAAAGAGAAGGCTCTCGACACCATTCCCATGATGGTGATGCAGATACAGAAATGCAGTCGTCTATATACAGCCGAGGCACAGGTTCACAGAATCATCACCCACGACGACCAACTCAGACTGAAAGGCTCTATACTGAAAAACGAGTTCGACATCAGTCTGCCTGGAGGAAAGCGCAAGGTTGCCATCCCTATGGACGCCACTCTCAAGGCATATATCGACTTCAAAGGCTTCAACGAAAAGAACGTGAGACGGCAGGGCGAGAAGATAGAAATCATCCTCCCCGATCCTAAGGTGGTGCTGACAAGCAGCAAGATAGACCACGAAGGAATCAAGAAATTCGTATCGCTCACACGCAGGAACTTCAGCGATGAAGAACTCAGCAGCTACGAGCAGGAAGGACGAAAGGGCATCATCAACGACATTCCACGCATGGATATTCTGGAAACAGCCCGCCAAAGTGCCGCGCACACCTTGGTACCCATGCTCGTCAACTTGGGATTCAAAGCCGAGAACATCAAGATTAGTTTCAGAAAGAAGTTTACCTCATCCGATCTTTCAAGCCTCATCGACGGCACATCGGTTGAGAACAAGTAAGGTACTACAGATATGAGAAAATTTGAAATCATCGTCATACTCCTGCTCATCGTCATCATCGGCGGAGGTCTGTACTGGCTCAACAAGGACAACTCCATCTCGATGCAACAAGAAGGCAAGACCATACTCTCGCCTACACAGATAAAGAGTATCGAAGCCATCGGACAGTGGGAATTCCTGTCCATCAGCGATGAGGAACTGATAGACACCGTGAGAAAGGGACTCATCAGCGACGACGAACTGGTAAGAATTTATTATGGCACCATCCGTCTGGGCATTAACATGCGAGAGGTAGGTAATGAATGGCTGAGCGCCGAGGGCGACACCATCATCTGCACCCTGCCTCCCATCAGGCTCCTCGACCGCAACTTTATCGATGAGGCAAAGACACGTTCGTTCTTCGAAGAAGGCAAATGGACAGGTAAAGACCGACAGGACATGTACAAAAGAGCCTATGAAGCTATGAGCAGACGATGCTTTACAAAGGCCAACATCGCCAAGGCAGAGGAAAATGCCAAGGCGCAGTTTGAGGGAATGTTCCAGGCCATGGGTTACAGCAACGTAAGGATAAGAATAGAACATGGGATAATAAAAGAGAAAGACAAATAACAAACAGGTAAAAAAATAAGAGAGATTATGGATACACTAAACGACATTTTCGCAACGCTAAGCTCATTCTTGTGGGGTTGGCCCATGATTATTCTGCTCTTGGGCACACACCTCTTTCTTACGATCCGTCTGCATTTCCCGCAGCGTAAGATTTTCAAGGCCATCAAGTTATCCGTCAAGAAAGACAAGAATGCCACGGGCGATGTATCCCAGTTTGGCGCTCTTGCCACTGCACTTGCCGCCACAATAGGTACGGGCAACATCATCGGTGTGGCAACAGCCATCGCTCTGGGTGGTCCGGGTGCTGTGCTGTGGTGCTGGCTGACAGGTGTATTCGGTATATCCACCAAATATGCAGAAGGATTGTTAGCAGTAAAATATCGTGTAAAGACCAAACGAGGACGCATGTTGGGTGGTCCTATGTACGCCTTGGAGAAAGGCCTGGGCTGGAAATGGCTCGCCATCCTCTTCGCACTCTTTGCCGCGATAGCCTCTTTCGGCATCGGCAGCACCGTACAGGCAAACGCCATCTCTACCCTCGTAGAAAACCAGTATGGCATTTCGCCCTACATCACAGGAACCGTTGTCTGCGCCTTGGGAGCAGCCGTCATCATAGGAGGAGTGAAATCAATATCAAGAGTATGTGGAATGCTTGTTCCCTTCATGGCTCTTTTCTATGTGTTGGGATGCATCTATATTCTCTTGGTCAACCATGCCTATCTGTGGCCGGCTATCAAGGTTATCTTTGAGTCTGCCTTCACTACCCGCGCGGCAGGAGGCGGTTTCGCTGGCAGCACATTGATGATGGCAGCCCGATATGGTATAGCCCGTGGTCTGTTCTCCAACGAGTCGGGTCTTGGTTCTGCTCCTATCGTAGCCGCAGCTGCACAGACACGCAACCCTGTGCGCCAGGCACTCGTATCGTCTACTGGAACCTTCTGGGACACCGTCATCATCTGTGCCCTTACAGGTCTGGTCATCACCTCAAGCATCATTGCCTATCCCGATATTGACTATCACAACGGAGCAGCCCTCACCAAGGCTGCCTTCAGCAAGATACCTTACATAGGAGCTCCTCTGCTCACCTTTGGTTTAGCCACTTTTGCTTTCAGCACCACCTTAGGTTGGAGCTATTATGGCGAGCGCTGCGTGGAGTATCTCAAGGGCAAGCGCTGGATGCTGAGCTACCGTGTGCTCTACATCGTCAGCATCTTTGCGGGCAGTGTCATCGGACTGGAGATGGTGTGGAACATCGCCGACTGTATGAACGCCCTGATGGCAATACCTAACCTTGTATCCCTACTCTGCCTCAGCGGCATCATCGTACACGAGACACGCAAGTATCTGTGGCGCGACCGCCTGGACCGCGACATGGATGAGAGCGAGATAGAGGAACTGGAAAAATAATAATAAAAGCTACAAAAGAAATATGGCTGTCAACTCTCCTTAGGATTGTCGACAGCCATATTTCTTTAAGCGACCGTTCAGTCTATCTGATATTGCAGATGCCGCATCTCATGGCCTCCCCATGCAGAATCATTGGCGTACAGAAATCCCACCTTATTATATAAGGACTCCGCGCGAGGGTTTCCCTTGTCGACAAGCAGTCCTACAGCAGGCAACCCCATCTCACGTGCACGCTCGATGACTGCTTTCAGCAAATATTTGGCAATGCCATGCCCCCGGAATTCTTCCGACACAGCGATGCTGTCGATGTAAAGCTCGCCAGCCTGTGTCTCATCGTCCATATCCGAATAGTCGATACCAAACTCCCGTTGAGCAGCCTCTATGAAACGACGGCGCAGGCGATGCAGCTCACCTCCATCGTAAGATACACAGATGCCAGCCAGCCTGCCGTCATCAGCAACAGCACAAAGCGTATTGCGATAGCTGTACTGACTGTCATCGAGAGCCACCAGTTCCGTCATCACCCGTCGGAAATCCTCTATCGTATGTTCTTTACCTGCCAGATTCTGGCAACACTCATGATTCATCGCCTCCATAATGAGTGAGGCAATAGGCGCTGCCAAACTGGCAGTAGCCCCTTCTACTCGTACATTCATTTCCATGTCTTTTATTTTCTAACAACCTCTATCTTTGCATCACCTGGACGATAAAGATAGCCCACACATTCGGCACAGTACTATTTTAAACATTTTGTTCCTTACGCCAGGCTGCTGGCGTCATGCTCTCAAAGCGCGAGAACACCCTTGAGAAATAAGAGGACGAGGAGAAACCGGAATAGATAGCCACCTCTTCCTGTTTGACATTCGGATTCTCACGCATATAGCTTTTTGCCTCTTCCAGACGCAGCTTCGTAATCCAGGTGCTGAAGTTGGTACCATGTTTACGGTTGATATAGCGAGACATATATAGCTTGTTGGTACCCATCTCTGCCGCCAAGTCATCTATCGTCAACTGAGGAGCGAGGAACCGCTTTTCGGAAATCCATCTCTTCACTTGCTCGCCAAAGAGCTGCTCATAGTTGTCTGTCTTCGAGGATTTCAGTTTTTCTGTATCTGTCTCCATCCTTTCTCTGTCCGTTACCTCAGCGCTGTTCAACTTACCATACATGGAGGCATAGTTGATGAAACTGATGGCTATGTAGAAATTGGCAGAGACGACATAAACCTGGAAAAGATAATTGTAGATAATGCCCCCAAACAACGTGGTGAAACACAGCACACTGATAAGGATGATGAGGATGACACTCTTCTTGATCCAGAACATAAACTGCTGCATATCCTCCGCAAAGTAATTGTCCAGTTTACTCCTCTTCTCATTATATAGGATATAGAAACGTCTCAAGAACATCACGTATTGCACAAAGAATATGAAGAAGGGGAACCACGAGACCCAAGCACCCGCTTTGCCAAAGACTCCTATGGTGGAAGTTATCATCAGGGCAACAGATGTCAGTAAGACAATCCAGTCCTTACTGAAGTTTCGCCACGACATATACTTCTCGTCCAACAAATAGAAGAAAGTAGAAAAGAAGAAGATGGCTTCCAGACAGAAGAAGATAAAATCAGCGCACTTGATATATGGATTGAGCTCTTTCCAATCGTCAGAGGTGTAAATAGCTAAGTAGACGAAAAGGTTCAATCCCATGATAAAATATGTAGTTGCCAAACATCTCTTCGCCTTGCGATAAGGAAGATATTCGGCAGCAAGAGGCACTTTTCCGAACAACAGGACAATGCCGAGGCCAAAATAAATGGCTCCAACACATTGAATCAACACAATGAAATAATGCTCTAACAACTCTATCATATACAATTTTAATTACGCAATACAAAAGTACAAAAAATAATTATTACCCCCCCCGAATTAAGACAAAAAAGCGACATTTTTCACTCTTTTTACACTTTTGCGTCATTTTTTCCATTTTTGAAATTGTAAAAAGGAAAATATTTCCATTATTAAAAGTATTCACTACAAAGTTTCCACTACCTTTGCAAATGTTTAAAACTGGCGCTCCAACTATTCATCACCAAGAACAGAGCGTCGAAAATAGAATGAGTAAAACTTACACAAAGACTTTTCTAAATTGAAATGAAATGAGAAAAAAACTACAACAACTGCACAACGAAGCAGCACAAAAGAGATTCACCACATTCATTGCTCTCCTTGTCGTGCTTCTATTCGTCATTGGAGGAAGTCTCCAAGTACAAGCCCAGGATACCAATACGAATGGAACCCCCATCGCGGGCATCGAATCGCTGACAGGTTGCAGCGAGGATCAGGTAAGAGCTGCTAACATCAGCGACTACACTTTTCCTGAAAAAGACAAAAGCAAGATCTTCTTCCTCTACAATGTCAAGACGGGTCTGCTGCTCAATGCAGGAGGCTATTGGGGAACTCATGTCTCTTTGAAAGAATACGGAATGCCGCTATGGATACATATCGACAGTGAAGGATGGATTCACCTTGCTCAAGAGTTTGACTCGAAGGACAAGACAGAAAAAGGAGAAGGAAATTATCTGGAATACGAGACAGGGGGAAGTGAACCTGAAGACAAAGGTGTGTATATAGACAGAGCATATATTTATAAAGGACTCATATCGGAAAAGATCGTCAAGAGAGGCTGGGAACTGGAGCCTGTTTCTGGAAAGACCAACACCTACAGGCTATATACGTACCGCAACACCTCATCGAATCCGTATTATTCTCCCAGTTTTGGTACGACCAAGTATTACCTCATCGCAGCCAAGACACAAGGCGACGTGGAAAAGAACTGCTATGCCGTGAAAGCAGGAAGCCAAGAAATAGCCGAAGGCAACGACGAATGGAGATTCCTGTCTTACCAGCAGATATTTGAACTCCAGGACAAGAACACCGACAACATCATCACGTCCATCGACCTGACCTTCCGCCTGCAATGCCCAAGCTTCTCTCGTGAGAATGCGGCTATGAGCAAGTGGAAGGCTTATCAATATGGAAGAAGTGAAAATGGCAAGATCAGATTGGGTTTGGAGCATTATTACAAACCTTACGTTAACAGCGATGTAACAACTGCCGGCTATTGCACGATAAGCGAGGAATATACCAATGATTTCGAAGACAATATAAGCTATACTTTCCCCGAAGGCAGCAATGCTATCACGTTCACGGAAAACAAGAATTACGAGCGTCATTGCGGCAAGTATTATAGTGCTGATGCCAAGAATTTCCGAGGCACCATCTACCAGGATGTCAAAGTAAGTCATGGCGGTGCATACGTCATCGAGTGCAAGGGATTCTCCACTACCACTAAGGCAAAGCTCTATGCCTGCTTGGTGAATGCCGACAACACCACTGCAGACACAAAGACGATGCATGCCACCATCCTGGGACAGACTGATTACATGTCTGCACAGGAAAAGGAAGCGCTACATATCGAAGACCAGAATATGGACTATGCTGCCAAGGAATTTTATGGTAGTCACAAATACTTCAACAGCGTGCTGGTACAGGTGCCAGAAGGTGGCGGCACTATCCGATTCGGAATCGAAATCGGAACGCAGGAAGACAACAAGCCTGTGGAATCAGAGAATGAGTGGACGGTATTCGATGACTTCCGCCTCCTCTATACAAGCAAGACAACTGATGGCGACTTGGTTCTCGACCAGGACAGGGACAACTTGGAATATCTGGAGAATTGCTCCAACACCTACAAGAGTGTGACGCTCCACCTCAACAAGACCTTCGACAAGGACAAGTGGAATGGCTTCGTCTTGCCCGTAAGCCTCACCAAGGACCAACTCACGCAGGCATTCGGTCCTAATGTGAAACTGGCAAAGCTCGACAAGTTGACCAGCAATGAGATACAGTTTGTCAGCATAGACATGAGCACGGTTGGAAACGACGAGATAGCAATGCAAGCCTACGTACCTTACATCATTTTCCCTACCAAGCATGCCGAACAGGAAAAGACTCCAGCCTACACGGCATCGCTGAGTTCGATAGGCAACGACCAGGCAACGAAGGTATCGGTGAGCATCGGCAAGAACCATATCGACATTCCCAATGTCACATTCGCTGTTGACGGAAAGAACGAGAATGACCTCACCAATATGAATACGAAGAACTGGACAACCAACAGCAACATTGTCGTTGACGGCTCTGGAACTCCTTTCGTCAGTGGCAACGGCACCATGACAGCCTTCGGAACATTTGCCAGAACCTTCGGAAAAGGCACACAGAATACTAACAAGGACAATGATGATTACGGCAAATGGACCATCACGGACAAGTCAACCATCATAGAGGGTCGCAGCGACCTGAAGGGCTGCTACTTCTTCTCTGGAGGCAACATGTATTATAGTTCCGCTAAAAGAGCAAGAGGCTTGCGAGGCTTCAGCGTATGGTTTGCACCAACTACTGCTTCCGTCGGCAACCCAGCCAAACCTGCCAACGTTTTCCTTGATGGTGTATCCTTGGACAAGACCACAGGCATCAACCCCATCATCTATGGCGAAGAAGAAAGCAGAATTGACAGATTCGCCCATGGCATCTATAGCCTGAACGGTCAACTCATCAGCAACAGCAGTTCCTTGGACGGCCTTCCAAACGGAATCTACATTCAGAACGGCAAGAAAGTTATCAAGAGATAATCGGAAGCTACAAGTCTTGAGCAAGAAAGCCAGGACTAACAAAACAATTAGTTAAACACTAAAATCGACAGACGATGAAAAAAAGATATATGTGTCCTATGACCACAACCATCTTGGCTGAGACTTGCAGCATCTGCGCAGGCTCTCTTAAATGGACGGAACGCACAGAGTCACAAGACCCTGAAGAAGAGCCATCCAGCTGGGGAGAAATCATCTGGGACAAGGGAGCAGATACATTCAAGAAAGAAGGAAAAGAAGACCCATTCGATTCGAACAACTGGTAAAAGAAATACCAATCTGCATACGTGAGTATCCTTCTTACAAACTGAACATTCTCATGTACGGAAGTTCTGTAAGAAATTTGAAGTTTCGCAAGTTTTTCCCCACACGCGCCTGAAGGGGCAAAAGCTCTTAGCTAAGGGGTTTGGGGGGAAGTTAGAATAGTTAGCACGCCCTGAAGGGGCAGAAGCTCTTAGCCCAGGGCAGCGCCCTGGGTAATTACGTTAGCAAACCTGTCGCCCTGTAAGGGCAAAAGCTTTAAAATACCGGACAATATACAAAGCTTTTGCCCTTACAGGGCGCTTTCCTGATTGTCATTGTACCCAGGGCGATGCCCTGGGCTAAGAGCTTCTGCCCCTTCAGGGCGTGTGGGGAAAAAATTGCGAAACTTCAATCATAGATCGCTTAATCTGCTATAGCTGGATTTGCGCCTGTTGCAGACCTACCGCCTTGCTGTCAGAGTACCCTTTCCCTTCAAGACAATTTGTTTTTAGCGTCATGAGCATCAGGTTTTTGTTGTCGTTATTAGGTTTATTCGGTAGCAGGCAGGTGGGGTATTTAAAGCTTCTCAGAACTTTCGCGTATCTTGAGAATCATCGGAACCACCTCCTTATATATCTTATTATCTCCATTGATATTTCTCATGAGCAGTTCGCAGGCTTTTGCACCCTGCTCGTGCGCCTTGTCCATAATGGCAGTGAGACGAGGAGTAACAAAGGCAGCAGCATCACCATCGGTGAAACCGATGATGGCCACATCTTCAGGTATGCGAAGTCCCTTGGCCTTGATGGCATCAAAGGCAGCATAGGTGATGATGTCATTAAAGGCAAGAATGGCATCTGGCGGATTGGGGCCCTCAAGCAGTCGGAGGGTATTGTTGCGAGCCACCTCGAAGTCTATCTTGTCGCACACCACAAGGTCTCGGTCTATCGTGATACGGTTTTCACGCAAAGCCTCGAGATAACCATGTTTGCGTCGGCGTACCATATCCAGATTATTTGGTCCTCCGATGAAGGCTATCCTCTTGGAGCCCGTCTCTATCATGTGCTGAGTGGCTTCCTGTGCTGCAACATCTCCATTAGCCACCACCTGCGAGAACTTGTCTTCGAGACAGCATCGGGCAAAGAATACGAGCGGAATGCTCATGTCATGGAGTTGTTCGAAATGGGAATAATCCACAGTATCCTGTGCCAGACAGGCGATGATGCCTTCCACATGCATATTAAGGAAGTTGTCGAGAGCACGCTCTTCGCGGGTATGGTCCTCATGACTGTTGGCACTGATAACAGAGTAGCCCTGTTTGGAGGCATAATCTTCTATACCATCAAGCACAGCTGCATAGTAATGGGTTACCAAGTTGGGAACGATAACTCCAATGACCCTTGGCGCTTCCTTACGAAGGCTTTGCGCAAAGGGATTGGGACGGTAGTTCAACTGCTTGGCAAGCTCTTTCACTTTTCGTGTCATCTCCTCTCCCACCTCATGGCTGTTTCGCAAAGCTCTTGATACGGTAGCTATGCTCACGCCCAGATGGTCGGCGAGGTCTTTGAGTGATGTTCTGCGTGGCTTCATGTGTGGTAAATAAGTTTAAGCTATATATTAATTTCAACATGGCATCTTGCTGCCTTTTTTGTACAGAGATAAAGCAAGCAAGCGCAATGAAAGTTTGCTTTCAAATTGCCGAGTGCCGCCAATCTTCTGCAAAGATTGTGCTAACAAGCGCAATGAAAACTTGCTTTCAAATTGCCGAGTGCCGCCAATCTTCTGCAAAGATACATCATTTTTTCGTGAATCGAAAACGTTTACGTGCATTTTTTTATGAAAAACATATTAAGGTTTCATTTTTTCTTGTAATTTTGCACTCAGAAAAGTAATGAATAGTTGATAATAAGTTAGTTAGAAAATTGGAGCTTAGTGATGTCGTGAGACATTTCTAAGCTTTTTTTGTGCGCTTACTTAAAGGCACTGCGCCTGTCGTGCCAATATATCACTCAACTTTCGCAGGGTGTGGGAATTTATTGAAGTTAGATATAATATTCTGCCGAGTCGATGAGTCCAGCTCTCAAGGCATACTTGGTCGCTTCATGAGCATTGTTGACATCGAGCTTTCTGAAGATGTTCTTGCGATGAGTGTTGACAGTATGAAAGCTGGAGAAACGTTTTTCGGCTATTTCCTTGGTCGTCATACCGAGAGCGATGTCTATCAGAATCTCTGTCTCTGTCTTGGTGAGTTTCACTTTTTCCTCAGTCTTGGCAGGTGGCGGTGCAAGAAGCACCTCCGTCATGTGCTGACAGATAAAGCGATTGCCCTGCACACAATACAGAATGGCAGCCTTGATTTCCGACAGCTGACTATCTTTGGTCAAGATACTGAACTGCATACTGCTTGCTATGAGCACACGTACAAAGTCCACACTCAGGTCTTCGCTGAAGAGCAACCATCGGGTGTGGGTGAATCGCTGGTGCAGGATGAGCAGCTCATCGGCATCGTTGATATCGAAGAGCGTATAGTCAAGCACTACCACCGCATCGTCGTCATCCTTCAGGGCAAGCATCAATTCTGCCTTGTCCTCTACGTACTTCCACTCAATTCCAGGCATTTCCTCCTTATCGCCAACATTCATCTGCTGAATGATGTGAACCAGTCCCATACGGGTAATGTCCTGTCTGTCTGCCAATAATATTCTCATCGCATGCTTGTTTTTATGTTGATATTTTCTGCCTATACTCTTTCACACATTCTCCCATTTAGAATGTCATTGAGAATCCGAAACGTATGCCCCACTTGCTGATGTCCTCATTATTCAGATAGGTGAGTCGGCGCACATACTCTACAGCAAAGAACTTGAATATGTTGTGTACACCAGCCACACACTCCCAGTAGGGTGTATTGTTCATCACGTGCGATTTGCTTGGGAACTTAAACAGCTCCGTATCCCCTTGGTTTTTCTCCAAATAAGGATTGTTCTTATCGGTGAGGTTTCCCCATACGCCTTTCACGGCGAAATATTCACGCCACTTCAGCTTCTTGATGAGCGGAATACGGTTGAGCAACTTGCCGTTCATATCCCACGACAGAGACGCAAACACCTGACGGTCGTTGAGAAACTCCCAGTCTCTCATCAGGCTCACACTCGATTCAGACTCAAAGTACGAGAGGTTGACAGGCGGCAGGATGAGCATCGGGAATGGCACCTTGTTCCATTGAGCCTGTCCCACAGCATGGAAGTCGAGATAACCGAAACTGCCAAGCCACTGACGCTTATAGATACTCACTTTCGTGATGTTGCTGTGATACTGTCCACCCATAAAACCTTTAAAGCCCATGGTATGCGAGATTCCTATCTCAGGACTGTCGAGGTTGATAGGCAGTCGTTGCTGCTTGGTGTTGACATAGGTGACTCCAGGATTGTAATTGATGCCCACATTGATGTCGGTCATTCTGATTTTCTTCACCTCGTTTCCATCCAGTGTGAAGTAGTGCAGATTGCCTGCAGTACGGTTGCTCTGCCAGCGTATACCGGTATTAAAACGCAGTCCCCAATCGGTCTCGTAGGTAAAGGCGAGCCGCTGTCGATGATAGAGGAACATCTCGTCCTGCGTTGCCGCACGGAAGGTCATGAAGATATTGTCCTTGTTGTGCTGCAGGTTGTCATCGGAAGGCGACATGATGTCACGGGATACCTCAAAGGTAACATTCCGCATCGGGAACTCGAAGGGACTGTTTTTCTTCTTGTTGAGCGAGTAGGTCAACACATGTCCTGTATACCATTCGTTACTCTTCGTACCATAGGCCGCATAGCCGTTCCAGAAGAAATGGGGATTGAGCGCAGCCATGGTACGACCAGCCAAACGAAGACGTATGCCGTCTACATAGTTTTTCGACAGATAGGTGTTGACAGGACCAAGGTCGAACTTACTTTTCTTTCCGCCCGGCCCACTTCCTATCTCCACATAGTTCTCCATGAGAGCCTTTACACCCAGGATGATCCACTTGAAACCTTTGGAATTCTCCATGCGGTGGATGAAACTGTCCATCGACGATTCACTCTTGGTCAGGTCCACCTGCCGGTACTTGTTCCAGTAAGCCTCATCGCGGTTCATGGCATCTATGTCATGCCGCACTTTAGCCTTGCCCTTGAAAAGCACCTTGGGCAGTTCGTCGAAGGAATAGTCGGTAAGTCGGGTGTTGCGCACCACGAGCAAGTCTTGCAGCACCTTGTTGGTATGTATTTCCGCCACCATATCATCCTTGGAAAGCACCCATTCACCATTGTCCAAACGTGTGAATTCCTGCTCTATCTTCATATCCTTCACCCAGTTCACGTCGCTGTTGTGAGGCATATAGAGATTGCATTTCTTGACATGCAGCGTACTGTCGGCTGTCACATACAGTTCGCCACGGAAGCCGAAGTCCTGCGAGTTGGCAGGAATAAACTGCAGATGATAGCAGAGGTCGCGCTCCACATAGACCGTATCCTCTATATAATAATGATAAAAGGAAATAGCTGTTCTGCCGATAGGCGACGGGAAGGGATACTGCAACAGGCGCACATAGTCATCATAGATATCCACATCGGTAAACACGTCTTTCATCGTGGTACTCAGAATCTCACCCGTCTGTATCACCTGCCCAATACCATTAGTCTGCTGTCCCTTGATGATATCTTTCTCGCTCTTGGGATCTTTGCGATAGATATGCTGCGATACCGTCTCGTCGACACTCACAGGGAGAGTGAGTTTACCATTATAAGGCGATTTCTCCACCTGGTCGAGCAGATATTGTCGTTTACTGAAAAACTTGCCTTCAAGCTGTTCTTTCGAAAGGTCGTTCAGGGCAAGGGTTATCTTCTGATATTTGTCATACTGATAGTATGGATGGTTGGCCAGATCGGTTTTCTTCTTGGCTGCGATAACGCGGCGCATCAGCTCCACAGCAGGATTGTCCTTGCGCTTGTACTTACCCCGTTTCGACTTCACCACCACTTCATTGAGCCTACGGCTGTCATCCTTTAGTTTTATCTCAAGGAAGTTGGTGTTGGCGTCCACCTTCACCGTCTGCGTCTTGTAACTCAAGGCACTCACGGTAAGCATCCAACCTTCATGCTTTTCTATGGAGAAGCGGCCTTCGCCATCGCTCGACACAGCTATTCTGTGTCCTCGGTACTGCACGCTGGCATAAGGTACAGCAAATCCGTCAACGTCGATGACGCGACCTGATATTTTCTGTTGTGCCATCATCTGCTGCGTCAAAGCAACAAGCAGCACAACCATCATATATATGCGGAGTTTAATCTTCATGTCCTAAATACCTTTTTTATTTTTTATAACTCTTCTCTTTCTTGTAATTCTTTCTGTCTTTATCAGGGCACACTCTCCCCTTCACTGATTTTGATTGCAAAGTTATAAATATTATCTGAAAAGAGAGGAAAACTTTTTAATTAATTTAGTTTTTTACCTTATTTTTGGCATATTTGTCGAATATTGGAAAAAACTATTTGGTTATTTAAGGTTTTTGGCGTAATTTTGCAAACTGAACGTTTTCGTTAAGCCAAATGGGCAGAGAAAGCTTGCTTTCACTCTGCCATGGCGAGAAAAGGTGCGCGCAAGCGAACTCTTATACTCAAGTATCGCATGCGGTTCAAGTACGGGCTGAAGGCCCAAAAGCTCATAGCCCAGGGCAGCGCCCTGGGTATAATGGCAGTCAACAAGGCGCCCTGTAAGGGCAAAAGCTTTGAAAATTGCCTGATTCTTGTGAAGCTTTTGCCCTTACAGGGCGACAAACTTGCGTCCATGATTACCCAGGGCGCTGCCCTGGGCTATGAGCTTCTGCCCTTTCAGGGCGTGTGGAACTTACCTGCAAAACTTGAGGCCTATATATAAAACTTGAGGTCTATATATAATAAGGTGTAAGGGCAAAAGAGAAAAGACTAAAAGAAATAGCAAAAAAAACAGAAACCAAGATATGAACAATAAAGGCAACCTGACAGACAAACGTCCACCCCTGCTGCCAACGATTATAGGAACAGGCTTAGGCAGCGGTTTCTGGCCTTGGGGTCCAGGAACTGCCGGCTCAGTATTGGGCACGCTGATATGGGCCGTGATAGCATTATTTGCAGGATTGGACGGAACAACATTGCAGACCACCATGTTGCTGCTGACCGTAGTATTCACCATATTGGGCACATGGGCCACCGCACAACTCCAGCCCTACTGGGGCGAAGATCCAAGCCGCGTGGTTATCGATGAGATTGTGGGAGTATGGATTCCGCTGTCGCTCATCATACCTTTCGAAGAGGCTGGTCACAAAGCCGACTCACTCTGGTGGGCTGTGATTGCATTGGTGCTTTTCCGCTTCTATGATATGGTAAAGCCTCTTGGCATCAAGCGCCTTGACCGCATGAGAGGTGCTTTCTACGTGATGGCCGATGACATCCTTGGAGGTGTCTATGCGGCAATCACGATGGTTATTATCAAAATAGCATGGGCATGGGTAAGATAAAACATGAACTATATACTTTCGGCAAGGCAGAGGTTACGGCTTCGATGGGCTCCGCGGTAGACTTCGGTCTGGCATTCATGCTGTCCGACATCGTAGGAATCTATTATGGTCTAGCAAATGCCTTGGGCGTGATGGCAGGTGGCGTGACCAACTGTTGTCTGAACTACCGTTACGTTTTCGGCGATTCCAATCGCAGGAAAAAAAGTGTGGCATGGCGATATTTCATCGTATGGGCCATCAGTTGGTTACTCAATTCGGGAGGCACCATCGCACTTACCGAGTTTATCAACAGTCACGAGCGCCTCGATATTCACTATCTCATACCCAAGAGTGTGGTGAGCATCCTCGTTGCCCTGTTGGTCAACTATCCTGCCCAGCGCAAGTTTGTATTCAAGCCTGCCAAACAGAAGTCTGCCGAAGAAAATTAAGACATTGAGCTTTCACAAGTTCAGAAGTCAAAGAAGTTGACCAAAACATTCAGAATCAATAACAATTCAAAAAATATGAACTACAGAGATTTCTTACAGAAAGTCATCTATGTGATCATCAATCCTATCATCAAGGCGATGATCCGTTTGCACATCACCCCCAACATTGTTACCTTCATCGGTTTCATAGGCAATATCGTGGCAGCTGGTTTCTTCGTTGAGGCAGCTCTCACACAGAGTCTGGAACTCTTGGGATGGGGAGGACTCATCATCCTTGCTGCAGGACTCTTCGACATGATGGACGGCCGTCTGGCACGAATGAGTGGAAAAAGCAGCCTTTTTGGAGCATTATGGGACTCGACACTCGACCGCTATAGCGAACTGGTAAGCCTCTTCGGCATCTGCCTTTACTTCTTGCGCATGCAAGACGAGATGGGCTTTTGGATGGGCATCGTCACCTTTGCAGCCATGATAGGCTCAGTAATGGTGAGCTACGTACGTGCCCGAGCCGAGGGACTGGACATCGAGTGCAAGGTAGGACTGATGCAACGCCCCGAACGAATTGTGGTGACAGCTGTCACAGCCATGCTCACTGGTTGCACGGCAGATATATGGTGGCTTGCCGGCGGTATGATTCTCATAGCCGTACTCGCCAACATCACAGCTTTCTGGCGCATAGCACATTGCTACATCGTGATGAATAAAAAGGAGGCAGAATGACAAGTTTGTATCTCATCGCAGTCTTCGCCCTGCTCATAGCATGGCAGAAGACCCGCAAGTTTGCACTTTATTTCCTGCCATGGCTCATCTTTGCCGTGACATACGACTCCATGCGCTTCTACCCTAATTATATGGTAGGTAGCATCGATGTACGTGGACTTTACGAAGCCGAGAAGTCTCTTTTCGGCATAGCAGCACAGACTCCAACAGAGTTTCAGGCCATTGCCGACCATTCGCAGATGATGATTCCAGGCGAATACTTCAGTGTGCACCATGCAGCCCTGCCCGACCTTATGGCAGGATTCTTCTACCTCTGCTGGGTTCCTGTTCCAGTAGGCTTTGCACTCTATCTGTTCTCGAAGAAAGAATATCGTTGGTTTGTGCGTTTCTCATGGACATTCCTTGCGGTCAACCTCATAGGCTTTGTAGACTATTACATCCATCCAGCCTCACCACCCTGGTATGTAATGGAGTATGGGTTCTCCCCCATCTTGGGAACACCGGGCAATGTGGCAGGTCTGGCACGCTTTGACGAGTTGGTGGGCTATCCTGTCTTCCACTCCATCTATTGTCACAATGCCAATGTCTTTGCTGCCGTACCCAGTCTGCATGCAGCCTATATGTTGATCACCACCTTCTATGCAGCCAAGAGTCACCAGCATTGGTTTACCACTGCAGCCTTCGCCATCATCTGTATGGGCATTTGGTGGACAGCAGTCTACTCGGGTCATCACTACATCATCGATGTACTGCTTGGCATCATGACCGCAATCATTGGCATCCTGCTCATGGAGAAAGTCGTTTTCAAAAGATTCCTGAACAGGAATAGCCAAGAAGTACATTAACACCTCACGCGGGTTGAAGAAGCCACAGTTCAGGCAAGCACCTTTTTGAAACAGCGACGGCGTCGATGCTGTTCGCTCTCCAAATATTGCCACTGGTTTCTTACGCCCGTGTTCGACTCCATCTGCGGCATTGCCTCTGCCCACTTGAAACCATACTTATGATACTGCTCTATGAGATGGGCAAAAATGATGGCATTGGCACCCTTGACACGGTAGGCAGGCAACACACCGATAAGCAACAGATCTACAGTATCTGTCTTATGCCACTTGAGCACCTTCAGCAGATGCCACCATCCCCAAGGCAGAAGCTTGCCGTTGCGTGTCTTCTGCAAGGCTCTGGCAAAAGAGGGGAAGGAAACGCCAAAGCCTACCAACTTTCCACCCAGTTCATCTATCTCTTCCTGCGAAACACCCTGCTCGTCATCAACTGCAGTCACACTTCGGTCAACCACGCCAACCACCAGATCGAGGTCAGCCATCTTGATGTACTGGTCTATCAACTGGTTAATTTGCTTCTCAGACAACTGCTGGAAGTCGTACAGGTTGGCATAAGTCTCGTTCAGTATCTCGAAGATGCGATGTCCCATACCTTTCTTCACCAACTGACTGCGGCTAAAGCGGTAAGGATGCAAGTTGTATCTTCGTTCTATCATCTGTGCCGTCTTGGCAAACTTCTCGGGTGTCACCTCAGGCACCTTGATGCGATATTCCATCCAGTCGTTATCTTTCTCGAATCCTCCCAAAGCCTCGATGTGCTGAGGATAATAAGGATAGTTGTAGATAACATAGGCTGTGGCAAGACGGTCGAAGCCTTCGATAAGCATTCCCTCACGATCCATATCGGTAAAACCAAGTGGTCCTACCATTTCTGTCATTCCATGTTCACGGCCATACTGCTCCACCGTCTCCAACAAAGCACGCGACACATCAGGGTCGTCAATGAAGTCGAACCATCCGAAGCGAACCTGCTTCTTATGCCACTCCTCGTTGGCACGATGATTGATGATGGCAGCCACACGTCCCACCACCTTTCCTCCTCTCAAGGCCAGGTAATACTCCGCCTCACAGAACTCGAAGGAAGAGTTTCGTTCCTTCGACAAAGTGTTCTCCTCATCGAATCGGATGAATGGAACAGCATACTTATTATCTTTATAAAGATCGCAGTAAAAACCGATAAAAGCATCCATGTCTTTCTTACTGCTCACCTTCTTGATTTCTATCTGATTGCCTTGTAGCATTGTTTCTTTCATGCCGCAAAGTTACAAAGATATTTCAAAATATGCAAATTTTAGGTTTGAAATGTGTTCTGAATAATTAACACTGATTTAGATACATTACACCACACAAGCCTTGGCTTTGTCGGAAAAAAGCAGTACTTTTGCACGCATGAAAAGAGAGACCGACAATTACACATTCCTCACCCATGCCCCAGTACATAAAGTGATATTCACAATGGCTGTGCCTACCATTGTAAGCATGCTTTCTACAAGTATGTACAATCTTGCTGACACCTATTTTGTGAGCAGTATCAACACACAGAGTGTGGCTGCCGTGGGCATCTCCTTCTGTATGATGGCTGTCATACAGGCTGTAGGATTCTTCTTCGGACATGGATCTGGCAACTATATCTCACGACGTTTGGGAGCCAAGGACACTGACAGCGCACGCAAGATGGCTGCTACCGGAGTCGTGCTCAGTTTCATTTCAGGACTCTGCATCACCATCCTCGGACTGTCATTTCTTGCACCACTCTCTCTGCTGCTCGGTTCCACCCCTACCATTCTTCCCTATACAGAACGCTACTTGGGCATTATCCTGCTCGGGGCTCCGATGATGACCATGTCGCTGACTCTCAACAACCAGATGCGCTTTCAGGGCAACACGATGTATGCCATGAAAGGTATTCTGTCGGGTGTGTTACTCAACCTCGTGTTGGCTCCAATACTCATCCTTTATTTCTGTTTGGGAATCACGGGAGCCGCCATTGCCACACTAATCAGTCAATGCTTCGGATGCCTCATGCTTCTTCTAATGACAACCAAGGGACAGAACATTCGTATCGAGCCACGGCTTTTCACACCTACGAAGGCATTCCTGAAGGAGATCATAGCAGGAGGAACACCCTCGCTCTCGAGACAAGGATTAGGCAGTATTTCCACCTTGATGCTCAACGTGGCAGCAGGCTCATACGGAGACGCAGCCATCGCCGGCATGAGTATTGTCACCCGAATAGCCTTCTTCACCTATGCCATCGTCATCGGTTTGGGACAGGGATTCCAGCCACTTTGCGGATTCTGTTATGGTGCACGTCTCTACAGTCGTGTAAAAGAAGCCTTCACCTTCTGTATCAAGTGCGGCACGATCTTCCTTACCGTCTGCGCTGTTGCAGGATTTGTCTCTGCCGAATCCATCATCACTCTCTTCAGAGACGAGAACGAAGTGGTGAGTGTGGGAACAGCAGCCCTGCGCTGGCAGGTACTCAGCTTTCCACTCGTGGCCTTCATCGTATTGACCAATATGCTCACGCAGACCATTAGAAAGCCCATACGCGCCAACCTGGTAGCCGCCGCCAGAAGCGGTCTTTTCTTCATCCCGCTCATCATCATCCTGCCCCATTGTTTCGGACTTCTTGGTGTCGAGATGTGCCAGGCATGTGCCGACGTTTGCTCCTTTGCCCTGGCGGCTCCCATTGCCTGGAGTGCCTTCCGTGATATGAAGAAAGAACAGGCAGAAAAACAAAAAACACCACAAACTTTTGGGAAATAAGAAAAAAATCGTAACTTTGCATCGGATTTTTACTGACACAATTGAGAAATGAGCAAAGACAAGCTAACTCATCAGCTGACAGAAACCATCGAAGAGCTTTCATGCCCCAAGTCGCTGAAAGGTCTGTTTCATCAGCACAGGGACGGGAACCCGCTTCCTTCGGGCAAGGCGCTCGAAGAAATCATCAATTTATCCCGCTCCATCCTTTTCCCCGGATATTATGGTAACTCATCGGTCAACATATCCACTATCAAATACCATATCGGAGTGAGAGTGGAGAAACTCTACGAGAAACTGACAGAACAGATTCTCGCAGGCCTCTGCTTTGCCAACGACTGCGAAAGCGAGACCTCACAAGAACTGCTGCGACAGAGAGCCAAGGCCGGCGTCATAGCAGCCAAAGCCATCATGGAGTTTCCCCGACTCAGAAAGATTCTTGCCACCGACGTGGAGGCGGCCTACGAAGGCGACCCTGCTGCTGTAAGCCAGGGAGAAATCATCTCCTGCTATCCTGTGATCAAGGCCATCACCAATTACCGTATAGCCCATGTACTCTTCGAACTTGGCGTGCCACTCATCCCCAGAATGATGACCGAGCTGGCACACTCTGAGACGGGTATCGACATTCATCCCGAAGCAACGATCGGCAAACATTTTACCATCGACCACGGAACGGGTGTGGTAATAGGTGCCACCTGTATCATTGGCAACAATGTGAAACTCTACCAGGGAGTAACCCTCGGGGCCAAGAGCTTCCCACTCGACAAGGACGGTAATCCTATCAAGGGCATTCCACGCCATCCTATCCTTGAGGATGACGTCATCGTGTACGCCAATGCCACCATCTTAGGACGAATCACCATTGGCAAGGGATGTGTCGTGGGAGCCAACGTATGGGTCACCAAGGATATGCAGCCAAAGACAAAGAAATACAAGAAAGAAAAAACAAGTTTATTAGACATAGAATTCAATAATGGAACAGGAATTTGAACTCATTGCCAAGACCTTCATGGGCTTAGAGCCCGTCTTGGCTGAGGAGCTCACCCAGTTGGGTGCCAACAATGTACAGATAGGTCGCCGTATGGTTTCCTTCACAGGCGACAAGGAAATGATGTATCGTGCCAACTTCCAGTTGCACACTGCCATCCGAGTACTCAAACCCATCAAACACTTCAAGGCTCGCTCTGCCGAAGAAGTGTACGACGAGGTGCAGAAGATTAAATGGGACGACATTCTCGACGTGAAGAAGACATTCTCGGTCGACTCTGTGGTCTACTCGGAGGAGTTCCGCAACTCACGCTTCGTTACTTATAAGGTAAAGGATGCCATCGTGGACTGGTTCCGCGAGAAACTCGGCACACGACCTAATATCAGCGTTTCCAATCCAGACATCCGCCTCAACATTCACATTGCTGAAGACAAGGCTACCCTGAGTCTCGACTCAAGTGGTGAGAGTCTGCATCGTCGTGGCTACAGACAGGAGCAGGTGGAGGCACCTCTCAACGAGGTACTTGCTGCCGGTATGATTCTCATGACAGGCTGGAAGGGCGAGTGCGACCTCATCGACCCTATGTGTGGTTCTGGAACCATCGCCATCGAGGCTGCCCTCATTGCCCGCAACATCTCGCCAGGAGTATTCCGTAAAGAATTCGCCTTCGAGAAATGGAACGACTTCGATCAGGAGCTCTTCGACCGTATCTATAACGACGATTCACAGGAACGTGAGTTCGAGCACCACATCTATGGCTATGATATAGACATGAAGGCTGTCAACACAGCGGCTCTCAATGTGCGTGCAGCCGGTATGACCAAAGACATCACCATCGCACAGAAAGACTTCAAGGATTTCGAGCAGCCTGCCGAGAAGAGCATCATCGTGATGAATCCTCCTTACGGCGAGCGCATCTCTACCCCTAACCTCTTGGGCACATACAAGATGATTGGCGAACGCTTCAAGAAGGCCTTTGCCGGCAACGAGGCCTGGGTACTGAGCTATCGCGAGGAATGCTTTGAGCAGATCGGCTTGAAGCCAAGTATCAAGATTCCTGTATTCAATGGAAGCTTGGAGTGCGAGTTCCGTAAATATGTCATGTTTGACGGCAAGATGAAGGACTTCCGCTCCGAAGGCGGCATCGTGAAGACCGACAGCGAGAAGCGAGAGATGGCACAAAAGCACCGTTTCAAGAAGGAGCGCGAGTTCAAGAAGCGCATCACCGAGGAGACAGAGAACGAAGAAGACGATATTCGCTCATTCAAGTTCCATACCAGCCGCTTTGCCGACTTCGAGAAAAACCGCGAGGACATCCGTCGTGGCAACAAGACACGTTCGGCAGGACGCCGCAACGACGACAACGATGACAGACGCTCTGGCAAGAGTTTCAAGGGAGGCGACCGCAACTTCAAGGGAGGCGACCGTGGCTTCAAGCGTGGAGGCGACTTCAAAAGAGGAGGCAAGGACTTCAAACGTGGAGGCAAGGACTTCAAGCGTGGAGGGAAACGTGGCTTCGATAACTTCGGCGATGAAGACTAAAAAGTAAAGAACAAACAAAAAATCATGAATTTTAGAAAATCTCTATACCAAGCTTCACTGGTTACTATAATGGCTATATCTGCAGTCAACACACAGGCACAGGGCGTAGTTCCTGCACAGAAGGGCGATAAGACATTTACACTCGAAGACCTGAACTTCGGCGGCAACAATTATCGCAATATGGTGGCAAAGAACCGCTGGTGCACCTGGTGGGGCGACCAGCTTGTACGTCAGGATGTAGATGCATGCTATCTGGTAAACAAAACCAATGGCAAGGAAACTAAACTCTTCGGCATCAACGACATCAACCAGTGGATTGCTCCTACCAAGGACGTAAAGGTAAGGGCTCTTTACAATGCCAGATTCCCCTTTGCTGGCAAGAGCATCGTTATGGTAAGCAACGGCAGCAAGACCTATACCGTCGACTTCAGGAAGCACCGTCTGATCAGCGAGTTGGAGTTTCAAGAGGGCGAAGATCTCCTCGAAGCCAACACTCAGCAGAACGCCTTCGCTTACCTGAAAGGCAGCAACCTGTATGTACGTACCTTCAATGCGGCACCCGAGAACGCAATGACCAAGGAGAAGAAATCGCACGATTTCCAACTCTCTGCTGATGGAAGCCGCGAGATCGTATACGGGCAAAGCGTTCACCGCGATGAGTTCGGCATATCGAAAGGCACCTTCTGGAGTCCCAATGGTGAAAGACTGGCTTTCTATCGCATGGACCAAAGCATGGTGACCGATTATCCTCAGGTCAACATACCTGAGATAGGCTTCGATCATCCCGAGACACAGAGTTGCATCGCTACTCCCGCTCCCGACAAATATCCTATGGCTGGCGAGACCTCTCATCAGGTCACCGTAGGTGTGTTCGACTGTCTTACAGGAAAGACCATCTATCTGAAGGCTGGCGACCCTACCGACCGTTACTTCACCAACATAGCATGGAGCCCCGACAGCAAGACCGTCTATATGTTCGAGGTCAACCGCGACCAAAACGACAGCCGCCTTACTGCCTATGATGCAGAAACCGGCGAGAAGACTGGCGAGCTCTATCGCGAGACCGATGAGAAATATGTAGAGCCACTCCATCCTATCATGTTCCTGCCTTGGGACAGCAACCGTTTCATCATGCAGAGCCGCAAGGATGGCTACAATCATCTTTATCTCTGCACATTGGGCAAGCATGGCAGTCGCATGGCAAGCAACACCGAGTCGCTCGACATCCGTCAGCTGACTTCTGGCAAGTGGGAAGTGATGGAAGTGCTCGGTTTCAACAGAAAGCGCAAAAGCATCATCATAGCCAGCAACGAGTGCTCACCTATTCAGAGAAACATCTTCTTAGTAGACACCCAGACTGGCAAGCGCACCATGATGGACGACTGTGGCAAGGGATGGCACAATGCCACCCTGAGCGAGAGCGGTCAGTTTGTCTATGACAACTACTCTACTCCTGATGTGCCTCGCAAGATAGCCATCGTGAATACAGAGAACGGCAAGCGCACAGCATACTTCACAGCCGAAAACCCATGGAAGGGCTACAATGTACCGGAATACAGCTGCGGCACTGTCAAGGCGGCCGATGGAGAGGCCGATCTCTACTGGCGCATGGTGAAACCCACCAACTTCGACCCTGCCAAGAAATATCCCACCATTATATATGTATACGGTGGACCTCATGCCCACAACGTAGACGCCCGCTGGAACTACAGCAGCCGTGGTTGGGAGACCTACATGGCAGAGAAGGGCTATCTGCTCTTCATCCTCGACAACCGTGGAAGCGAGAACCGTGGCAAAGCTTTCGAACAGGCCACCTTCCGTCAACTCGGACAGATAGAGATGCAGGACCAGATGAAGGGTGTGGAATATCTCAAAACCCTTCCCTATGTGGATGCTGACAGAATAGGCGTTCACGGATGGAGTTTCGGAGGATTCATGACCATATCGCTGATGACCAACTATCCTGAGGTCTTCAAGGTAGGTGTGGCAGGAGGACCTGTTATCGACTGGCACTGGTATGAGGTGATGTATGGCGAGCGCTATATGGACACACCACAGACCAACCATGAAGGCTACAAGAAAACCTCCTTGCTCTACCAGGCCAAGAACCTCAAGGGCAAGTTGCAGATCATACAGGGCTTGAACGATGTGACAGTAGTGCCACAGCACTGCCTCACCTTCCTCAAGGCTTGCATTGCAGCCGGCACACAGCCCGACTTCTTTGTCTACCCTGGCGAGCCTCACAATATGCGAGGACATCAGAGCACGCATCTTCACGAGCGCATCAGCCAGTATTTCTTCGATTATTTGAAATAACAAACAATAACTTACAGCAAATGAAAATTTTATTGTTAGGAGGCGGTGGCCGTGAGCACGCCTTAGCATGGAAAATCGCTCAGAGCGAGAAAGTGGAGAAACTCTTTATCGCACCAGGCAATGCCGGTACGATGAATGTCGGTGAGAACGTAGACATCAAGGCCGACGACTTCGAGGCACTTAAGAATTTCGCCGTAGAAAAGGGTGTCGACATGGTGGTAGTAGGTCCTGAAGACCCATTGGTAAAGGGTGTGTACGATGATTTCAAGGCTGACCCACGTACCAAGAACATCCCTGTCATCGGTCCATCAAAGGCTGGTGCCGTGCTTGAGGGAAGCAAAGATTTCGCCAAGCAGTTCATGAAGCGCCACAACATCCCTACAGCCAAATACGAGACCTTCGACGGCACCACCGTCGAGGAAGGCTTGAAATTTCTCGAGACCCTGAAGGCTCCTTACGTACTGAAGGCTGACGGACTCTGTGCCGGCAAGGGTGTCCTCATCCTTCCTACCCTCGAGGAGGCCAAGAAAGAGTTCCGTGAGATGCTCGGCGGTATGTTCGGCAACGCCTCTGCCCGTGTGGTCATCGAGGAGTTCCTCAGCGGCATCGAGTGCTCGGTATTTGTACTTACCGACGGCAAGAACTACAAGATCTTGCCCGAAGCCAAAGACTACAAGCGTATCGGTGAGCACGACACAGGCCTCAACACAGGCGGTATGGGAAGCGTCACACCTGTACCTTTTGCCACCAAGGAGTGGATGCAGAAGGTTGACGAGCGTATCATCCGTCCTACCGTAGAGGGTCTTGCCGAGGAGAACATCGACTACAAGGGTTTCATCTTCTTCGGTCTGATCAATGTAGAGGGCGAACCCATGGTCATCGAGTACAACTGCCGTATGGGCGATCCTGAGACCGAGAGTGTGATGCTCCGTCTGAAGAGCGACATCGTAGACCTCTTCGAAGGTGTGGCTGAAGGCAATCTCGACGAGCGCAGCATCGAGTTCGACGAGCGTGCGGCAGTCTGCGTGATGCTCGTCAGCGGCGGTTATCCTGAGGCTTACAAGAAGGGTTACCCCATCGAGGGCATCGACCAGGTAGAAGGCTCCGTTGTGTTCCATTCCGGTACTGCTCTCAAAGACGGTCAGGTAGTAACCAATGGCGGACGTGTCATCTGCGTGAGCAGCTATGGCAAGGACAAGGAAGAGGCACTGAAGAAGAGCTTCGCCGAGGCTCAGAAGATTCAGTTCACCGACAAATACTTCCGTTCCGACATCGGACAGGACCTTTAAGACAATGTTTAATTAGTAGTGATTAATGATGAATCAGGCCGATGCCCTGTCGTTTGCCTCACAAGCAAACATGAAACACTAATCACTAAACACTAATATAGATGTTAAGACATAAGACCTTTCAGAACAAGATAGCGGTAAGCCGCTTCTCGTTACCAGTAACAGCAACCCTTATCGCCATGATATGGGTTGCTGTAGGTTTAGTACAGGGTGACATCTGGACTGAGCTGGCGTTTGCACTCGCCTCTACCCTTCTCATGGTAGAGCTCAACAACCGCAATGCCCTGATGCGTACCTACAGCCGCATGGTGTCGTGCAGTTTCCTGACACTCCTGTCGGTCACCTCACTCCCCGAGCCATCGCTCCATGCCAACGTGGTGACCCTCTGTTTCATTGCCTTCACCCTGCTCATCTGGAACGGCTATCAGGACCGACAATCCACGGGCCGCACCTTCTATGCCTTCGCCTGTTTGGGCATAGCCTCGATGGAGTTTGTACAGATACTCTATTATCTGCCCATACTGTGGGCGATGATGATGTTCTTCACCAACTCCTTCAGTCTCCGCAACTTTGCAGCCTCCATCCTGGGAGTCATCATCCCCTACTGGTTTGCGGCAGGATTCTTTGTCTATACCAACAACATCGACTACCTCATCGCTCATTTTGCCAGTTTCATCGACTTCCACACGCTGTTCGACTATTCCATGATAACCGTGCATCAGTTGGTGAACCTCAGCTTCATCACCCTGCTGGCTGTCATCGGAGCAGTCCACTTCCTGCGTACCAGCTACGCCGACAAGATTCGCACCCGCATGATCTACGAGTCGTTCATCATGCTCGACATCGTCAGCTTCCTCTTCCTCGTACTCCAGCCTCAGCATGAATACGAGCTCGAGGGCATCATGATAGTCTGTACGGCACCCCTCTTCGCCCATTTCATTACCTTCACCAAGGGTAAGTTGTGCAACATCACCTTCGTCACCATCCTTGTGATGGCTGTACTGCTACTGTTGTACAACCTCCTGTTTTCCCCCGTCATGCTGTTATGATAGCCTGGCTTATTTCGTTCCTGGTAGAATGGGGCTACTGGGGCATGCTCGTGGCAGCATTCCTTGCCGGCAGCTTCTTCCCCTTCAGCAGCGAGGCGGTCATGGCAGGACTGCAGGCTGCAGGTCTTGACCCCATCCCGCTCATCATCTATGGCAGCATCGGCAATGTCCTGGGCTCAATGTTCAACTATGGTGTGGGACGTTTGGGCAAGATGGAATGGATAGAGCAATACCTGCACGTGAAGAAAGAGAGCCTCGACAAGGCTGAGCGCTTCATGGCTGGACGAGGTGCCTGGATGGGATTCTTCGCTTTTCTGCCCCTGTTGGGTAGTGCCATCACCATCGTATTGGGATTGACAAGAGCCAACATACCTATTTCCATCCTCAGCATCACCATCGGCAAGGTGCTCAGATACATATTGTTAGTCTATGGATTGAGTTTTATTTTTTAAAGTATGAAGAGATTTATATACCTTATTATAATATGCACTCTGTTGGTGGGCTGCAAGGGCAACCAACAGAAGACTGCCCTCGCCGAGAGCGATGGCAAGCCAATGGTAACCGTCACCATACCTCCCTACCAGTATTTCGTCGATAAGATTGCCAAAGACAAGGTGGATGTCAACGTGATGGTTCCTGCTGGCGGCAATCCCGAGACTTACGAACCCACTGCCCAGCAGATGGTGGAACTCTCTAAGAGTGCCCTCTATCTCAAGGTAGGGAACATCGGTTTCGAGCAGACCTGGATGCAGAAGCTTCACGACAATGCTCCTCACATGAAGGTGGTCGACACCTCCGTGGGCATCTCACCTGCCAAGACACCCGGCGGCAATATCGACCCACATGTATGGATGAGTTGCAGTAACGCCCGAATTATCTCCGCCAACATCCTCAAGGCGCTCTGCAGTCTCGAACCCAAGCACAAGGCTTTCTTTGAGAAGAACTATCAGTCGCTGCTCCGCATCATCGACCAGAGAGACAGCACCATCAGAATGAGCTTCCAGAAGAACCCTGAGATGGTACGCAAGTTTGTGATTTACCACCCCATCCTCACCTACTTCGCCCGTGATTACAAGTTGGAACAGTTCGCCATCGAGGAGGAAGGCAGGGAACCGAGTGTCGCCCAACTCAAGAGCCTCATCGAGAGAGCCAAGAAAGAGAAGATAAGATACTGCCTCATACAGACAGAGTTTGCCAACCGCAACACGTCGGTATTCATCAAGGAGACCCACACCCATGCGATGGAGATCAACCCCTTGCAAGGCGAATGGAACATGGCGATGCAAGAAGCATCATTGGCAATACAAGGCAAGCAACAGATTGTGGCTGACAAGTAAGAGTCGCCTCAAGACCATAAACACAGAACAACATGAATCCAATCATAAAAATCGAGCACCTCGCAGCAGGCTACGAAGGCAAGGAAGTACTCCACGACGTCAACCTCACCATCTATCAGGACGACTATCTGGGTATTATCGGACCCAATGGCGGCGGAAAGACAACCCTCATGCGTCTTATTCTCGGACTGATGAACCCCACCGAGGGGAACATCAGCTACTATAAAGACGGCAAGCCGGTAAAGGAAATCACCATGGGATACCTGCCACAATACAACGACCTCGACAAGCAGTTTCCCATCTCTGTATACGAAGTGGTGCTCTCCGGACTCAACAAGTCGAAGAGTCTCTTGGCTCGTTTCAGCAAAGAGCATCACCAGCTCGTAGCCGATACCTTGAATCGTATGCAGCTGTCCGACTTGAAAGACCGTCACATCGGAGCCTTGAGCGGAGGACAACTTCAGCGTGTTCTCTTGGCACGCGCCATCGTGTCAAAACCCGATGTGGTGATACTCGACGAGCCCAACACTTACATCGACCGTCGATTCCAGAAACAGATGTACGAGATGCTGGAGCAAATCAACAAGGAATGCGCCATCATCATCGTAAGCCACGACATTGCCGAAGTGCTGCACAATGTGAAGCACATCGCCTGCGTGAACCACCACCTGCACTATCACGATACTGCCGACATGCCGAAGGAAAAACTCGAGGAACATTTCCTCAAAGTATAAACTTTCAAGAGCTTTAAAGGATATTACCCAATTCTGTTTGTAACTACTCAACACTCATATAGTCGTGAGTTGTTACTTCAATACTATACAAATTGTTTCTGTTAGTTATGAATTGTTTCTGTTAGTTATGATTTGTTCATTCTCTTGCAGATAAATCTCTATTCAAAGGCTTTGAATGTCCGTTCAAAGCCTTTGAATGTCCGTTCAAAGGCTCTGAATGTCCGTTCAAAGGCTCTGAACGGAACTTTTATAAGCTAAAGAAAACTTTTTTATTGCTTAAAGAGAAGATTTCTCCTGTGGTTTAACGATTTTAGTTGACCACTCTAAGCATTATTTTTAACTGAAGTTTCGCAAGTTTCTCCCCACACGCCCTGAAAGGGCAGAAGCTCTTAGCCCAGGGCATCGCCCTGGGTAATTACAGCTGCAAACCTGTCGCCCTGTAAGGGCAAAAGCTTTATAAATTGCCTGTAGTTTTAAAGCTTTTGCCCTTACAGGGCGCCTTGCTGAGTGCCTTTATACCCAGGGCGTTGCCCTGGGCTAAGAGCTTCTGCCCTTTCAGGGCGTGCTGCTTATTAGAGCTCCTGACACTTCAGGGCGTGCTGCTTATCAGAGCTTTGACACTTCAGGGCGTGTGGGGCAAACATACGGAAGTTCTATAATATATAAAGGTACGCGCGCGCAAAGATACGAAATGCAGACAAGGAAGATGTCGAAGAGTGTCGCAGAGTGTCGTTTATCACATGACCTAACGAAGCGCTTCGTTACACCTTAATGAAGCGCTTCGTTACACTCTAAAGAAGCGCTTCGTCAGCAGCTAAGAAAGCGCTTCGTTAAATCGCCATGAAGTGCTTCTTGAAATTGATTAGCGGATTGTTTACCCACTTTTGTCTCGTTTTTGTCCCTCGCTGTATTATCTTTGTATCGCAAGTTAAATTCTTGATAATGAGTGATAAAAGAATATATTAACATCAGAAAAGAAAGGAAATAAAATGGGACGAAAGAAGAAGGAAATCCGTTTGAAGGAGCCTGTGCGCAATTGGAACGTGATAATATCTCCTTCCGATTGCAGTCAGGAAGGAAGCGGTATATAGAGAAAGGTGGAAAACTCGGGCGCAAGGTAGGCTCTGTAAAAACGGAAGAACAGATGAAAGCCGAATATAGGGAAGTAATAAGTCTGCTTCGCAAGGGATATTCAATTCGGGATGTGGCAAAGTTGTGTGGTAAAGGAGTAAGTACGGTGCAACGAGTTAAGCGATTACTAAAAGTACAATCATCGCAATAATACTATTGATTTTACGTTCTTCTCAAAGAAAGGGGTTATGCAATAGTGGCTTAAAGGCTAAAAGCACTACCTTTGAATGCTGTTAAATATGGTAATGTTCAAAGTCACAATTTGTGATTTTGGAAAAATGAATATAAATATGACAGATAAAATAGAAAAAAAGGAGAGCAGCGAACTGTGTATATCACATAGGTGCATCCATTAAGGACTTAGGCAAAAAGTGGTTTGGTTTCTCCAAGATGGCAACAAAATAGTTCAAAGAGCGAATCGCCCCACTTTGGGGCTATATTTAGGCTACAGGAGGAATTTTCACGTTGCATAAACTACTCGTTCGCCAACTGGTTGCCAGAGTTAGTTAACGCCGAGGATTGCATAAAGATTTTCCAAGGCATATGTTTAATTCAAATTTAATCCACTTTTTAAAGTGGAGTCATAGATAAAATCATATAGAATAAA
>ERZ1034730.144-NODE-144-length-32951-cov-62.740789_pt1 | contig 32951 bp, 27 predicted proteins | sample MGYA00520650_ERZ1034730 | MGnify/ENA primary metagenome ERZ1034730 (study PRJEB33766, sample SAMN09781702) | gut metagenome | biome: gut microbiome | host: Homo sapiens | place: Madagascar | study: EMG produced TPA metagenomics assembly of the PRJNA485056 data... | reverse complement strand
CCCTAGAACCCCCATCCCCCTTTCCCTCCAAAAAGAGGGAAAGAAAAAAGAATACAAACTATAAAAGTAGTCAAAAAAATTTCATTACAAAAATGTACATGAATTATTAAATAATAACAAAAAAGAATTTATTGAAAAAATACTATAATTATAAACTTTTTCTAAACTTTATAAACTACGAGTTTATAATTATATTTTTAATTGAAAAGAGTTATAAAACCTCTTCAATTAAGAAGCACAAATAAATTACCAATAAAAGTAAGTTTATAAGTATTTTTCAAAATAATACTGTTCTAAACCTATCCAATATAATAGAAATATAACACTACATTTTTTAATATAAGAGTTCTAAACCTTAATTCAATATAAGTGTATTGATATAGTAAGAATTCTTTCTAAAAATACAGTTTTTAAAGAATATAACCCATCTTCGGTATATACCGAAGATGGTAATTAAAAAAGTTTATAAAGTATAAAACTTGGTAAAAGTTTAAAAGCTAGTCTACCTCCAGGGGGTAGGAATCTACAATCACCACCCCCTCACGGGGGTTAGAACCCATTTTTAACCTAGGAAAGTTTTGTTGCTCCTTTCAGTCGCACAAATCCTTTCCTAGATCAACCTAATAGTTAAAACTCCAATAAAGTTAAAAAAGTTTATAAAAGTTCTTCAATAATATTACCAGAAATAATATCGTAGATAATAATACTCCAGAGAAATAGTAAAATAGCATATATACTTTTTTCAATATAAGAGTTCATAAAGTTTTCTCCTTTCAATAAAAATAAAAGTTTTACACTTCTTCAGTAAAGAATAGTTTATAAAGTTGTAGAAGTCTATTACACTTTTGAACTATTCCAGTTTAAAAACCTTTGCTAATTTTCCGGACATATAGAAGATTTTCTATGTGTTATTTATAGAAAATAGATATATAAAATTATAATCACTTTAGAATAAAAGGCTTTTTTCATAAGTGTTTTTTATGCAAAGGAGAGTTTATTATGAAAAGACAACCTATTCTTCCAGATTATAGTAAGTATAATCTTTTTATTACATTAGAAGGATTAGATGCTACTTATAAAGAAACTAATGCTAAAGCTATTGCTAGTTATCTTAAAGAAGATTTTAAGAAATATATTGATTCAGTTGATTTACAGATTAAGATTGTATCTTTTCCTAGATATAAATCTGAAGCATCTTATTTCGTTAAACGTCATTTAGCTAATAAGTTTGTAGATCATCCAGCGGTAAATATTAATCCAGAATCTATGGATTATCTTAAATTTGTATCTAATCTGTTTTTGCTTGATATGTATGATTGGTATGAAAGTATGAGAGTAAATAGAGCATTCTCTAAACCAACTATCATTATCTTTGATAGATATTGGTATTCTATGCTCTATTATCTTACCAAAGATATTCAGGGTACTATTGATAAAGTACATCTTAAAGAACCAGAAGAGTTTATTAAGAAATGCCAGAAAACTATATTTAATATGGCTCATGTTTATTATAAGCTTCCTGTAACTGATATCCTGATTAATCTTCATAATAATAATATTGATGATATTAATAAGAAACTTAATATTAGAGGAAACAAGAAAGATGGTTATGAAAGTGATGATTGCTATCTTGGCTTTGTAAGAAATACTTTTAATAATACTGATTTTACACCGTATGTAAACAGTAAGTATTCTAATATTACCAATATCAATGTAGAAGGTAAAGATAGAGAAGCTATTAAAGAAGAAATTGTTACTGCTCTTAAACCTTCTTTGAGAAGATTTAAACTTATTCTTTCTGCTAGAGCAAAGAGAAAATAGGTGATATTATGCAAGAAGAAGATAATTCACAAGTAGTAATAGGAATTGTATTTGACCAATCATACTTAGTTTATGATATTGGTATACCTATGGGAAATATTTATACAATTCTTTATTATAATAAGAAAGCAAAATTTGTGTATGGCGGTTTACCAAGATTGGTAAACCATGTGGAACAATATGCTGAGTCATTAAAGATTCCTAAAGAAAATCTTATAAAACTAGATATTCCATGTGATTGCTCTAAAAAGTATATTATGACTCAATCTAAAGAAGCTCAATGGTTTTTGCAATTACTGAATTATAAACCTGATAAGATTTTCGTATTTAGAGATAACCAGCATTCTAACGGAACTACTACTCTGTGCCAATATGCACAGAGACTATTGATTCCTGTAGTAGAATATAATAATAGAGGTATTAGTAGACAAGTAACTACTAATACTCCAGATAGCACCAATAATATTTATCAAAGCCAATTTGGGAGGGTAAGTGACTATGATTTTTAATCGTAACAAACTTAAAGAATTCTTTAATAAAGATTCTTCAAAGATGAATAAACAATTACAGAATGAATCTAATCGTAATATCGTTATTACCTACGATATTATTGATAATACTGAATCAGCATTTCTTTGTAGTATGGCTGCTAGAACATGCTATGGTTTAACAGCAGAGAATACATATGATAAATGTTTATCTCACATTAAAAGAGTTATGGGATATGGTCACGATTCTATTTGTGGTCATTCTAATATTATGGTTTTGCTGTGCTTTAAATCAAATAATACAGTTCTCTCTGATTTTGATTTATCTTCTATCTATACCAGTTTATCAGCATTACACTTTATGAATATCGTACCTTTGGACTTTATCCATAATAAAGATGCTAAAGAGTATTTCGTATTAATGTCAGGGTCTATTAGAGCATTTAGATATTTTATTCAAAATAGTACTCTTCCAGATAGTATTGTATCTGAGAATGAAACTAACTTTAACTTTGACCTGTATAGAGTTATTTTGGATATTGCTAAACATAGCATCGAAAAAGAGTTCTTTGAAGATATGAAGGATTATGTAGACTTGGATGAATTTAAGTATAAATATCCTTCCTATCTTTATAACTCATTTACTGATGAAAGTCATCTATATGCTAATAAAAATATTTTTATGTATAATTACCCTGATATTCCTGCTATATATAATGATATCTTGGTACGTATTGCTGATCACTATGAAGATCATGTTGAACTTATTGATTCTGAAGGAATGTATAAACTGAATAAAGAGCAGTCTAGACTCTTTATGAAAGCTATCTTGAGATGCACCACTGTTAGCTTTAAAATGAAGAATTTCTCTAGAGCTATTTCTCAACAGGTAAATAGACACTTATGTGCTATTTCTCAAGAATCTCAGAGATATGTAGATTATTCTAAGAAAGCATTATTTGTTGATCCTCTTCCATTTAATCCCAAAGCATATCCTGATATTGATAAGAAGTATGCATTTAAATTTGGTGGTAAAGAGTTTAATATGACATCTGAAGAATTAGGTGAAGAAATCATTAAACTCTATCCTCAGCTTAAACAGCAAGGTATGATTAACCAAGATGCTAGAGCATTTTTGCCTATGAATGTAGCTACCAATGTTATGTATACTTTTACAATGGAGAATATGCTTCATTTTATTAAAGTAAGAGATAGTCAGTTTGCACAGCAGGAAGTACAAGGTTTAGCAAAACAATTAGAAGATGTTATTGAAAGATCTCAGAAAGACTTCTATAATAATATTGATGTATTAAAGAACTCATATGAACTTTTTGTAGACTTATATAAAGAACAGATTAAGAATTAACTAATATTGATTATTCAACTGCCATTTATAGTGGCAGTTGAATATATTTCTGCAATGTAAATAATTATTAACTGATGAACATAATATTGATATATAAATAAAGTATGCTGGATACAAGGCTACAGTATGATTGTTGTGTGGTCCCAACAATCATAAATATAAATACCATACTTACTGTCCAAGAGTAGTGTTATTTATATTTTGTGTACTTATTTATTATATCAATCAACTCGCAGGCTCCTTACAAGCGATATACCCCTCTGCCATTTGTGCTGGCAGAGGGGTATAGTCTGCTTTATATGGCTCTAATAAATCACATTAAGGTAATAATTATTAAATTATATAATAACTATTATATTACCAGAAAGGAGTTGATTTAATTGGCTCGTAATCCTGAATTAATTAAATCAAATATTGATGAAGACCTTAACCATGATATAGAAGTATCAAATGTTCCTAATTTTGATATTGCTGATTATGATTTATCTAATCCTAAAGATTTTAAGAAATACGTAATTAGAATCGAAAGAGTTTGTAGAAACTCCTATGAATATAAATCATTTATTTCTTTTCTAAGAGATTATGCTGGATTCAACAAATGCAGTATAATGACTAATATTTCTAATGAGATAGAAAGAGGAGTTAAAATACATATTCATCATCATCCATTAACTTTGTTTGATATTGTATCTACTATTATAAATAAGAATATTGCAGAAGGTTTATCCACTGAAGAAAATGTAATAGCTAGAGAAGTTATGTATAACCATTATACTCTTAAAGTAGGATTAATACCATTATCAGAAACAGTACATGAATTAGTCCATAATCAATATTTATTTATTCCTAATGATGTAGTATTTGGTAATTGGAAATCCTTTATAGAAGCCTATAAAGATTATATACCATTAGAAACCATCAGTAACATAGAAAAATCTGAAAAAATGAGCCAAGAATATGACTATGAAGACAATACCAAGATATTGGATCATGGATTCGTTCATGTTCAGGTTGATGACAGCGATTATCAACCAAGTACAGAAAAACTGTATGAAAAGATTAATACGACTTTAAATGAAATTAAAGCTAAAACCGATGTCTAAAAGATTATAAAAATCATAAGAAAGGAGATTGCTATGTTTGCCAATGAAGATAATATAAAAAACTTATCTAATGACTTTGATAGTGAAATTATAGACTTAGCAAGAGACATATCTAGTTACTTTAAATATCCACCTTATATTTTTTCTTTTTCTAGTGATGCTTTACAAATAGAAACTGAAAATCAGTATGCATTTATTCAGGTTTTAATCAATACTAAAAAAGAAATAGAATTTATGTGTTTGGCAAAAGCTAATAGTAATTCTCCTTTTATAGGAAAATCTAAAAGTTTTATTATTAATAACCAAGTCTATAATAATGAATATATATGCAGAAGAATACAAGAGCTTACAAGTATTTAGTTTTCTACATATGAGTATACATATAAGTAATGCAATGACTTCCCTAATTGCAGTACACTTAAACTCTCTTTCTAAGCAGCATTTATATCTCCTAGTTCATATGAACTAGGAGATATAAATGTAAAAATTAATTAAAAAATATATTATAATTGTGAGATAATTACACTTATAATTTTAAATAGAAAGGAAAATAAGTTATGACTAAATTAGATATTACAGCAAACGTAATTTTGGAATATTTAGCAGAATTTAATCCTAAATTAGAAGTAGCTAAAAAAGCTGTTATTCTAAAAAATAAAAAAGATTATATTCTTAATACCTACTTTAGTGATGAAACTGAAGCTAGGTCGTATTATTATAAAAAACGAATGATTATTAAAGATATACTTAAAACTATGAGTACAGAAGATATTGTAATCGCTGTAAGTAGCAAAGAGTCTATTAATCATTATTTTAAAGAGCCATTATTAAAGGATGGTGAATGAAAATGAAACAGTTGGATTTATTTAATTCTATTAATGTTTATACCGATGCTAGTACTACAAATGCTTATACTAGCACCGATCAAATTACATCCAGTCCAGGATATGTAATAGTTTATAATAATATAATTAGATTGTATGGTAATAAATTTATCAATAAAACTAATTCTTCATACGGTGAATTATACGCCATTCTAATGGGTATTAAAGCCGTATACAGAGAAATTATTAGTGGAAGATTACCTTCCAATACACCTATAAATATTTTCAGTGATTCTCTTAGTAGTATTGAGAATCTAAGAAATAATTTTAAAAACTGGTATATTCTCGATAATATTATTAGAAAGACTTATGATGATAAGGAAGTAATCAATCAAGATATTATTAGAAAAATTATAGAGATAGTTAATAAGTATAAGATACCTGTTAATCTATATCACATTAAAGGTCATGCTCAGATTAAGCTTAATAAAAAATCTAATTTGAGCGATAGAGTAGAATTAAACAAAATTATCGAAATGTTTTTCAATAATAACAGAATATTTATAGCAGATACAGAAGCTGCTGAGCTTTGCTATTATAATATTTTTGTAGATAATTTTACTAGATATAATATGAAGGAAAACATGACTTCAAGTATATATCATAATAGTAATTATATTAAGCCGAAGATTAATAATACAAAACTTACAAAAGAAGATTTGAAAACATTTAGCGAATATATTAATGGAGGTGAATGACTATGGAGCCTTATGTATTTAAAAATCCATACGATTTCAGAGAATTGAGTAATTTACATTGTAGTGAACAATCTAGCACAGAAGAACAAACAACTAGTAGTTTTAATTTCTTAGATGCACTTACAAAAATTCGTAAAAAACAAGAAGAAGAATTTCATGAATCTGAAGCAGATATGTCTAAATTGTTTAAACAAGACATACCTGCTGCAATTCCGACTAATGGTACTTTAGAGGTTCATCCTAATGACCCAAACATTGTACCAATTTATAGTCCTCAATTTGGTAAGAAATATACACTAGGAACATTTGACCCTACAAAAGATATGTATGTCCATATTCAGCAAAGACCTAAGACGCCGTATGAACTCTATATGGATCAGGTTAATGCAGCTAGAGGACAAGCATATCTTAATCAAAGACCGTATACCCCTGAATATCAGTTCAATAATGAAAGAAAACATGATGAACGTATTGCTGATTTTCAGAGGCATGCCAATCAATATGTAAACGACCTAAATCAGATTGCTAAACAGTATTGGAAAGATAAAAACACAGTAGCTAAAGCTGGTGGTGTTTTGGATAGAGATGGTGTTCCTCATGATGAAGATGATGAAAGAGATAACTCTTTTAATAGTGAAACTGAGAATAATAAATTCTTAGATCAGATGAGGATGAAGAAAGAAAAAGAAAATCGTAAATTTCAACTTACTCCAGATCAAGATTGCAAGATTAGAGCAAGAAATCCATATGATGATAAATGTAGATATAATAGCATTATTACACCAAGTATTAATCCTCAGTATTTACAGTATGCATCATATATGCCACCAGTACCCATGACTTATAATGAAACTGGTAATCCTTATCAGCAGATTATGGATGGCTTTAATCAGCAGAAAGCTGCTATTCTTAGTGCTAAGGAAGCAAGAAATACGCCTAAGAAGATTAAGAAAAGACCAGATTGGTCTCCAGAAGATCGTGATATGTTAGGGTATACTGAATATGTGTTTAAGTGTGAAGAAAGAGGATTGAGTGCTAATAATGAGGAATTTCAGAGATGGGCTAATGGTGAAGATGTATTCCATGAATTTGATAAAGAAGACAATAACCAGCCTATTGAAACAACCCCAGTAGCACCAACATTTACACCAAACCCTAATGGTCTTGCTAGTTATTCTACCCCACAGCAGTGGAATAATTATTATAACTACTGCATGCAGAATCAGCAGTTATTTGCTAATCAGCATTATAGACCAGGTTCTGGTTACATGAACGTATTTAGTCATGATAAAGAAGGATTACCAACTAAATGGTTTAATGATAACTGGTTATACTTAACTCCAACTCAAGAAGAAATTGATGATGGAGAAGAAGTAGGTATTAAACTGTATAGAAATGGTAAATTGATTTGTAGTAATGGGGTAGAGCGTAAGCCAAAGAAAAAAGAAGAACCTAAAAATACTGAACCTATCGTATATCTTATTAGAACTAAAACTAATGAAGATGGTTCTAAAGAAATTAGTATGTATGATGCTATTCATAAACATCAGCTTACTAAAGAAGAAGTACATGATTATTATCAGAAGCAAGCTAATACAAGTCATCAGTTTTCTGATGACTATAAATTTGCTGCCATTGGTATGTCACCTACTCCAAAAGATTTCCAAGATCCACATATTAGCAGTTTCTCTCAGTTTGCAGATGTATTTAAATCTGCTCAAGAACAAGCTGAGGAAGATGAAGGAGTTAATCTTGCTACAGAATTGTCTAGATATAATCAGTTTGTAGCAGATAACTATTTGTGGTTTATTACAATTTTGCCACGTAATGCACGTAAGAATTTAACTGATCTTTGTCAGAATCAGTTGATGCATTATAGAAATGCTGATGAATTTGCATATAATAAATCCTGCGTACTCTTTATTGGAGATAAAGTAGTCTATGGTCAGCCTAAGCCTACAACATTGGAAGAGATTGAAGAGCTTAGAAAGAAAGTTCCATATGATTTATCCGAACTCGATAAGTATGATACTGTAGAAGAAAAAGTTAAATATCTACAGAATCTTAGAGATGTTCGGGTAATCGATGAAAAAGATGATGTAGCATATGGAGCATTTAAGAAAATGATTAAAGCTCTTAATATTGCTCAAGGTCAGAATAAAGCTAATTATGATATCTTCAAAATGTTTATGAGAAAGACTGATAAAGATCCAGCAACATTTGAAAGGAGATTTTTTAAATGGTGGACTAAACCAACATCTAAATTATCTGAAAAAGAATACAGAAAGAAATATGTTGATAGAATGATGCAGTTAGCAAATGATCATTGGGAAGAACTTGACAAAAAGCTTATTCCTTATGAAGAGGTAGTAAAAGAACGTATCAAACAACATAGCGACTTCTTAATCAAACTTACTCATGGTAGAATTCTGAATGTAAAAACTATTGCAGATGCTGATTATGTAACTAATTGCCTCTTTAATAACTATAATGCAGGAGTTAGATATAGAAACCGCAATAGCTTTTATACCAATGAACCTGGATTGGCTTGTATGCATGAAATAAATGCTAGACAAAAAGAGTTTGAAAAATATGGCGGATTAAATCAGTTCGCTTATGATATTTATCATAATCCCGATAACCCTAGCTATAATCCAGAACCAATTAGTATCAATCCATCTGATCCACCAGAAGTAAGAGCACAGAATTATATCAATAAGATTATGAGAAAGAAGAGAGGGGAGTTGTTTGATTATGAAAACAAATACCTTAGATACTAATCTGTATTCAACACTAAGAACTAGTATCAAAAGTATTGGTGAATCAATCGATAAACCTTCTATTGATGATAAATATACCGTTGCATTTGATAATATGTATCACGCACCATTGCTGAATTATCTAAGAAGAGAAGATTTCTATGTCTTATATCAATTTGCTACTAATCCTAAATTTTCAGTAAGCGATCAATTTGTTAGAAATGATGTATACGATTCTATCTTAAACCCATTAGGATTTGTAAGATCATTCTCTGGTACTAATAGAGTTGTATATAGCTATTTAAGTGATGATACCTTTTTACTGAAGATTGGTATGGATAAAGTTGGTATTAATGATAATAGATCTGAATTTGAACTCCAGCAAAAACTTAAACCTTTTGTTCCTAAAATATTTGATATTTCTCCAGATGGAGTAGTAGAGATGATTGAGAAAGTTCATCCTATTATGAATCGAGAAACGTTTATGAAGTATGCACCAATGACTTTTATGATAACCGATTATTGGGTAAACCATGGGTTAGTAATGGAAGATATTGGTACAGATTATTTTATGAATTGGGGTGTAAGAGATGGATTTGGTCCAGTATTGTTGGATTTCCCATATGTTTATCGATTAAACCGAGATAGATTGCACTGTAATACATTTAAAAATGGTGCTAGATGTCCAGGTAGAATCATATATGATGAAGGCTTCAATCATCTATATTGCCCTGTATGCAAAAAAGTATATAGGGCAAAAGATGTTGGTAGTGATATTGATTTCATGCAGAAGTTAAAAAGAAAGGAAGTATTTAAGATGGAACCAATCAAATTCACATTCACAAGAGGTAATAAGAGCGTAACTCATATTGTTACTGATAATGGTGTAGATTATATCAATAATCCTGTATCTGAAAATATCACAAAAAATTCTGATAAGCAGAAGTACATTGAGAATATTAAAAAGAAAAACGATAAGAAGCAAAATAATTTTATTAATAAATTCAGTCTTAATAATGCTTATAGTAAAACATTGGAAAAACTTAAAGCCGATTATAAGATTGACAATTTTAATAATAAGGTAATCGAATATATTGCCAATTATTTGGACGTTTATCATGATCAGTTTATTCTTGTCCCTTCTGTAGTTCTTGATAGTGAAACAGAGATTACAGATGGGATTAGAGAAAGCATTAAGAGTAAACTGTCTGAAGATGCCGGAGTAAATGTAACTGCATTTACAGAAGTAAATATGGGTTCTTTCAATATGTATATTCCATCTAAACCGATTATTAATATTGAAAGATTTACTAAGTGTATTGTAAAAGCTTACGAACGTTATCTTGACGAGGAGAACGAAAAAGAAGAAGTTAAAGAAGAAACCACAGTTACCGATCATAGCGATAATGCATTAGCCGATGCTATTAATGAAATTGCTAATGATAAATCTGTATCATTTACTTCTGAAAATCCTAAGAAAGATAAAGAAGCAGTTACATCAGTAGTATTGCCTGAAGAAAAGATTATGAATGTTACTGGAACAAGTAATCCTTTGGGAAAAGGAGTAATTGATGCTTCAGATGCAATCGAAGTATCAGCTAAACAGTATGGTCAGTTTAAGGACGAATTCTAATCATTAGAAATAAAAGTAGAGAATATTCTCTACTTTTATTTTTTCATAAAGTATAAATAAAATATATATTATAGTAGTGAAACCATATAAAGTTATTATATTTATATATTTGAAAGGAGAAGTGTTTATTATGTTTGGAGTAGGTTATTTTGCAAGTAATGCAGATGAGTATTTTATGGTTTTAAACAATCAGAATTTTAGTTTAGGTATTATTGATGATAACCCAGAGAAATATAAAGTTAGAAATCAATTTGGGGTATCAGTAATGCCAAGAAAAGGCGTAGTAATGCTTAGTTCACTTCTTCCTCCACCAGAAGCAATTAGTGCTTATCTTGAAGGAAGATATGATATTGGAGCAAATATTTATGGTAATTTCTTGAATAATGATGTCACCTGTCAAAATATTATTTCAGTATTATTGAAACTATTTTATACAGGCAGAAATATCGTATTATTTGTTCCCAGAGATGAAGCTACATCTCTTAATTTTATTCCAGTACTTGGAAATTATTTATTTAATTTATTTGGGGTTAGAGTTGGAGATATTAGAAATCCTCAGAGTGCTTTTACTAATCCTAATGAAGTACAATTTGCAAATATGCTGAATTGTATGTATCTTTATGATAATCTTTCGTTTATTGACCTCTGTATGCATTTCCCAGATAATATTCGTATGAATGAAGCAATGGCGAATAAGATTATTGTTGATAATAAGATTACGTTAGAGGATATTGTTAGATATAGCAATAATCCTTCACCTACAATGGAAGATATCGTTAATTTTGCGAATGGGTATGCTAGAAGCATTAGAAGCAATACTAATAAAGGTATTATGGAAGCAAATAAACAGTATCGTCGAGTTATCTCTAGTGTACCAAAGGATAGTGATAACAAATGATTTATTTTGTAGATTATCATTTAGATAGTTATATAGCATTAATTATAGATAAATTTAATTATTCTATACGAACTATCTATGCTCCTATAGGTATAGCATCTAAAGGTATTCCTGTAGATGATGTAAATCCTCCTAAAGAGATTATGCATTATTTTATGATTGATGATATGGAAACCTTTAGATATTATTATTTGCAATATTTGGAGAGCTATAAACCATTATTATCGTTAATTGATTTGGTATTAGGTGAGTATTATAATAACGATGTTATAGTACTCACAGACTTATCAAGCGATTATTGTTGTAGCGTATTAGAATGTGTTGCATTAGTTATTAATAGAAGATATGGTAGTAATTCTATTATGATTAATTGTATTGAAGATATGAATGATTGTATCTTTAATGCCAATACTAGTAAAGAAGTAAAATCTAATGATTGCATACAGCGATTCATGAATGATAAAGAATGGTATTATAGTCAAACCATAAATGGTAAAGAAAAAGAGTTGCTTGATAATTTAGATGCTATGGAGGATTGTTCTTATGGAAATATGGGATAATGATTCATATACTGCACCTGTAGATTGTTTAATCAATCAATCTATTTATGAATATGATATCAAGCAAGCCAATATTTCTATACTATTAGAAGCAGGAATTATCGATGAAAGTAAGTTTAACTATTATGCTAATCTCCCGAAGATAGATAGGGAGATTAGTATCGGTTTACTTCAAAGAGATAATCCTGAAATAGCAGAAGCATTAAAAGCTGGATTTATTAGAGCTAGAAAAGCTTTAGTAATTTCTAATAGTATTAGTGAGTTTGAAATTATCAGTATTAGAAAAGATGCTATATTTACTACAAGAAAGTTAAATAACTTAGATTTTGGTCATATTCATTTCAAAGAGAAAAATGTTTATACTTCATACTACAAGATTTTTAATCTTGTCTTCTTATATGGGTATAGATATATGAATAATTCCAAAATACGTACAGAAACATATCTTGATATCAAAGGTATTGATAAAGAATCTTTAAAATATCATAAGGGATATTTATTAGATATATTTGAAGATATTATTATTGGTGCTGAAAGAGAATCAGATTTGTTTAATGTAGTAAACTTTATTAAAAATTTTTTGATAGATTATGTAAAACTAAATTTAGACTTAAACTATTATAGAGAATTTAATAGTGAGTCTAAGTTTAATATACAGAGTAAAAATGCTAATTATCGTCTAATGGATATGCATTATAGCTATCCAGTAATGCTAAATATCGAATACAATAGAAGAATACTGGAAAGATTCTATCAAATACTATTATCTATTGCATTTGAAAGAGGATAAGTACTATGAAAATACACTATAGAAATAATATAAACCATCTACTTTTTTTAGAGAACGTAAACTTTTTAATGGGTGATTTAAGAAATAATAGTGAGTATGTAACCGCATATGGTTCTTCATTTAGGAACTCATTCCTGATTATGAACGAGCGTATAGATGACCATATTATAATTTATGACGTAGAAGTTACTAGCGGTCATGTGCATATAGTTAAAATCGATATTCTTAAATATCAAGATAAATGTTTTATTTATGATGGGTTTTATTCAACTCTTTCTTCGAGTATTAGATGTGCGGATGATTTTCTTGATGAAATACTTCATCAAGATTCTTGTAAGGAAAAAATAGCTAAAGCAAAAATTAAGAAATACATTAGGCCTTTAGAATATCAAAAGTACATTAGGTATTTATCTGTTGGATTATCTATTGCAGCGTTACCTATATTCCTTATTTCAATATTTTTCATTTTGGATTTTATTAGCAACAATAATTAAATTAGGGGAGATGGTTTATATGGATTATACAACAAATGAATCTAATGATAGAACTGTAGTAATACAGTTGACACAAATAGCTAGTACTATTCTAAGTAGAGTTAATAATAATACTGAATATATGGCAGTTTTAAATGGAGATGCATCTTGCGGTATTATTAACTTCGCATTGCTTAAGTATGATGAAAAACTTAAAAAGTATTTTAGAATACGTATCTACAAACTGGATTTGAATAAGTATAGAATAACTATTTTCCAAGTAACCAATACTAAATTAAGAGAACGTATTATCCCTGAGAAAGTATTGAGGTATAATATTTTAACCTATAAAGGTAAAATATTTTTTAATAGATTATTCATGGATTTGTATGAGCATTATCTAAGGCTAAAAGAAAACAAGCATGTCTTTATCCCACCTGAAGTAATAGAGAGTAATAAAGATGCTTTAGATGATATTAGTTTTATAAACAATATAGCTGCCATAAAAGATGGCTATAAAGGTTTTTAAATAAAAAGGAGATTTAATATGAGCTTTAATTATGAAACCGGTGAAGATGAAGGATCCATGGTACTCAAGATAGGAAAACTTGTAGGTGGTATTTTGGTTGGTGGTATTATAATATTCAACTCTTTTACAATTATTGAAACTGGTGAAAGAGGTGTAGTACTTCGTTTAGGTGAATATAAATATAATCTGAATGAAGGTTTTAATCTTAAGTTTCCATTTATTGATAAAGTAGTAAAACTTCAGGTTAGAGATATTAGTTACAATTCTGAAGTAGAAGTATCTAGTAGTGATATCCAGACTATTAAAATTGCATCATCATTAGTATATTCTTTGGATACTAATAAAGTTGGTGATATCTATAGACAGTATGGAAATAATATCGAATCTATTATTATTAAACCTACTGTTGCGGAAGTAATCAATGCTACTATTGCTCAGTATCCTATTGAAGATTTTATTAGTAAGAGAGATGAAATTAGTAACAAGATTGCTAGTTCTATTAAGACCCGTCTCTCTGATAATGGCATCATCATAAAATCCTTCCTGATTACAGACCATAATTTCTCTGATGAATATGATAAAGCCATTGAGCAGAAGAAGATTGCTGAACAGGCTGCTATTACAGCTGAATATAATAAACAGAAAGCTCAGTTAGATTCTGAAGCCAATAAGTATAGAAATGAAGGTTTGTCTAAATATGTATTGATGGAAAAATTCCTTGATAAATGGGATGGAGTAATGCCTAGAGTAATTACTGGTGATTCTAATTTATCTACGATGATTACTTTGGATAATGATAAATAGTTAAATGCGAAATATAGTGTAAGCTCATATGAGCTTACACTATATTTATTTTTTGGTTAAAACAATGAAACTTGTTTGTTTTGTTTATTAATCTCTGTTACTACTTCATTATTTCTAGCTTTCTCATTAGTCTGAATAGTAAAGTTCATAATAATGATATAGATTCTAGCTGCTATTACAGTATATACTGATTCTTCATTATAAAGATATGAAAGTTTTTTAAATAAAGTATTACTAAGTTTAGCTGTAACCAAATTAGTAGTCTCTTTTCTTATTTGAGTTTCTAGTTTATCATTGATATATGTAGTATTAGCTAAGCCATTCATAACCATATATTCTTGGATACAATCAGAAATAAGAGAATCTAATTCTTTAATTGCTATAGAGAAATCTGTAGTTAGAATAAATTCTTCATGCTTATTATTCACAAACTTATTAGCAATTACAACTAAGGATACTAAAAATAAAATAAATGAGATTTTATAAATGGAATCACAAATTAAGAAAGACAGAATAAAGAATATAGCAATATAAATAAACGGATTTTTGCTAAAGTTATCTTTAAAAATAGATATAAGGTCACCTAATTTATTTTTTATAGAATTAATCTTAGGAATTAGATTTCTAAAATATTCTTTAATATAAAAACTGTATTTTTTAATTAACCCCGAACCGATTGGATTTGTCATGATACTATCTCCTTTTTTAACTTATAGAATTATTATAATAGAGTTAAACTCCCTATTATTTTCTAGTAAGTTTTTCATTGTACTCAGACCAATCCAATATCTTATCCCTAATAGATAACATATTTTTTATTTTTTCATCTCGTTCATCAGCATTCTGCAAATCATTCTTAAGCATATAGTAAATCTTAACTGCTAAGTCTCTAGTAATACCATACTTATATTCGTCTAAGAATTCCCACCATTTACCAAAGCCTAAGGTAGATGGAATCTTAAACTCATCATTATGGTTTGTATATAATTGATGACAAGTTTTACAAAGCATTACAATGCAAACTTTATGTTGTTCATGGACTTGTCTAAGTAAATATGCTAAGTCAAAAGAAGTTATATAGCCATAGGTATTTAAAATATGCTCTGTAATTACTAATGCTATATCGAATATAGTAAGTACATGATGATGCATTTCTAATGTAGCAGTAGAATCATCTTCATCAGAAATTAAGTATGGGTGTAATTGACATCTATCCATACCCATTTGCATTAAATGAGCTTTATAATGTCTATAGAAATTAGACTGTCTAAATCTAGTTATAGCAGAATATAAGAAATTTCTATAAACATCTACATCCATAAGAGAATCTTTAGTTTGAGCAAACATGATTTGATATGGAGAATTAGGGGAATACAAAGTAGGATTAAAATTATTATAGGTAAATAATTCTGGGTATTTAGAATCTATTATCAATGGTTTAATAGTATCGTTTGTCATAGAGATATACCGCCTTTCTTATAATAATGTCTAAAAGCAAAGAGGTTTTACATAGTATTAATAATATTATATATAGAAAGGAGATAAAATTTTGAGTAGCATAGAAATAAGCAAAACCTATTCTAATAACCCATTCGTTGATTATCTCTTATATTATACTAAACTTCTTTCATTTGGTTCGGTAATAAAAAATGAAGAAGAAGCTATGAAAAATGAAACTAAAGAAAGTATATTAGCCGGTGATATACTTATTTCTTGTTTTGAGAATACTGCTGTATTTGAGTTATTTGATTACGATGAAAGTTTACTTAAAAGTGCTGGTATAACAGGTTCTTATCATCTTTCTAAATGCATGGAAGATAAAACTTATATACCTGATTTACATGATATGATAGAACTTAAACCAGCTTTAGACGATGAAACTGGAGAAGAAATAGGTGGATACTTTGATAAAGTAAAGTATAAATTTGGGGAATACTTTAAAGTAGAAACTATTGGTGGAGGAATAACTTTTAGAAATTATAAAGTTAAAAAACTTGATGATGGTAGGATTGTAGGTATTTACGCTCTTAGAGATGAATTAACTGAAAAAGGTAAGCAATCTTATATAGCGAATTATAATGAACTTAATAACTACTATCGTATGTTAGCAGGATTACCAAAAATTGGGGATTATGGCATTCCTATAATGGATTATGAATATATTCCAGTAGCTGCCTCTACTATTGAAGAATTTATCAATAATGATAATGTAACTTATGTTCATGAGTTATCACCAACTCAGATAGAATACTTAGAGAGTAAAGGTATTATGGATAGGATTAGAGCTGATTATCCTAATGCTGATTATCTTGATTATATTGCTGATGCTTTTGTAGACTACGATGAATCTGAAAATAATACTATTTACAGAGCTAAGAAAATATATAAAGCTAGAAAAGCATATAATTTCCAATTATTATATGCTCCTACAGTAGATGATGATTATGTAGTAACTTCTAAATTTAAATCTAAGTATGAAGAAAATAGATTATTTGTAATGAGTACTTTCTATAATGATATTTTTAAAGAAACTTCTGATTATTATGATAATTTTATAGGAATGATGATAATGATTATGACTATAACTGATATCTTATCAGAAGTACATCAAGATATTATTAAGACCGATTTATTAGATAAAAGGTGTATCCAATATATCTTTGAAATGTATGGCATGCCTTACTATAATACCATTCCTTTAAGATACCAGTATAGAATGTGCAAGAATATAAATCAATTAATTAGATTTAAATCTTGCTCTCAAGGTATGATTAATCTAATCGATCTATTTGGTGCTCCAAATATTGAAGTATTTAGATATTTTATACTCAGAGATAGAAAAGTAGATAAATGGGGAGATATCATTTTTAATGAACTAGAATCTAAATCTAGTAAATTGAATGATACTGTTTTCCATGATAGAGTAAAGAGAGAGTTTACTAGAACGTATACTCTAACAGTTAAAGATGGTATAGCTTATTTAAATGGTAGTGATGGTAGTATATCTAAAGTTACTATATCCGATATAGCTAGCAATCTGGATACTGCTATAAATGTACCTATAGAGGATAAAAAACAGAATGGTACCACTACAACTACTATTTATAAACTTACCAATGATTCTTCTGATAACGCATATATTATTACCGAAGATAAAGTAGTAACTTCTGGTGATAATGATGATGCTAGTTCTTTAGTTAAAGAAAACTATTATAAGCTGTCTATTAATAATAAAAATAATATTGAAATAGAATATTACGATATCAATTTAGATTTATTCTATAATGAAGCTACTAATAAATGGTATTCTATTGAAAACGGTAGATTAGTAGAAACTGATATTCAAACTCGTAAATCTAAAGAAATAGTTAATAATCTTTCTCCTAAAGAATGGGATTATGCAATGTCTTTAGGTAAAGATAATACTTCTGTTGTAATTAATTTTACTAGAAAAGGATTAAATAATTCTACTTTTGATATTCCTTATCCTAAGTATAATAATAAACCTTTTGATGATTATCTTCAGAATAATATTATGAAGGTAGTTTATGGTAATGCTATTCTTACTAAAGATACAGACTATACTATCTCTTCTGATAAGAAACAAATTACCATAACTAAAGCTGGTGTAAAACAGAAAGATGTAATATTTGATTTCTACTATAATAAAGAAGATATAACTCCTTATATAGATACAGAAAATGGATACATTGTTAGTACAGAAGAAGCAGATGTATTAGATACTAATATCATAAAATTAAAGAAATTACCAACTCCTACATATCTTACTGATGGGAATCAGATAATGATTTGTATAGATGGTGATATACTTATTAATACTAAGGAGATTACTAGATACACTATAGATTTATCTAAGAATAGAATAGTATTAGAAGATATACCACAAGATTCTATTGCTACTATAATCTATATTTATAATAAAGATAATATAGTTAAATTAGATGAACAAAGAGAAAGCTTGCTTATAGATAATGATTCTGAATCTACTAAAGAAGCTAAAAGAGAATTCTCTATAGATTTTCCTTTTGATAAATACTTTGAAAGAGGAAATGAAGTATTAATAACCAAATCTGATAGTACTGATAATAGAATATCTATTATTCCTTCTACAGATTATACTATTAATGAAGGTCTTGTTACTCTCGATAATAATGTAGTTATTAATGATAATACTGTTATAAAAGTATTCTTCATTTATTCTGAAAATTCTATTTATAATAGAATCTATATAAATGAAAGTACTGAAGAAATTACTGCTACTGAGAATTTCCAAGTTACTTTTAAATTAAATCCTCCATTTAAAAAATTCTTTGCTTTAGGGTACAAAGCCTATCCTAAACTTCGTTCAAATAAAGAATACTTATCCACCGAATTATATGATATATTTAATAATACTCTCACCCTTAAAGACCAAGCTATTGGTTTGCAAAAAGGTCAGAAAGTTACTATAACATATGTATTCGGTCCAGATACTTCTAATATTATTTGTAGTAAACAAAGATTAGAAGTTACTAAAGATAAACAAAGTGAATTCAAAGATATAAATATAGCAGATGATTATTTTGAAATGAATAATAATGTAATTGTAGATATAACTGGTAAGTACTTGAGATCTAATGAGTATAATATTGATGCTGCTACTAAAACTTTGACTATTACGAATGCTAATAGATTACCTAGTGTAGTAGATTGCATTAATATAACCTATGTAATGAATAATTCTACAAATACTGCTTTGAAAATTAAAAGAGAAACTATTGCAGCTAAAGAGAATACTAATACATATAAAATAAAAATACCGTTTAAGTCATATATAGAAACTAAACAAAGTGCTATAGTATTCCATAATTTTAGTAATAACTATTCATCTGTAGTAACTAAATTTGAACTTACAAATGATGAAATTACTATACCTGATGAAATATTTACTAACAACGATTCTATAGATATTCTATTTGTTTATAATAATAAATATATCAATGATAGAACGAATCTTATCAAAGAAGAAGTTATAACAGTAAAAAGTACGGATATAAATAATAAAGTTCAGATTGAAATACCATACCCATTTGATAACTATGATAACAATGGATGGTTAATGTTTATTACTGATGAGAATAATAATATCATAGATGAATCTACTTATGATATATTTGATGGTCATTTATCATTCTTAAATTCTAAAGATATACTAAAGTATAACAATATAAATTTCCATTTTATATATTTTGATAATGAAAGATATGTATATAAAACTTATACAGAAGATTATAAGAAAGATATAGATTTGAAATTTGTAGGTGTTCCAATAGAAGATACTTTTTTTAATAAGAATATTATTAAAAGAACTAATTTACTTCCGTATGATGAAACTACATTAGCTGATAAGTATTGGGATGGTGTAGGGTTTGATGATGATGAAAATAAGAATCATACTAAAGTAAAGGAACAAGTATTAGCTAAAGAATTTAACTATGAAAGAACTAAATATTTTGGTATAAATTATGTCCTAGATATAGCAGAAATGAGTTTTAAAATTGCTTATTTCTATAATATTTTCTTTGATGATGTATTTAAAGAAAATAAAGTAAAAGTATCAGTGCCTTCTATTATTCCATATAAACAATTTAATGTAGCATATCTCTTTACATATTTAAATGCTTTAGCATATCTATACTCTGGAGTAGATGATACCATAATCGATACTACAGGTAAAATATTATACGTTAAAGGATTTAACTTTAAAGCAGATATACCTAAACTAAAGAAATGGATATTAGATCAGCGTAGGCATGCTAATAATTTTGATACTACATTTATCTATCAACCAAGACCATTGGATGAAAATATGTCTGTACCATTGCCTGAGGATAGAACTAAAAAGATTTGGGATTTTGATATTAAACCAGGAGAAAATAATGTATTTAATTCTCTTAAAGAAATAGCAGATATGTTTAGTACTGGTAAATTAGTCAATGGTAAAGTCACTAATAGAGATATTTATAACTTTATAGTTAGAAGTATTTATAAATCCCAAGACTATGATATCTTTAAAATTTGGAAAAAGATATTTGATACCTTAATGACCTATAAACAGACATTTGATTATTATCATATTAAAGAGAATGGTACTACTAGAATAGCTAAATCATTAAGTGAGTTCTTAAAGTATAAAGATACTGAGCTTTATAATGATTATATGAGATTAAAGTACATTACTGATAAAGAAACTAGAAATGAAGCTATTATAGATAGAATTTCTGATGTAGTATATATATTGGAAGAATATTTGAATTTAAAAGAATTTCAGAATATATTTGATCATTTACCTGGAGTAAGTGGCAATGCATTCTTGGATATGCTGTATACTATAATTAATTTCTTTAAGTCATATAAAGTAGTATTGAGAAGCAAAGGGGATTATATAGTATTTAATGCTAAAAACCCAATGCTTAATACTTTAAGATATGTAGATGTAAAAGATAATTTTGTAGAATTAAATAAATATGAATGCATAAACCCTCTTGATAGTATAAGAAGTGAAATGCAAGTATTTACACATTATACAGACAATATTGGGTTTAAAGAACACATTCATTTTGATACTACTATAGAAGACTCTATTAACGAAAAATATTTGGATTATGCTAAGAAGAATAATTTACCAACTACAAATACTATTAAAGTTAGAGTAGATGTAACTAAGAATCAGACTATCTTTATAGTAACAAGTACTGGTCAAACTTACTCTACTAATATTTATCATGGTGAATTATTAGCTAAAGATAAAGCTACTAGTGAAGAAAGTTTAATTACTTATTATTATTCTTATAAGAAAAATCCTAATTTACAAACCTATGGTAGTTTTATACTTAATAAAGATAATGCAATAGATATGTCTAGATTTATTATCTTTGAAGGCAAAGACTTATCTGGATTTACATTAGAAGATAAGAATACTAGAGAAGTAACTGAATTTAGTAAATTCTTAGATACAGATTTTAATACTGATTATATTGAATTTACTCTTAAATATGGTGAAGAGTTCTTTGCATACTTAATACCAGATGAAAACTATAATGAAGGTAATTTAAATATGAGATATGGTAGAGCTGAGAATGATGATATGCATGTATATGCTACTGATGCTACTCCTATAACACAATTCATCCAAGTTATAGTTCCAGAACATGCTCATATTAAAGCCATTAACGGTGATAAAGTATATATTGATAAATCGTTTGAAGCTATGACAGGTTCTTATATAGAATTTGAAACTTATGCTGATAATGGTTATATTGCAGGTAATTTAATATTAAATGGAACTACATTAACTTCTCTTAAAACTACAGCTGTAGTAAAAGAAGATACTATAGTGATTTCTGCTGTAAAGCCTATAGCTAAGAAAGTTACTGTTGATATTAAAGCGCCTGATAATACTACTATCAGAGTAATATTTGATGATGAAACTGTAACAGTTGGTAGTAACCAAACTAAAACGGTAATTAAGGATTATAATAGTAAATATGTAGTTTATCTAAGTACTCATAGTGATTATAATGCTGGTACATTAAATATTAAAAAGAGTGGTATACTTAGTGATAGTATTATGGACACAGATAACCATATTACTATTACTGCAACTAAACCTACTTTGAAATATTTTACAATATATTTTGCTGAAACTGAACACCAAACTATAATTGCTACTTATCAGTTTAAAGATTACTTTGAAGATTTTGAGGTTCCTATTCATGCTGAAGTAAATGTAATAGTTGTAGCAGACACTGGGTATGCAGCAGGTAGACCATTAAAAGATACTTATATAATTAATGAGGATACCCAAATTGTATGCAGTGATGCAACGCCAAAGGCATTTAATGTTACTATTACTGCACCTGCACATCAGACTATAATCTTTACTAATGAAGGTAAAGTAACTACGGTTAAACCTAATACAAGTATTACATTAGCTGATGTACAGTATGATAGCAGTTATAGTGTAGAGCTAGTAGCTGATGCTGGATATAGCAATGGTACATTGAATATTCCTATGAGTGGTTTAATTGATGATAGTATATCTACAGATGGTGTTGGTACTACTATTGAAATTACAACTATAGAAGCTAGCGCTACAATGCTTAATGTTGGTATTGTTCAGTCTACTAACCAGCTTATTACAGTTACCTACAATGGTACTGCATATACATCAGACTTTACTGTTCCGTATGGTGCTGCTATTACAGCAAGTATCAAATCTACGGATAAATTCTTTGATGCTGGCAAGCTGAATATAACTTCTACTACAGTAACCAGTGATATTACTATTGAAGCTACAAATGCTGAAGTTCATAAGTACAATATCACTATTACTAAGTATGATAATCAGCGTATTATTGTTACTGAAGTATTCACAGATGAGGCTGATAATATTGACCATCTTGATAGCTTCAAAGTATCTGCTCAATCACATCTTAGAGCTACAGTTGAGTCTACAAATGATAGCTATAACTGTGGTACACTTAATATTACAGAGGTTTCATCTGTTGAAGCTGATACTACATTTACAGCTACAGCAGCTACAGTTAGAAAGTATAATATTACGATTGAACAAAGTGCTAATCAGACTATCCAAGTTATTGTCAATGGAACAACGCATACATCCAGTTTTGAATGCGAAGGTGGCTTAGAATATACGATTTCCGTAGTAGCTAACGAAGGTTATAATGCTGGCACTATAATTGGTGTATCTACATTTGGTATTATTTCTGATAATATGGTTATTAGAGCAACTTCTGCTTATAAATAAAATATTTGTATTATTACACATACCAGTAAATGGTATGTGTAATAATTTTTAAATGGAGGGTAAAATGAGCGATCATTCAAAATATACTTCCTCACAAAAACGGCCTAATAAGACAGAATGGTCTGCTTCTATAGAAGCAGATGAAGGTTATATAGCAGGTCGATTAAATAAAGAAAATGGAATACTAGAAAGTGATATTTCTATATATGCTAGTGAAAGTATGAATGGTGTATTATATATATTAATAGATCAATATAATCATCAACATATTAAAGTTATTATAAATAATGAAACTGTATATGAAAATACTAGAGTTATTAAATGCAAGATAGGTGATAGATTTTATGCTGAAATAGTAGCAGATACTGGTTATACTATCAAGGGAACATTAAATTCTACTAGTGGTATAATGTATAAGAATAAACACTTGTCTGTAGATAAAGATGCAGAACCTAAGATGTGCAAAATTACTTTACCGGCTACTACTAATCAAACTTTAACTTTTTATTCTATGTATACTATACAGAAATCTGGTAATAAGAGTAAATCCTTTTATGTTACTTATGATACTGAATATAGTATAGAAATCAATCCTGTATATGGCTATAATAAAGGTACTTCTAATCATACTGAACTAACTATGTATAAACTAAATGTCTCTAATACATTAGTTAATAGTAATGATTTTAGTTTAAATATAACTTGCACTGATGCTACTAAAAAGAAATATAGAATAACTATACCTACAATGGATAATGAAACCGTTAGAGTAATAGCTAATGGAACTACTTATACCAGTGCTGTAAGTTTAGATTATCTTACAGAATACAGAGTAACTATTACTCCTAAAGATAATACTTATGTACCAGGAAGATTGATATATCCACCAGTGGATATAGATTCTAATATTCCTACAAAAAGAAGTTTTGTATTAAAAGAAGATACTGAAATCAAGATAACACCAGCGCATAAGATAAATGATGGTGTATTTTATTTACAATATTTAGATGGTAATAAGGAAATAACACCGTTGTCAGATTATGATGATGACGATTGGTATCTTACAGAACCACATTTATTGGTTAATCTTGATCATAATAATAAGGAAGATTTATATTACTTACCGTTTGCTGGTACTACTAAATCTGGATTTAAAGATATAGATGATACTAATAGCTATGATTATGTGCATGATAAAAATGGTATAGTTCCACCATCTTTAAGAACTCATACTATTACTATACAACAATCAGAAAATCAAATAATAAAAGTATACCATAATGGTATTATATATACTAATAGCTTTAAAGTAGAATCAGGGGATAGTATAACTTGTAGTATTACGCCTATTAATTCTGATTATGCAGCAGGTAAATTGAATTATACCTCTATCAATAATATTAATCAGGATTATACAATATCTGCTACAAAAGCTACATATATAGTTAAAAAGAAATATACCATTACTATTAATCAGACCAGCAATCAGACTATTACTGTATACTCGAGGTTAAATAACCAAAACTATACCAGTACATTTGAGACTACAGAAGGAGATTCTCTCAATATAAAGATAACCCCATCTATTGGATATGAAAGTGGATATATAACACTTGATGGTAAAAGATATAATTATTTTACAATAAACGATATCAATAGTAACCACACTATTTCAGCCACTAATGCTACCGCTTATAGTTATATTCTTAGTATTAACCAGAGTAATCATCAAACTATCACAGTTCATGCTAATGGTAAAACTTATACTAACAGTGTATCTTTACCATATGGAACTAAATGGACTGCTACTATTACAGTAGATGCTGGTTATACCGCTGGTATGTTATCTAAAACTAGTGGTACTATAACCGGTAATGATTCTATAAGTGCTAGTCCTGCTACTATAAAGCAATTTACTTTAACTATTACTCAATCTGAACACCAGACTATCATAGTTCATGCTAATAACAAAGATTATACCAATAATATATCTTTACCATATGGAACTAAATGGACAGCGGTTATTAAACCTGATACAGGTTATAATTCTGGTAGATTAAATAAATATAGTGGTACTATAACTGGAGACGATTCTGTATTTGCTACTAGTGCTGCTAATAAGATTAATTATAGAATAATTATAAAACAGACAGAAAATACTATAACTACAGTAACATGTACTTATCCAGATGATATCAACCATGCTATTACTTGGACAACTGGTACTAAATCTTTCCCATATGGTTCTACATGGATAGCATATACAGAAGGTGTAACAGGATATACTGCTGGAGAGGTAAACTTACCTAGTGGTACTTTAACTAGCGATACATATATCTATGCTCAATCAGCAGCTAAGAAGAATGAATGTACTCTTACAATAGCTCAATCTGAGCATCAGACTATTACTGTTACGGCTAATGGTAATAAATATACCAATACTGTAGCTTTACCATATGGAACTACATATACTGTAGCTATAGAACCAGCAGAAGGTTATAATGCTGGTACTTTAAATAAAACTAGCGGTACTATGACAGGTAATGACAGTATTAGTGCTACTCCTGCTACTATAAAGCAATTTACTTTAACTATTACTCAATCCGAGCATCAAACTATCGCTGTAACAGCTAATGGTAAAACTTATACCTCTTCAGTTAAATTAGATTATGGTACTAAATGGACAGCGGATATTAAACCTGATGCAGGTTATAATGCTGGTACTTTAAATAAAACCAGCGGTATACTATTATCAGATGACGAAGTATATGCTGGATCTGCTGATGGTATTTTATATACTATAAATGTAATTCAATTAGCTAATACAAATGCCGAATTATGTGTATTAATTGATAAGGGTGAACATAAAACTAGTAGCTGGGGGTATGGTAGAAAGTATAGAGTACGATTTAAGTATACATATGATGATACTGATACTGGCATCGAAACCATCGATATGTATATAAATGACACTAAAATTCCATGTACTATTAATAATTCAGATAAAAGTGTAAAATATTTCTATGCAACATCAGATAACACATATACTTTAACTGAAAATGTAACGGTTAAAGTTGCTAATGTAACAGTTTCATGGTATGATACTTATATAACTAAAAGCGAATCTGGTACAAAAAATATTACATAAGAAGGTAATCAGAATGACTAATCAGCTAGAAGAAAAAATAAAAGAATCTAAACAAATAATTTTAGATAATTATTCTAAAGACGATAATGCATGTTTTCTATTTTCTTGTGGTAAAGATAGTGTAATTGTAGATAATTTATTAAAAGAATTAAAAGTAAGAGATTTTATTTATCAATATTATATTGCTACTGGGTTTGAAGATGATGGTATATTAGATTATCTTAAATCTAGACCTGATGTAACTATTATTGGCATAGATGCTGAAAAGTATATGAGAGAAAATAAATGCTTTGCTTTATCTTCTTATATCAAAAAATTATACAAAGATAATAATATTATAAATAGTAAATTTTTATTATCTTGCTGCTCATATAAACGGCAAACAACAACAAAAGTATTAAAAAAATATGATATATTTTTCACTGGTGTTAGAAAAGACGATTTATACAATACTAAGACTTGGGTTAAATCTGCAATTACCATAAAAGAAGGAAATAAAAAAATAATTTCTCCTATATTTAATTGGACAGATGAAGACTGCTATGAGTATACTAAAGAAAATAATATAAAGCTTAATAAAGATTATGATACTTTAGGATTCACTAGATCTTGCTTAATATGTCCAATTCAATATAACACTGCTGAAAACTTAGAAAAAATAAAACAGCATTACCCTAAGCTTTATGATAGACATATGAACTTAATAAAATACTTATATGATAATAGAAAAGACTTACAAGAATTATTTGGTTCTTTAGAAGAATTCAAGAAAGCATTTTTAAATAAAGACTATTACTATGATAAAGTAAAAGAATATTTAGAAAAAGAGAAAAAATAAAATATGTAAAATATATCTCACTATACCTAATATGGTATAGTGAGATATATGTGTGTTCTGTACCAGCAGAAACAAAGACTGCTGATACTATGAGAAAAACCAATATGCCCGAGATATATAAATAAAAAGCCCAACTTCAGATTCTGATTCCCACTCGAAGAAAAAGTGGACAGATGATGATGACGAGGATGACCTCTAAATCATCATATGAAAATAAAAGGTATTATGACCTTTTATTTTTTTTTGTAACTACTAAAATACTCAATTATATATTATAATAGTGAATCAAGGTAGAATATAATTCTACTATTTTTTTAAAGGAGGAAAACATCATGGAAGAAAACAATATTAACGAGCAGAAAGAAACAATTATTTTGAAGCTTGCGAATAGCTTTGAAGATTTGCTCTCAATTATTGATGCTAATGTCGATGAAGGTAAGGATACCGCTGCATTGTTTATGTTGACTCGTATCGAGAAATCATTTAACAAGATCATTACCGGTTTGCAACAGAATGGTATTTTAACACCTGGTGAAACGGTTATGATTAAGAACTATATTTCTCGTATTGTGACAAATGAAAGAGAGATTATCAACAGTAAAGAGAAGATTCACTCGCTGGAGTCTAATGAAGCTATTCGCTTCTTTAATAAGGAACTTCAGGAAACTAATGACATGTATAAACACATGACAGCAACTTCATTCTGATTTATGAAAATAAAAGGTCTTTCGACCTTTTATTTTTTACCTTATTCAAAATAAACAAAACATTTTAATAATTTATGTATTAAAAAAGGAGGTATACATATGCCTATTCATTATAGTGAAGGTGAATTTCCATTAGACACTTATTGTGGTCATTATACTGAGCAATTTCAAAATTCTTATAATTTATCTAATATCCATAATTGTGATTGCTGCCAACCATACAATATCAATCATGCTGTAGAGAAATTACAAAGAGCTACTTTAATGATTACTAATGTATCTGCTAAAGCTAATTATTCTATTGATATTACTATAGACTATTCAGATGGAACGTCTAAAACTTACACTTTAGAAAAAGGAAAACGATACAAAGTACAATACTTAGCTAATGGAGAACTTAATACTTTAGTAGGAGTAATTACTAAAATTGGTAAAGTAAACTCTAATTCTAATTGCTCTTGTGATTGCTGTTCTGGAGTAAATGATTATATTATTAGAGTAGATGCTTCTACTAACTATTCTTCAGTAGTAGAAGATATTAGAACTTCCAACATTAGAGATATTCAGCCATATGTAGAGCATGCTGATGAAGATAGTACTATTCTTAATGCTCATTCTAGTGGTGTTACTGTAGCAGGCTTAGTAAACGCTATTGTTATTACTGATGCTACAATAGATGAAGCTGGTAATATCTATTCAGGTACTATCACTAAAGGTGTTGCGGATGATAAACAATGTATTATTGTAGATGGTTGTGCTACTGGTGTAAACTCATTAAATAACTTCATTACAGTAGCAAACGCTAAAGTAATTGGAGGCACTATTACTACTGGTAAGATAATGAGTGGTAAGATGGAAAAGTACACTATTATTAGTCAGGGTAATTGTACTTGTGATTGTAATGATAGTACTAAAACTATTATGTCTAAATGCATAGTAGAATCTTGTAATGCTACTATAGTTGCTACTGATTGTAATGTAGTTGGCTCCAAAGCATACGATGGAACTGTAATCAATCCAGTTATAGAAAAATCTACTGTAGTAGGAGGAACTAGATCTGGCAAAGATATGGTTACTACTGGTGCTATAGTAATTGGTGATATTGCATATGGTGGTACTATTACTGGAGGAACTTTAGTTGGTGGTACTGCTACTGGTAAGATTAATGATATTCCGTATATAATTCAAAATGGTATTACCGAAGGTGGTACTAGTATGAAGTGTACTATTACCAATGGTAAGATAGTTGGTGGTAAGACTGTAAATGGTAGTGTAATTGGTGCTACAGTATATGGTGGTATTGCTAAATGTGGAGTTACTACAGATGGTACTACAACTATATCTGATAATATAAATTCTTATATCAAACCAGAATCTGTATCTTTACCTTCTGATATGATTTGTAAATGTCCAGAAGTATATGGTAACTATAAAGATATGATTGGAGATATGATTGTTTGGTTTAAGACCAATAATGGATATAAGCCGCATAAGTTATAATAATTATAGAAAGGGTGAAGTAGCATGGAAGCTATTATTTGGAAAACAATGATTTTATTTATTTTAGTGATTGGAGCTCTTTATAAATCTAATGAATGTAAAGAAATATTAGAAATGAAGTATAATAAATGATAAAGGAGGAATCATTATGTCACAAACTTTAAAAGGAACTATATGGGGGGGGGGGGTAACCTTTAGTGCTAGTCCCGCAACAGTTCAAATAACTAGTGATAGTAGGTATGAAAGTACTGATAGTATGACATCATTTAGTTTTATTCCACCAGAATCAGTAAGGGTTATTAAATGCGATATGGATGCTGACTCTCAATCAGGTGCGTATAAAGGTGAGCTTGCTACTTCTAGTAGTATCTGGGCATCTGTTGATGGTTATGGCAGCTCAGCCACTAGTATTAGCTATGTTGGTGTGACACCTGGTAAAACATATGAGTTACAACTTACATACGAATCTGACTTTGGTGAAGAAGTTGGCGGTGTTAGTGTCGTTATGTCTTGGTCTTCTGAAATAAATAAAATACCCCCTACTGTTACAGATTATTAACTTATTATATTACCCTACCTAATATTAGGTAGGGTATATTTTTGTAATACTTATAATCTATACTTATATACTATAACAATGAATACATATATAAGTGTATTCATTTATCTATGTTACTGGAGAAAGAATTACTCCAGTCAGTTTTATAAGGAGGAACTAATCATGGCAAACAACAAGAAATTCATGGATTTCATTTCTAACGAAGTCGCTAAGAAAAATCTTAGCGATAACCCAATGGTTAAGTTTGCATTGAAGGATTTTGAAGACGCTTCAATGAAAATTTGTAAAGCTATCGATGCTAAAGATAAAGATAGCACCGCTAAGTATTATACGGAGGTTACAATTAAATTGCGGGCTTTCGTAAGCTATGCGTGGGCAGCAGGAATTATTAGTAGTGACGAGCTTTTAGGCTATAAAGCCACTATCGATAATTTCGTGAGAAGTGAAAAAAAGAAGTTTAATGACTACTTTAAAGAAGTAGCTTAACTTCTAAAAAATAAAAGGTCATAAGACCTTTTATTTTTTGTAACTACTAAAATACTCAGTTATATATTATAATAGTGAATCAAGGTAGAAATATATCTACCATTTTATTATGTTACTAGAACAAAAAAGTTCTAGTCTATTTCCTAAAGGAGGAAAACAATCATGAAAAGCGAAAATTTAGTAAACGAAGTGATGAAAGAATTTACTGGATTGGGTCTTGCATCTAATCCGGATGCTCCAATGTTTAAAAAGAGCATTGAGGAACTAGCTGCCGAGTTATATGAACTCATCGATGAAGGAGAGTTCAGAAAAGCTCACACAGTTGTTTCTAAACTTGAGACAACCGTGATTACATTTGTAAATTCATTATGGTTTCATGGTCACATCTCTATTGTAGTAGCAACTGCAATAAAAGAAAAATTCTCTACATTTGCAGATGCAAAGAGAAGTGAGCTTTGGGATAAAGCTCGCAGAAAGGATGATGAAAAATTTAATAAAATCGCTAAACAGAGAAGGCATGAGTTTGAAGATGCCTATCAGGGAAGTGTAGAAGAACATGAAGAGGAATCTATTGACTATGACGAATTTGAACGTCATATCAATGAGAAACTTCAGGAGGTATACAGGGAATGCGATGAAATGCGGAAGAGCATGAATCAGTCCTCTAAACCTTCCACGATCATTATCATTATGAAGTAATGCATCGTTAGAAATAAAAGGTCATAAGACCTTTTATTTTTTTTGTATTTATAACCTTCAACTTTACTATAATATTGTATTGATAAAAAGGAGGATTTTATGTCTATTATAAATAAACCTTTATCTTTAAAAGATACCATGGGGATAACTGGTGAACGTACTAACTTTAAAACAGTTATTAAAGCATGGTATACTGATACTGGAGAAGTATTATTCACAACTCATAATATTATGACATTAGCTGGTGGTGGATTTATAGCTAGGTTGTTATTTGATATTGATGAACCTGAAAAGACACCAACCTATAATTCTATGCTTGATTTTACTTTTGCTAATTCTGAAGAATCTAATACTGAAAATAAACCAGAAAAAGTATGTTTGTTCTGTGTAGGCACAGATGGCTGCGGTAGAGAAAATTCACAAGTATATGCAGCTAAATATGCTTCATGGATTAACCCAGCTTATACAGATACTTATGGTGGTATTGTTCCATTTAGATACACCACTCCAGATACCGATTTAACACCAGTACAGAGAGACTATACTAAGACTGGTACTTACTTTGGTAGAAAAGAGAAATCAGATAGAATCGCATATTACTTTAAAAAGTTTGATTCTAATCCAGTATTTACACAGCAATTTACAGATGGTACTCCTATAGATGCTAATGTATATACAACACAGGAGTCTACTGATATGGAAGTAGAATCTATAGTCTCAATGCAAATGTCTATTACTAAAGACGATTGTAGAGACTTTTTCTTTTATGGTACAGGATTGAATGATGCTAGAATTAACTCTATTTCTCTTTGTACTGGTTATGTAAAAACAGATGGTAAATTGTCTGATACAGTAGATAATGCTGAGTATATGAATATCAGACCTGTAACTAGATTAAATATACCTAATGAGAGTTTAATCGATTTAAGGAAGAGCATAACAATCAATTATTCAATATACTTTTGATTTTTAATGAATTTTATAAAATTTATTTTTTTGCGATATGGTAACATTATAATAAAAAATTTTAAAAGGAAGTGTTACCATTATGCATACTAAAAGAAATTATAAAGAATTAATAGGGGTAATGATTAGTAGCGATTACCAAATTGTATCGTTTAATGGGCTGGAGCATCTTAATCCGGTATATACAATTCAATGTACTAAATGCGGTCATACTAAGCAAATATATAAAAAAACTTTAGGAACAAAAAATTATTTGCATTCACAAGAGACTTGTGCAAATGATTTTTTAGTAAATACGACTAAAAACGATTTTGTTTTAAAAGAACTTTTAAATGAATATGATAATTATCATCACCAATATTGTATCATTCAATGTACTAAATGTGGTCATATAAAGAAAGTATTAAAAAAC
>ERZ1034730.143-NODE-143-length-32957-cov-14.492675_pt1 | contig 32957 bp, 27 predicted proteins | sample MGYA00520650_ERZ1034730 | MGnify/ENA primary metagenome ERZ1034730 (study PRJEB33766, sample SAMN09781702) | gut metagenome | biome: gut microbiome | host: Homo sapiens | place: Madagascar | study: EMG produced TPA metagenomics assembly of the PRJNA485056 data... | reverse complement strand
TTTTTTCATTTCACTTACATTTTAAGGAGTCAACCATATGTACAAAAAGACAAAATTACCTTGTTGGGTACGCATAAAGAGAAGCAAATACCGCAAACGTTTACGTGATTTTTTGCGTAAAAAAAGAGATATATTTGATTTAAATCAATTATTTGTATTATATTTGCATTCGAAAAGAAACACAAACTGATTTTCAAAAAGATCATAACTACATAAAAAACACAAAACTGCTGAAACATTCAAAAACGTAAGAATTGCCCCGACGTGATGTCGGGGCATTTTTTTGTCCTTCTGTTTATGCTTTCTGTATCGCCTTTTTGTGTATGTGTTTGCAGGTTTTGCAGATGTTTAAAAGTCTGATGTTCAGCGACGATACTTCTTAAACGTGTACTTGTGTGAGTTTGGAAACAAGTGAAGATGGTGATGCTCTCGTTAGTCTTTGTGTGCTTTCTGTCAGCTTGTGTTGAAAGATCTTTCTTCTTTCTTGTGTAGAGCAAAATAATATTATCTTTCTATTTTTTTGTAGGTTGCTGTCATTTGTTGCAGACTGTCTGTCTTGTTACGGTCGTCAGTCTGCTTGGCGGTCATCTCTTTTACTCCCCCATTTTTGAAACTTCAGTTTATGTAACCAAAAAGAGGGTGTGTCATAAGTCTGTGACGCACCCTTTTTTGTGGTATGCTCGGCATGAGGTTATCAGAAAATAATCGATGATGGCTACATTTATGTGGTTGACCTCGACTTAGAGCGTTTCTTCGACACGGTGAGCCACAGTAAACTCATAGAAATCCTCAGCCGCACGATAAAGGACGGTAGGGTGATAAGCCTTAGTGTCCTATGTGCAAGGTGTGAAATACCTTGGTTACTCCTTTTATGTAATGAAAGGCAAATGCCAACTCACGGTACACCCAAAAGCCAAATCCAAGATGAAAGCCAAACTCAAGGAGTTGACTTCCCGAAGCAATGGTTGGGGATATGCCAAGAGGAAGCAAAAACTTGAAGAGTACATAAGGGGATGGGTAGGTTACTATCACCTTGCCAACATGAAACGTTTCCTCATGGAAACTGACGAGTGGCTAAGGCGACGGCTACGTATGTGTATATGGAAGTCGTGGAAGAGGGTGAAAACGAGAATTGCCAACTTGATAAAATGTGGTATAGATAAGTACCAAGCTTACATGTGGGGCAATAGTCGTCTGGGTTATTGGCGCATAGCTGGTAGTTACATACTTGAGATAGATTTCGTGGTGAACCGTCATGATGAACGCCTCTATATCCAGTCAGCTAATGCCTTGCCTGATAAGGAGAAGGTTGATCAGGAGCTGGCTTCTCTTTTGAATGTAAACGATGGCTTCCGCAAACTGATTATCGTAGGGGATAGGTATCGTTCGGGTTATAATGAAGAGGGCATTCTGATGATGAGCCTCTCCGATTTTCTCTTAGGGAAAGAGTAGATGGTCTTGAAGAAATATCAAGAGCGAAAGAACAACTAGTGGTTAACAGTTAACAGTTGTTTTTCCGCTCTTTCCTTTTATTTGAATACTCCATCTTATCGGTTCTAATTCTAATTAATATTAAAAATGTGCAAGTTTGTCACTTTTTGATATTAAAAATGTGTATTTTTGCCGAAAAATCATATTAGTGAAGGAATTATGGCAGAAATACAAAGAGATATATTAGATAAATTGAAGGCGTGGAAGGAGAATCCGCGTCGCAAACCATTGGTGTTGCAGGGCGCACGCCAAGTAGGCAAGTCCTGGGCATTGAAGAAGTTTGGCAGGGAATCTTTTGAGGATATGGTTTACATCAACTTCGATACGATGCCAGCCATGAAGGAGGATTTTAAACGTACCAAGGAACCCTTGAAACTCATTAAGTCGATGGAGCTGATGACGGGGAAGAAAATTTCTTCAACTTCCACTCTGATTGTTCTTGATGAGATTCAGGAATGCAATGAAGCATTGAATAGCTTGAAGTATTTCTGTGAGGATGCTCCAGAGTACGCTGTTGTGTGCGCAGGTTCACTCCTGGGAGTGGCTCTTAATCGTACAGGAGCGTCTTTTCCTGTGGGCAAGGTGGACTTCATGACGCTTTATCCCGTATCGTTTGCTGAATATCTGAGGGCAGCAGATGCTCAGCTCTATCATTCTTATCAGATGATAGACGAGGTGATGGCTGTGCCCGAGGTGTTACACCAGCAGCTGATAGATGCTTACAAGTTGTATCTTGTGTTAGGAGGAATGCCCGAGGCGGTAAGTGCCTACATCGATACACGGTCGTGGGCGGAAGTAAAGGTGGTTCAGGATGCTGTTCTCCAGTCTTATTCCCTTGATTTTGCCAAGCACATCAACAACAAGGATATCCCACGTGTGTTTCAGGTTTGGAGCAATTTGCAGAATCAGTTAGCCCGTGAGGACAAGAAGTTCCGTTATGCTGATGTTCAGAAAGGGGCTAGGGCGCGTGAGTATGAGGGAGCCATCGAATGGTTGTGCCTGGCAGGATTGGTGCATCGGGTTTCGGCGATAGAAACTCCTCGCTTGCCGCTTTCTGCCTATAAGAAAGACAATGCCTTTAAGCTTTATCTCAATGATGTGGGCTTATTGGGGCGCAAGTTTGATTTGGATGCTGCTACGGTATTGATGGGCGACAATCTCTTTACGGAGTTCAAGGGGGTGATGGCAGAAAACTATGTCCTGCAGGCTTTGGTTCGCCAGTATGGCAGTCAGCATTATTATTGGACTTCTGGCAATACGGCAGAAGTGGAGTTCCTGTTGCAGGATGCAGGTAAAATCATTCCTATCGAGGTGAAGGCTGACAAGAATGTTACGGCGAAGAGCCTGGCGTATTATCGCAAGCAATATCTCCCTAAACTATCAATTCGTCTTTCTGCTCTTAACATGAGGAAGGACGATGATTTGCTCAATCTTCCATTATATCTGGTTGATAAATTGAAAATGTTTGTGGAGAATATGGCGTTTAATGAATAATTGAAATCTATCCTGCTCATTCTCTGCCATCCACTTTCCCATCTCTTCTGTCATCGTGAAGAAATCCGGGTCGATATTCTTATTCGCTGAACAAGAAACTGCTATTTTCATGTCTTTATCTTCTATTTGATGATGTTTAGTCAAAGGTACGTAAAAATATCGAGATTATTGGACTCTTTTTGCGGATAAATTCTTATTTTTGCAAACAATAACTAATCTTATAAACAGAAAAATTCCTCATTCCTGCGGTTTGAAGGCGCAGGAGAAAATGCTGGAGTTCTTGGATAAGAATCTGAAATAGGGGTTAACAGAGTTAACAGTTAACAGCTGGTTTTCTGTACCTTCTTCTCTTAAATATTAAAAGTCTACTATGCTAACCCCTAAAAAAGGGGTTAGCATAGTAGACTTTTTATGATGGTTCAACTTACGCAAGTGGCGTAGTTGTTTCTCTTTCTGTCGTTAACATTACTTGTTCTCGAATACCAATCCGCCTTCCTTGGTGTGGTCGATGGTGATAGGTTTCTCACGACTGACTTGCTCGGCGAGGATCTTCTTGCTCAAGTCGTTCAATACATAGTCTTGTATTGCGCGCTTTACAGGGCGTGCGCCAAACTCTGGATCGTAGCCCACCTCTGCCAAATATTGGATGGCGGCAGGAGTCCAGCGAAGTTCGAAGCCCTGAGGAGCCAACATCTTCTTGACTCTGTTCATCTGAAGCTCAACCACCTGGCCAATCTGCTCTTTGGTGAGAGGCTTGAAGGTGATGATGTCGTCGATACGGTTCAGGAACTCCGGACGGAAGGTCTTTCTCAACATGTCACGGCTTGCGTTGGAAGTCATGATGATGATGGTGTTCTTGAAGTTTACTACACGGCCTTTGTTGTCGGTCAGTCGTCCGTCGTCCAATACCTGAAGCAGGGTGTTGAATACATCGGGATGAGCCTTCTCAATCTCATCGAAGAGAACCACACTGTATGGTTTGCGACGAACAGCCTCTGTCAACTGTCCACCCTCATCATAGCCTACATATCCTGGAGGCGCACCTATCAGACGGGTGACGCTGAACTTCTCTTGATATTCACTCATATCGATACGTGTCATCATCGACTCGTCATTGAAGAGATATTCTGCCAAAGCCTTGGCAAGCTCAGTCTTACCCACACCGGTTGTGCCGAGGAAGATGAAACTTGCGATAGGACGTTTCGGGTCTTGCAAGCCGGCACGTGAGCGGCGTACAGCATCACTCACTGCGGTGATGGCCTCGTCCTGACCGATGACTCTCTTGTGGAGTTCTTCCTCCAAATGGAGCAGTTTCTCACGCTCACTCTGCATCATACGGCTTACAGGTATTCCGGTCCAGCGGCTTACCACCTCGGCAATATCGTCGGCAGTAACCTCTTCGCGTATCATGGCCTCGCCACCTTGAGTGCTCTTCAGTTGTTCCTGGATGCGCTTGATGTCTTCTTCGAGAGCTGTCAGCTTTGAATATCTGATCTCAGCCACGCGCTCGTAGTTGCCTTCACGTTCCATGCGCTCAGCCTCAAACTTCAGGTTCTCAATCTCCTGCTTATCTTGCTGAATTTTATTGACGAGGTCTTTCTCTCCTTCCCATTTTGCACGGAAGTCGCGTTCCTTGTCCTTCAGCTCGGCAATCTCCTTGTCGAGTTGCTGAATCTTAGGCTGGTCGTTCTCGCGTTTGATGGCCTCACGCTCTATCTCCAACTGCTTTAGGTGACGTGTGATCTCGTCCAGTTCCTCAGGCACGGAGTCGCGCTCCATACGGAGTTTGGCAGCAGCCTCATCCATCAGGTCGATAGCCTTGTCTGGCAGGAATCGGTCGGAGATGTAACGTTCAGAAAGTTTGACAGCTGCGATGCAGGCGTCGTCCTGAATACGAACCTTGTGATGGTTCTCATAACGCTCCTTGATGCCTCGGAGAATGCTGATGGCGTCTACCTCGTCAGGCTCGTTGACCATTACGGTCTGGAAACGACGTTCCAAAGCCTTATCCTTCTCGAAGTATTTCTGATACTCGTTGAGGGTGGTGGCACCGATGGCTCTCAACTCGCCACGTGCCAATGCAGGCTTCAGAATATTGGCAGCATCCATGGCGCCTTCTCCACCGCCGGCACCTACCAAGGTGTGAATCTCGTCGATGAAGAGGATAATCTGTCCGTTGGCGTTGGTCACTTCCTTGATGACGCTCTTCAGTCGCTCTTCGAATTCGCCTTTATATTTAGCACCAGCCACCAGTGCGCCCATGTCGAGCGAATAGAGCTGCTTGTTCTTCAAGTTCTCCGGTACGTCGCCACGTACGATTCTTTCGGCAAGTCCTTCAACGATGGCGGTTTTACCAGTACCAGGCTCACCGATAAGGATTGGGTTGTTTTTCGTTCTTCTTGATAAGATTTGGAGCACGCGACGTATCTCCTCGTCACGTCCGATTACGGGGTCGAGCTTTCCACTTCTGGCTTGTTCAACCAAGTTCTTGGCGTATTTCTCCAGACTCTGATAGTTTTCGTCTGCACTCTGGCTCTTCACGTTCTGTCCCTGACGAAGAGCCTGGATGGCAGCGAGCATGTCTTTCTCGTTGGCGCCGGCATCTTTCAGGATGCGGGCTGCTGTAGAGTTGCCTTTCAGAATGGCGAGCAGAATAGGCTCTACGCTTACGAACTCGTCGCCCATCTTCTTGGCAGTATCCTCGGCGTTGATCAATATCTGATTGGTGTCATTGGAGAGGTATGGCTGTCCGCCACCCTGTACGCGGGGAAGATGCTGCAATTCCTGCTGCAGGAGCATGGAGATCTGTCCTCCGTTCATGCCCAACTTCTGGAAGATATAGTTGGTCACATCAGGTGCTTTCTCGATGATTCCGCTGAGAAGATGCACCGGCTCGATGGTCTGCTGACCATTTCGTTGCGCTGTGTTCACAGCGGCTTGCACCGCTTCTTGCGCCTTGATTGTAAATTTGTCGAATGTCATATATTTCTCCTTTCTTGTTTTATTTGTTTCGTTATGTTATTTGTTGTTTGCCAATCGTTGAAGCGAAATGTGTGCCGAGGTGCAGAGTGCTGACATTCTGTCTTGCTTTTCGTTGTTTTTTAGACATTTATAGTTGAAAATGCTGTCAATGTGTCGGTAATCGGGTGCTTGACGGGAGACGAGTTTTGTACTTTGTGAATGATTCTCTTTGGTCTTAATAGACGACCGGCTTTGGTCTTAATAGACGACCGGCTTCGGTCTTAATAGATGACCGGCTTTGGTCTTAATAGATGGCAGAAATGGCTTTTAGGGTTAACTCAGGTCAAGAAACATCGTTCTTGCGTTAAAAAGCTAATAATAACACGAGTGATTTTTGGTGGGCTCAAATATTATTTGTACCTTTGCACCATTATTTCAAATAAGTAGAAATCAATGGCTGAAACAAAGAAAATCAAGACAGCTTTAGTGTCTGTCTTTCACAAGGACGGCTTGGACGAACTCCTTGCCAAGTTGAATGAAGAGGGTGTTAAATTCTTGAGCACCGGTGGTACACAGAAGTTTATCGAGTCACTCGGTTATGAGTGTCAGAAAGTGGAGGATGTAACCACTTATCCATCCATCCTCGGTGGACGTGTGAAGACTCTTCATCCAAAAATATTCGGAGGTATTCTTGCACGTCGCGACAATGAGGGCGATCAGGAGCAGATGAAGGAGTATGAAATTCCAAGCATCGACCTCGTGGTAGTAGACCTTTATCCTTTCGAGCAGACTGTGGCAAGCGGTGCAAGTGATGCCGATATCATTGAGAAGATCGATATAGGCGGAATCTCTCTGATCCGTGCCGGAGCCAAGAACTTCAAGGATGTTGTTATCGTGCCCAGCAAGGCTGAGTACAGTGTGCTGCTCGATATCTTGAAGAAGAAAGGTGCTGAGACCGATATCGAGGATCGCAAAATGTTTGCAGAGCGTGCCTTTGGCGTAAGCTCACACTACGATACAGCTATCCACGCTTGGTTCGCTAAGTAATGTGCGTCAGCTTTAGTGCTGGCGTAGATATTTTAAGCTTAAAATAAACAATTAGTAATTATAAAAGAAAATGGGATTTTTTTCATTTATTCAGGAAATCGCAATGGACTTGGGAACAGCCAACACCATTATTATCAGCGATGATAAGATTGTGGTGGATGAGCCCTCTGTTGTAGCCCTCGACCGCCGTACAGACAAGATGATTGCTGTAGGTGAGAAGGCTAAGATGATGTACGAGAAGACTCATGACAATATCCGTACTATCCGTCCTTTGCGTGATGGTGTGATAGCCGACTTTACTGCATGCGAGCAGATGATGCGCGGTCTTATCAAGATGGTGCATACAGGAAGCCGTCTTTTCTCTCCCTCACTCCGTATGGTAATTGGTGTGCCTTCTGGTTCTACCGAGGTGGAGCTTCGTGCTGTACGCGATTCTGCCGAGCATGCCGACGGACGTGATGTTTACTTGATTTTTGAACCTATGGCAGCAGCAATCGGTATCGGTATCGATGTGGAGGCGCCAGAGGGAAACATGATAGTTGATATAGGTGGCGGTTCTACCGAGATTGCAGTCATCTCGCTTGGCGGTATTGTGAGCAACAACTCCATCCGTACAGCCGGTGACGACTTGACTGCTGATATCCAGGAGTACATGAGCCGTCAGCACAACGTGAAGGTGTCTGAGCGTATGGCCGAGCGTATCAAGATACATGTAGGCTCTGCTCTTACCGACCTGGGTGATGAGGCTCCAGAAGACTTTATAGTTCATGGTCCTAACCGCATCACAGCTCTGCCTATGGAGGTGCCTGTATGCTATCAGGAGATAGCTCAGTGCTTGGACAAGACTGTGGCAAAGATCGAGAATGCTGTGCTCTCAGCGCTTGAGAACACTCCTCCTGAGCTCTATGCTGATATCGTGAAGAATGGTATCTGGCTCTCTGGTGGTGGAGCTTTGCTCCGTGGACTCGACAAGCGTCTCACAGCCAAGATCAACATTCCTTTCCATATTGCCGAAGACCCATTGCACAGTGTGGCTAAGGGCGCCGGCATCGCGCTGAAGAATGTAGACCGCTTCTCGTTCCTGATGAGATAATTGAAAATCTGAATTTCAGAGAAACTATAGCGTATGCACAACCTTACAGAGTTTCTGGCGAAACACAACCACTGGTTTGTGTTCCTGGTGCTTGAGGTAGTGAGCATGGTACTGCTCTTCAGATACAACAGTTATCAGGGCAGTGTGTGGTTCTCGTCGGCCAACGCCGTTACGGGCAAGGTGTATGAGTGGGATTCGGCTGTGGAAAGTTACTTCTCGCTGTCAGGCGTCAACAGTCAGCTCACTCAGCGCAATGCTTTCCTGGAACAGCAGGTAAGAATGCTGGACGACAGTATCGCCCGCCTTACCCGCAGTCAGGAAGCTGCCGTGACACGCTTGTCAAGCATGGTCCCCTTCCTGGGATGCAGGCTTATTCCGGCAAAGGTCGTCGCCAATATGGTGAACAGATACGACAACCTTATCACTATAGATAAGGGTTCTGCCGATGGAGTGAAGCGCGATATGGGCGTGGTTTGTGGTATGGGCGTGGTAGGCATTGTCTACTTGGTGTCTGAACATTACAGCATCGTCATCCCAGCTCTCAACAGCCATTCCAATATCAGCTGTACCATACAGCGCCGTGGCTATTTCGGCTATCTGCGCTGGCGAGGTGGCTCCTCACAGCTGGCTTATCTCGAGGACGTGCCAAGACATGCTCACTTCAAGTTGGGCGACAATGTGGTGACGAGTGGATATTCATCGGTCTTCCCTCCAGGAGTCATGGTGGGAAAGGTTCTGCATGTGTTCAATTCGGCAGACGGACTGTCATATCGTGTACAGGTTAAGTTGTCTACCGATTTTGCTCGCTTGCGCGATGTGTGCCTTGTTGATGATTCTGCCTTGCAGGAACGTATCGACCTGATGCGGGCAGCACAGGATTCCATCAAGCCACAGTAATGCACTCTGCCGTTTCGCAGAAACAAAACAGATTTTAAAGACAACACTTTTTCAATTCTTTTTGAAAAATGAGTATAGATATAGTAAAGCGATGGGGAGTATTCTTTGTTCTCCTGCTGGTGCAAGGACTGGTGTGTAACCATATACATCTTTTCCATTGCGCCACACCGCTTCTGTACATCATGTTCGTGCTCCACTTTCGTCGTAACACGCCTCGTTGGCAAATGTTATTGTGGAGTTTTGCCCTGGGATTGGGAGTCGACATCTTCGCCAACACTCCGGGTGTGGCTGCTGGCTCTATGACGGCAATAGCTCTCTTGCAGCCTTATCTGCTCGAGCTGTTCCTGCCCCGTGACAGTTCTGACGACTTGCTTCCTGGCGTGCGCACGCTTGGAAGTTCTTACTTTTGGTATTCGCTCATCATCGTGGTGATTTATTGCCTGCTCTTCTTTACACTCGAGACTTTCAATTTCTTCAACTGGTTGCAGTGGATAGAATGTATCGTGGGAAGTGCTGCTCTCACCTATGTGTTGCTGATGGCCATAGAGAATGTGCGCAAGTAGTTTGTCCCCTTCGCCTTCTCTCTACGAAATTGACGGAGAACGAATCATACTCTATGCATGCATAGAATGATACATATATATATAAGGTATATATAATAATAAGGTGTAAGGGTAAAATATATAAAAAAATAGGGCATATTATATAAATAGGTATTATGATCGATTATAATCTCGAAAAACGTAAGTTTGTGATAGGTGGAGTGGCCATAGGAATTGTGACCATTTACATCATTCGTCTCTTTACGTTGCAGATTATGAGCGACGACTATAAGAAGAATGCCGACAGTAATGCCTTCCTCAAGCAGGTGGAATATCCGTCACGTGGAGCCATCTACGACAGAAACGGCAAACTGATGGTGTACAATCAGCCGTCTTATGATATCATGGTGGTGATGAACGAGGAGAGTGGAAGACTCGACACGATGGACTTCTGCAACTCGCTTGGCATTACAAAAGAGTTCTTCATCAAGCGAATGAACGATATCAAGGACCGTTCCAAAAATCCCGGTTATTCGCGTTACACCCAGCAGCTCTTCATGGGACAGTTGTCCGATAAGGACTTCAGTGTGTTCCAGGAAAAGATGTTCCGTTTCCCAGGTTTCTATGTGCAGAAGCGAAGCATACGTGAATACACCGGTCCCTATGCTGCCCATGTGCTCGGAGATGTGGGAGAAGTTTCGGAGAGCGATATAGAAGATGACAGCTACTATCAGCCAGGCGACTATATCGGTAAACTCGGTGTGGAGAAATACTATGAGAAAGAGCTCAGGGGAGAGAAGGGTATCAAAATCAAACTTCGTGATGCGCACGGACGAATACAGGGAAGTTACCAGCGTGGCAAGTTCGATCAGCGTCCTGTGGCAGGCAAAGACCTTACTCTGGGCATCGACCTGAACCTGCAGGCTCTTGGAGAGCGACTCCTTCAAGGAAAGATAGGCAGTATTGTAGCCATCGATCCCAAGACGGGCGAAGTGCTTGCCATGGTGTCGTCGCCCTCTTATGATCCACGTAGGTTGGTAGGAAAGATGCGCGGAAAGATGCACCGTTACCTTTCGCATGACCCCTGGAAACCGTTGCTCAACAGAAGTATCATGGGTCAGTATCCACCGGGTTCAACCTTCAAAACTACTCAGGCGCTCACATACCTCACCGAAGGAATCATCACGCCGGGTACAGCTTTCCCCTGTCATCATGGATTCTCTTATCGCGGACTGCATGTAGGCTGTCACGGACATCCTTCTCCTATAGCTCTCGTCGATGCCATCAGTACCTCCTGTAATGGCTACTTCTGTTGGGGACTCTATTATATGATGGGCAACAGGCGCAAGTATCCTAATGTGCAAGTGGCTATGAACACCTGGCGCGACTATATGAAGAGTATGGGATTCGGATACAAACTTGGTATCGACCTGCCTGGAGAGAAACGAGGACTGATTCCTAATGCCGAGTTCTACGACAAGGCTTACCGAGGGTCATGGAACGGACTCACCATTATCAGTATCTCTATCGGACAGGGTGAGGTCAACCTCACTCCTCTGCAGATAGCCAATCTTGGAGCCACCATCGCCAATCGAGGATATTATTATGCGCCCCATGTGGTGCGCAAGGTGAAGGGTGAGCCGCTCGATACACTCTATACTCGTCGTCATTACACCATGGCCTCGAAAAAGGCATACAACTATGTCGTGGCAGGTATGCGCAGCTCTGCCTTGAAGGGAACCTGTAAGATGCTTGCCCGTTATGACTTTGAACCATGCGGCAAGACCGGTACTGCACAGAACCGTGGTCACGACCACTCTGTGTTCATGGGTTTCGCACCGATGAACAATCCTCAGATAGCCATCGCAGTATATGTTGAGAACGGTGGCTGGGGAGCCGACTATGGTGTGCCTATTGGTGGACTCATGATGGAGCAATATATCAAAGGCAAGCTGTCGCCAGCTTCTGAGGCTCTTGCCGCACAGATGCAGGCACGAAGAATTGCCTATGGCTCAAGCAGCAGATAGAAATATCAGGGAGATGGGCGCTTCATCTTAAGCAACAGGAAGCGCCTCTCTTCTTCAACTTTTAATAACCCAAACTCGCTCGATTTGCGATATTTGAATAAGTAATATGGTTCAATCAGATAACAGACAACAAGGTGTGCTTCGTTCGCTCGACTGGTGGACGATAGGCATTTATCTGGCGCTTCTCACCTTTGGATGGATAAGTGTCTGTGGTGCCAGCTATACCTATGGCGACAATGATATTTTCAGTCTTGGTTCTCGTTCGGGAATGCAGATTATCTGGATAGGAACCTCCATCACGCTCGGTTTCATTATCTTGTTGCTCGATGACAGGTTCTACGACACCTTCTCTTATGTCATCTATGCCGCCTTGGTATTGTTGCTCTTTGCCACCATCTTCAATCCGCATAGTATCAAGGGTTCCCGCTCGTGGCTTGTGCTTGGACCTTTGCGTCTGCAGCCAGCCGAGTTTGCCAAGTTTGCTACGGCTCTTGCCATTTCCAAGTTTATGTCGAGCTATGGCTTCAATATTCATCGCATGAAAGACTTCTTTGCTGCAGCCTTTATCATTATCCTTCCGATGATATGTATCGTGGGACAGCGCGAGACGGGTTCTGCACTTGTCTATTCTGCCTTCTTCCTTATGTTCTATCGTGAAGGAATGCCTGGCAGTATTCTCTTTACTGCCGTTGCCATGGTGGTTTACTTCGTGGTGGGTGTGAAGTACGAAAATGTGATGATGTGGGATGGACAAACGTCGGTAGGCGAGTTCGTTGTGCTCTTACTTGTGCAAATCTTCTCTACGGGCATGGTGAGTACCTATATTCACAATGGGCGGCAAACGGTACAGATGCTTCTCTATACAGTCGGCATCACTTTGGGATGTATGCTCTTCTCTGTTTACGTCATTCCTTTCGATGTAACCTATGTTCAGTTGATTGTAAGTTTCGTGCTCATTGGATTCCTGTTCTATCAGGGCTTATCCGCACGCATCAGAAACTATTATTTCATCGCCGTGTTTGCCTTAGGGTCCTTGGCTTTCTTCTATTCTGCCGACTATGTGCTCAACAATGTGATGGAGCCTCATCAGCGTGTGCGTATCAACGTACTTCTCGGACTGGAGGAAGACTTGGCTGGTGCGGGTTATAATGTGCACCAGAGTGAGATTGCGATAGGTTCTGGTGGTCTTCAGGGAAAGGGCTTCCTCAATGGTACACAGACCAAACTGAAGTTTGTGCCCGAGCAGGACACCGATTTTATCTTCTGTACTGTGGGTGAGGAGGAAGGATTCTTAGGATCGGCAGGAGTGCTGTTGCTGTTCTTGGCTTTGATCATCAGGCTGATTATTCTTGCCGAGCGGCAGCCCTTCAAGTTTGGGCGAGTATATGGTTATAGTGTACTCAGTATCTTCCTCTTTCACGTGTTTATTAATGTAGGTATGGTATTGGGACTCACTCCTGTTATCGGCATCCCGCTTCCGTTCTTCAGTTATGGAGGCTCGTCGCTCTGGGGCTTTACCATCCTTCTCTTTATCTTCCTAAGAATCGATGCGGGAAGAAACCTCGTAAGAACTTGATGGAGAAAGAGGATAGGAGTGAGGTATGATGCTCCAAACTTCGCATGATGCAAAGGTAAATGAAAAAGAAAGGCTATTCCCTGTAATTATTTGTTCCCAGATTTTGCCTACTTGCTTTTGGGTAATCTGTAAGTGAAAATATGGTTTTTTGTATAAGTAGCTTCCTCTTTTTATCATTTTCCGCAAAAAAAAATCTATTGTTGTACGACTATATATGTTCATGTTGTACGACAATACACCCTCATGTTGTACGACTTGAGCGCTCAAGTCGTACAACTATAAAGTCTTATGTCGTACGACATGAGGACATAATAAAATCTAATTTGAAGCGTTGAGAATATAACAATTTGATACTCAGTTTGTTAGTGCTTTACTTTATATTTTCCATATTCACGCACAAATAGAAATCAGTTGAAAATATCGAAATCCCAGTAAGGGAAAAGTAAAGAAAAATTTATGGGTGTGTTGTGCCGTCTCCGCTCTGTGCAGAGGGACACTGAAAATTACTAATACATTGATGCCAAGTTGAATACTTCATTTTCGCTAAGCATATTAGAGAATGTGTCATGCTATTTCTGCAAATCACAAGTACTTTCAGTATCAAAAGCAAGTACTTGCATTAGGCATTAAAGTCTTATGTGGTAAAAAAGTATCTAAAGACAGTGCTTTAAGTACCCATGTCGGACCCTCTATCTAAAAATGTCTATCAGTAATGGATGATTAATCTGTCTTGCAGGATAGATGGGATTTTGTGTTTATTACACATTGCACAACAATGCAGTAATTATGAACCATGGTAATTATATAACTTTTTAAATCTGTCAGCATAGACATTTTTTTGCAGAAAGTTTTTGTTGTTTCAATATTAATTGCTAAATTTGTGGGCAGTTATTGGAAGATAAGTGCTTATAGCTTTGATTCCATAGATAAAAGCCTCGTTTTATACCGAGCCTTTATATGAGCTTAAAACTTTGTATAATTGGCGATTAGGGTGTAGAGGCACGACATATTTAAGGCGCATACTTGGCGCTTTGTTCACGACTGATAGAAACTTCGCAACTTTCAGATACTGTCATGGACTTAGCAACGGTAGGTGTCCTCGGGTGTGATTATATCACTGCCAATGGAGTATTGTACCTATGTGTTTATAGGTAGAATTACTCCATGTGGTGGAGTATATCATATCGGCGTGGGCTTCTAACGTTGTCTGTTCAACAGTATCGGGCAATGCGAAGGCCTCTATCAGTGGAACAGACGACAGGCGGTTCCCACGCTTTTTTATGTTCGTTAAAAACTTAGTATTATTATGCTGTATATTTGGGAACAAACAGCGTATGTGTCACCTAAATATAACCTCGAGCATAATGAAGCAAAAAGTTTCTTTACTTATTGGTATTATTGCAATTGTTATAATAATATTATTTTCAATAAAAAAGCCAACTCCTATTCCTGAACATCCAAAATTGGATGGTACTAATGCTGTCCTTAAAAACAAGGATACAAAAGCAAGTTTGAAGAATTATCAGATGAATTTTTATATGGAAAATTCTGCCAGTATGGATGGCTATGTTAATGGAAATACTGAATTTAAAGATGTTCTTGGGAAGATGATAGTTTCTTCACATCATAATTGTAAAAGTACTGACTTCTATTTTGTGAATAATCAAGTTTATAAAGCAGACCAAAGTGCAATAGATTTTATTCAGATGCTCAATCCTGCTAAGATAAAGGTGGGTAATGTGGGCTCGACAGATGTTAATCAAATTTTTAGGAATATATTGAAAGAGACAAAGAAAAATGTAATATCTGTTCTTTTCTCTGATTGTATTTACTCTGTTACAGACGTGAACAGTCAGTTGGACAATGCCAAAAATGCTACGACAGATGCTTTCTTGACGGCTTTGTCTAAGAACAACTTGATGGCAACTATAATACTTCAGTTTGTTTCTAAGTTTGATGGATTTTATTATGACAGAAATGACAAGCCTTTCGTATGTAAGTCTCCACGTCCTTTTTATGTTGTGATTACAGGTAATAGAGATGCACTTAAAACTCTATATGCAGATTTCAAAGTAGATAACTTACCAGGTCTGAAAAACAAATGTTTCTTATCTTCAGAAAGTTGGTCCTTGGATGATAAAAATGCTTGTGCCATCATTTCTGACTATACAAATGCTCGAAGAATCAAGACGATGAAGAACTATTTGGATTTAGACGAAATTTCATTAGATAGAAGTGCTATTTCTTTGCAATTTGCAATTGGTGTGGATTATTCCAATATTTTTGTAGATGATACCTATATATTGGATAAGGACAATTATCAGGTAGAACCAGATAGTTACAAGGTTGTTGGCGTGTCAAAGGCATCTTCTTCAGCTATAGGAGATTTTTCCATGCAACCAACAAAACCTTATGCTATTACGCTTAGTGTGCCTAATGGCTCTTTTGCGCCGATGGTTACTTTAAGTTTGAAAAAGGGTATTCCTGCTTGGGTAAAAAAGGATAATGTGGTAGACGATTCTGGTTATGTTCCTTCTTCAACACAAAGTTTTGCAATACAAAAGATGATAGAAGGAATTTCTGCTGCATACAATGAAGACTATGCAGATTATTTTAAAGTTCAAGTAAACATAAATAAATATAATAAATGATATGGCTGATTTTGTAGCAAATTTTTTTGAATTATGGGGTGGAGCTTATTTAGGGCCATTCTCACAGTACATGTATAAGGCGGACTTGTATTTTGTGCCTTTTTTATGGTTACTATTCTTACCATTGATTGTGCTGTTCGTGTATTATAAACTTTGGGACAATATTCGTTTGGCAAAAACTTGGATATGGTTTGTGGTTATCCTCGTTGTGTCTTTGGTTGTAGCTGCCATAGGTTTCAGTAATGCGGATAATGGGTTGTATGACTATTTGAATGCACATCATGTAACAAACAGTAAGATAGAAGATGTAGATTATATCTATTTTTCCCTAATTTGCTTTGGTTGGTCTATAGGGTGGTCTTTCATCTTATCACTGATTTTGAAATACTTTAGTGTAAAGGGAAGATATATTCCATTTTAATCAAAAAACTATGAGTAAGTTATATTTATTTGGTATAGGAGGAACTGGCTCACGAGTAATCAGGTCTCTCACGATGCTATTAGCTTCTGGTGTTGATGCTGGTGTTGATACAATAGTTCCTGTTCTCATTGATCCTGATTTAAGTAATGGTGACTTGACAAGAACTGTCAATTTGCTTAAAAAATATAAGGAAATACATTCTGAGTTATCTTTTGGTTCAGAAGTTCAGTCTTGTTTTTTCAAGACAGATATTGATGACCAAGGCACGGATTTCAGATTGTCGATAGCAAATGTTGGCAATAAGACTTTTGGTCAATATATTGAGTATGATAATTTAAAAAGAGAGGATAAGGCAATGATGAGCCTTCTCTTTAGTGATAGGAATCTTAATGCACAAATGCAAGAAGGATTTAAGGGAAATCCTAATATGGGTAGTATTGTGCTGAATGATTTTTGTGACCCTAACAACAATGTATTAGCAAATTTGTTGTCTGGTTTTTCTGATGGTGATAAAATTTTTATCATTAGTTCTATTTTTGGTGGAACAGGAGCTGCTGGATTTCCTTTGTTATTGAAGACTTTTAGGCAAGCGCAGCAGTTCAATACGTTTGCTAATCCTGCGATAATAGCAGATGCTCCAATAGGAGCCCTTTCTGCATTGCCATATTTTGGATTACAAACTAATGGAAACAGTGAAATCAATATGGCTACATTTATAACTAAGGCTAAGTCTGCGCTTACTTATTATCAGAATAACTTGGATACAGATGCTTTGTATTATATTGCTGATAGTATGACAAGTTCGTACGATAATGTTGAAGGTTCTGATGGTCAGAAGAATGATGCTCATCTTATAGAAATGGCTTCAGCTTTGGCCATTATAGATTTTGCCAAGGATCCTCAAATCATGCGAGGTGCTAATGTCTATAAAGAATTTGCTACAGAGCAGGTGAACGGTACGATGGATTTTAGCCTTTTATCTCCATCTACAAGGGAAATATTGGCTCCTTCTTTGATTTCTTTCTATATATTTTCGCAGTTCTACCAACATCATCTTAAGGATACATTTGATGCTGCTTGGGCAAAAGCGAGAAACTTCAAGCCCGATATGTTGAGTGAAGGCTTTTATAGAAATCTGAATACATTTATAGATTGGTTCAAAGATGATGGTAAGGATGGTTGGCTTGTGGAGATGGCAAGAAATAGCAGATCATTTCAGCCGTTTAATTTAGAAGGTTACAATAATATCTTCCATTCCATTATGGGATATGAGCCAAAGCAAGTTGGCTTCTTCGGAAAACTCTTTGCTAATAAAGATGGTTTTGTCCTTATAGATGATGAAATAGCGAAGTCCTCTAATGGCGTAGATAAGCGTCTGTCAGATAAGGATTACTTTATGAATGTTCATTGGATTGCTATCAGAAATGCAATAGCTAAACGTTTAAACTTAGTATAGTATGCCACACGTATATAGATTACATACTGGAGGTACCCAAACTTTAGATGGTTGGGATGTTTCAAAGCAATATGGAACGAACGAGATTAACAATATTGTTGATCCTTCTGGTGCAACGGCAAGTTTACCGATAACCTCTGTTCCGACACCTTTCGCAAGTTTGGAACTTGCAAGAAATGCTTTTGGGAATTGTGGAGCTGTTGACAGAAATGGCTCAAATAATATCGTGGGAGATTCTATCTACCATAAGATAGTGTCGTTTTCTTTGGATACATTGGAAATCTTCTTCAACTTCAATAAGTTGAGTTCCATGTTTGAGATTATTCCTTGGAATGCAAGTACTCAAATTGCAAGTTTGTTGCAGAGTCCTGCCATTGCTCACCAAAGATTGGGGCAAACTTTGAGTTTGTATCTCAATCAAGATGCTCAAGCTTTTAATTTTAGTCAGAATGCTGTATTCTATTTACTGAACTATAAGAATGGACCAGCGCCATTAAATATTGTTGGTGGAACTTCAACAACCTCATTGGCTGTGGCTTCTACTAACGATTTGTCGTATGTTCGAGTTCCTTTGAGTGGGAATCATAATGCTTATGATGCTAATCCAACAGCGTTCCGCTCTTTGATAGACCGTGATCAAGAATTTATAAAGTATGTTTGGACATTGTCTCTCCAATATGGTTTTAGCAATGTTTATCCAGAGGTATATAAGTATGTGGATGAATGTTTTAAGGCGATCACTGACCAACAGCTTAAGTCTGCACTTCGTAATGTGACAGCTGCGGATATTCAAAATTATGTGCCTATTACAGTTGGTGCTGCCAACATCATGTTGCCTGGTGGTGTTGTGCTTGGAACTTATCAAGCTCCTGATGCCGGTTCGGTTAGTGACTTCACGATTAAAGCAGATTATGATTCAGACATTCTACCTTTAGTACTGCCAAATGCTTTAGGCTATAATGAACCTGGCATGCGCTATGTTACAGGAGCTTGGAATCCTCAGATGAAAGCACCATATAGAGACAGTCGTGCTATGGTTGATAGAACTTTACCTGGGGATAATACACTATATCCATATCTCACGGTTGATGATATTTTTCAGCCATTTATCATCCGTACCGCTTTCCCTATTGATGAAAGTTCTTATTTCTTAGGTAACTATTCAAGTTCTACTAAAAAAGGGTATAGCTATTTGCTTCCTTTTAAAAAGGAAATTTTTAATTATTTAAGTTTAGAGACGATTTGTGGTAAGACATCTGGACTTCATGCTGAGAATATCTTTGAGTTGAAAGATGCGGGTACGGGCGTAGAGGCAATCATCCGTGTGCCGATTCAAAAGGGTAAGTATATAACTCTTAGAAGAATCTATTATGATATAGACGAACCTAATGGGGAACAGAATAAGGGAGCTATTGTAGAATGTACTTTTGACTTGTATCTATATCCTTCTTATCATATTGTCAATGCTGATGGTATTGGCAAGCCTCAGCGTGTCTATCTGATTGATGGTGATTGGAAGGAATTGACAAAGAGTTATGATTATTCGGTAGAGCTGTTTAAGTGTAAGAAAGGCTTTGGTAACAATTTGGTTTCTTCTGTGATAAAAAGAGAGGAGAAAAAGGAAATTAGCATGACCACTAAGGTTTTCATCGCAAATGATGAGTTCGATGTGATGCAGGTAAGCAATGGTTTTGCTATCGGTATGTTGGTTCCAAAGTATGATGTTGTAGGTTCTGGAACAGATTCTTATGAATTTGCTATAGATTTCGGAACGACTAATACTCATGTTGAATATCGAGTCAACAATGGCCAGGTCACACATCCTTTGGAGATGTCGCAATTGGATAGTCCAATATTGGCTATGCACTCAAATGATAGTCGCTATCAAGAATTATTTGAACAAAAGGAAATCGATGACTTTATGAATGCTCCTGTTCAGGAGTTTTTGCCAACTACCTTTGGTGTAGATGAAATGGTTGGTTTCCCATTACGAACCAATATATGTTTGGGAAAAGCGAATGCAATGGAACAAGGGCAAGATATTCTAACCAAAGTAACTTTGGGTGATTATTCTGTAGGATTTCATTATGAGCGAATGGCAAACTTACATAATAACAAAACCATAACAAATCTAAAATGGTTAGGGGATGGCAACCAGCAATATGTCACGAGTTTCTTTGAGGAATTGTTGATGTTGATAAGATCAAAGGTGCTAATTAATGGTGGTTCTTTGAAGAATACAAAGATTATATGGTTCTATCCTGTAAGCATGGAATCGTTTAGACTATCTCAATTAAGAAGTGAATGGACACATCTTTGTCAAGCATTGATAGATGAACAATGTCTTGTACAAGGTGTTACGGAATCGTTGGCTCCTTTCTACTATTATAAAAATACACAAGGTGTCAATGCTGCTTATCGACCTGTTGTCTTGATGGATATTGGTGGAGGAACGACCGATTTTGCTGTATATGAGAATAATCAGCCAAAGTTGATTTCTTCCGTTCGCTTTGCTGGTAATAGCATCTATGGGGATTTCCCAGGCTTTGGCATTCAGATGAATGGCTTCTACAACAAGTATCACGATAGCTATCAAACAAAAATTAATGGTACGCACATTGATTCTTTGCGAGATGCTTTTAGTAATGTTGTGAATAATGCTGTATCTGCAGACTTTGTTTCTTTCTTATATTCGTTGGAACGCAATTCTGAGTTGAAAAAGAAAGGTATATCCATTTCATTCTCAGAGGAATTGAAACATGATTATAATATGAAGACCTCTCTGTTGTTGTTTTATGTAGCGGAGATATATTATTTGGCAAATGTCTTGAAGGAGAGGGGTATAGGTACTCCTGCTTATTTAACGATTAGTGGAACTGGGTCTAAAGTGTTGGATCTTATCGGAGGACAGCCAGAGTTAGAGGGAATTGCCAAAATTGTCTTTAATGATATAATCGGTGATGATGGAAAAGTAGAACTGAAACGTGTTGGAAATCCAAAGGAAATCACTTGTAAGGGTGGATTGAACATGAAGTCGGAAGATGTAATCGATGATGCTGAGGATTTGTGTTATTGCTTTGCTGGTTCTTCAAAATTAGAAGGCTTGCATCATGCCCGTTTGAGAGATGTTGACAATGTCGTAATCAATCAAGGGGTTTCTTTCTATGAGACATTTATAGAGTATTTCTTTGGGTTGAATAGTAAGTATTCTTTTGAGAAGAAGTTTGGTATCAACACGCAGCGAAGTTTCCCTGAATATAAGCGTATCCTATTGGAGCATGCGCATGAGGATTTAGCTGCAGTGCTTGATGCAAGAAAGGCTGAGAGAAATGACCCTGATGCAGAATTGGAAGATTCTATCTTCTTTTTCCCTTTGGCAGGTGGCTTAAATAGATTATCGTATTACATATCAAACCAACAGTAAAATGAAGAAATTATTATATATAGTTAGCTTTATAGGATTGTCTTTGACATTCCAATCTTGTGACCGTTTGAGCGGTCTGTTAGGCGGCGAAAGTGATTCGCCGCAAGAGCAAGTTGCCGACAACCATGATGAGGCAGAACCTACTAATAATGAGCTGTCTTCTGATACAATAGAAAAGGTCGCTGCGACAAAAATGCAGTCTCAACTTCAACGAAATGAAGATGGTATTAAGAAATTAAATGATTCGTTGAATGTGTTAAATTCTAATTTGCAAATGTGCCAGTCAAAGTTGGCTACTTTGCAACAGAAGCAGAATGAGTTGGAAAGCGATAAAGTGGGTGTGAAAAACTTGTTCGTTTATTTGGCGATATTTTCTGTTGTTGCAATAGTCTTAGTTATTTTGTTGTCAAAAAAAATAGCAGGTAAGGGTAATTTGACCGAGAAGCAGGTGAAAGATATTATTACTGATTTTGCAAGCCGTCATCCTGAGATAATTAACGGAAGTACTCTATTGACATTGAGTCAATATTTAGGTTATATTCAAACGAATAAAAAAAACATAGATACTATAAACCTTCGATTGAATGCTTTGACAAATTGGGCTAATGGGCAAGTTGGAGGGAATGCTCCCACAGGTCAACAAAATTGGGAGAAACAAGCAACATTGGGAGTACAGCAAAAAGAAGCAGAGAATCAATCTGCTGGGGCAAGTCGTGTGTTTTATATGAAACGCCCTCTTAAAGACATGGAATTCGAGCTGTCTTTGAAAAGAGAACGCCCTACAGAAGAGACTATGTATCGCTTTGAGATAGACTCCAAACGACCAAATTTAGCTCATTTTATCTTTGATTGCGATTCTCCAAATCGTGTAAGATGGGCGTTGAATACAAAAGATAAGACTTTGGACAGGGTTTGTAATGCTTCAGGTAGCGGTACCAATGGTAAGTATCAATGTACAGCAGAAGGTAAAGCAGAACTTAGAGATGGTAAATGGGTTGTAACACGTAAGGCAGTAGTAATATTTGATTGATAGCAATGGAATTTTTAGAAATAATAATCATATTAATAATCCTGTGTGCACAGGGGTATGTGGCTTATTTAGCATGGGGGCAGATAGAAAATATTAGTCGCTTCTTGAAGTCTGAAAATAATTTGAAACTGAAGCAAACAAAGGTCAACTTGGTAGAAGTTGATAGTAGTACATATAGTTATATTTCATTAAAATCACCTCTTAGTTTGGGTGTTGTACTTTAAAATACGACAAGGGAACGGTTTTTCTCGTTTTGTCCAAAATACGATATAAAAAAAGGTGATAAAGTTACTCTTTTGCACGGTGATGGTTCCATGAGGGACACTATTATAGAAGATATAGTTTATGACAATAGTTATGTTGATTTTGCAAGTGCTTCTCAAAATGTAAAAATTCGTTTGGGTTGTAATGCAAAGGAAGGCAGTACTTTAATTAAAACTGCAACTGCTGCAGATACTGCAAAAATAGAGGTGAGTACCATAGTACTTCATCAGAATGAGCAAAGTGTATTGCTAAAAGACATTGTAAAAACCATTAATAACTACTTGAAGAAGAACAAAGGGGGTGCAGCTGATTTCCATCTCATCAAGGATATCGTAGAGCGTCATACAGATTCTATTGATGAAGAGATAAACCATAAGTTGCCAGTTCCTATCTATTTGGGACTGATGGGTACTGTGTTAGGAATTATAATCGGCTTGTTCTCTTTGAATTTTCAATTTGACCCTGCAACTAATTCTTTGAATGGCGAGTTGTTTGTAAACTCTGTGAGTGGACTTATCAATGGAGTAAAATTAGCCATGATATGTAGTTTTGTTGGATTATTACTGACTACTTTCTTGTCTTCTTGGCGATATATGGGGGCAAAGTCTAAGTTGGAAGCACAGAAGAATGCTTTCTATGATTTCATTCAAACCCGTTTGTTACCACAGATGACAAAGGATGCTGCGTCAACAATTCTTGCATTGCAATCAAACTTGGAAAAATTCAATACCAGCTTTGAGGAGAATATTAAGGGCTTTGGTGGTATCATGGATGAAATACATACAGCCTTTGATAGTCAGGTGGCGTTGCAAAAGGAGTTAAAGAAGATGGACTTGACGCAAGTGGCGAATTTGAATGCTAATGTCTTGGTTCAGCTCCGCAATAGTATGACTGAGTTTGAGAAGTTTACGCAATACCTTGGGCAGATGAATACGTTTGTTCGTTCAACGGCAAAACTCACAGATTCGATTAATGACCAGTTGCAACGAACAGAAGCTGTTGAAACTATCACAAATGCCATGCAAGATAATATCCAAAAAAATCAGTTAGTCATGGAGAAATTGCGCATATTCCTTGAACGTGTAAATGAACAGGAAGCTGTAGTGACTGCTGCTGGTGAGATTGACAGTACAATGGCGCAAGCTATAGAAGAGTTGAAAACTCATGCTCAGGAGCAGATTAATAGCATTCGTACTTATACTACGGAAGCAACGGAAGACCTTCATGACCTCGTTACTTCTGAAAGAGGGTATTTGCGTAAATTGGATAATTTGGGCAAACTTGACGAACTTGATAGGTTGGTATCAGCAATCACTTCCATGAAAGAAGATAATAGAACTTTGAATAGTACATTAGAGAATAAAATCGAAACTTTGGCTCATGCAGTGATAGATAATACCAAAGCACAGCGTGGGGAAAGTGGTATACCCTCTTGGTTAAAGATTGTTTGTCTGATATTGTTTACCGTTACTTGTGCCTTTGTTATTGGAGTTAGTGTAAGATATATGTCTCATCCGCAATTACAAGACAATGGACAGATGCAGATGTATGACAATGTGGATGATATAGATACTACAGCTGTTGACACAACGACAGTTGACAGTGTGCTCTATTAATGTTTGTAGTCAATTATAATAATTATGGCAAAGAAGAAAAAGGAAAGTTTCTTTTGGATTAGTTATTCCGATTTGATGACAAGCTTGTTTTTTATCTTGCTTGTCTTGTTCGTGCTGTCATCTACAGGTTTGTATATGAGTGAACAAGCAACAAGAAAACAACTTGATAAAATCAATGAAATCCAAGAAGCGGTAAATCGCTTGCCTAAAGAGTATTTCCAAGAGGACTCCATCAATAAAAGATGGACTCTTCTTGAAAAATATACTCCACATTTTGCAAGTATGGATGCAACAATACCTCCTTCTGATACTGCACAAATTATTTCAATAGGCCAATCTTTGATGCAAGTTGTTGATTCTTTGAATGCATTGAAATCTACAGATAAATATTCTGGACTTGATGTGAAGTACATGGTTGTAATTGAAGGTATGGCTTCTAATATTCGATATGATAAGAATGATGAGCTAAGTTACAACAGGGCTTTGGCTGTATATTATCTTTGGAAAAGGAATAATATAGACTTTGAAAATTCTGATTGTGAAGTTCAAATCTCTGGAAGTGGAACACGTGGTATCAGACCTTACAATACGGCTTACTATGAGGCGGTGAAAAAGGGAGATGAAAATGCTCCTATGTATTATGACTTGCATGAAGAGGAAAAGAATCAGTGTATTATCATTCAGATTATACCAAAAATTAGCAATATTGAAAAATAATGAAGCGAAGTTTATTGTATATATTCCTTTTGGTTGCTATCTGTTGCCTCATGAATAGTTGTCGTCATAGACATTATAGAGATCAAGTGACAGATGGTGATGAAGTAGTGGATTCACGTTCTGATAGAGAAGATTATAAGGAAGAACATAGAATACGACGTGGTACTAAGGTTAAAATGGAAGCTGATGGTGGGGTATATTTCGTGCCAATTACGGTGAATGGCTTGGATTTGAAGTTTATTTTTGATACAGGTGCTTCAAGTATTTGTATATCCTCAGCTGAGGCTACGGTAATGGTTCGTCAAGGTCAAATAACGCGAGATGATATCTTGGGGCAGCAACAATTTCAAGATGCAACAGGTCGGGTGTCTGTTGGAACTGTAATAAATCTTAAAACTGTGGAAATTGGTGGTATTGTGCTGCATGATGTTGAAGCAACAGTAGTTGATAACATCCAGGCTCCATTGTTATTGGGACAAACTGCATTAGCTAAGTTTGGAAAAATATCTATAGATTACGATAATTTGACAATTGAATTTAATTAAAGGCTTATGGTACATTCTATTTCCCAAATAGTATTGGGCTATCTTTTGTGGAAGCATTTTCCTTCATGGTTAAGGCTTAAAGATTCGCAGACAATTGACCATTATGTGATTGTTGCCTTATCATTTATTGGTATTATCATGATGCTTATAGGAGCATTCCACTTGATAGAGTGCCTATTAATATGGTAAAGAATATGGTGTTTGGGCGTAGTGAAAAGCAATCATAGTCAAAGACCGCAAGCCTGTAAAAATGCGATAGGCTTCAGTTTCCACAGTAAGTACTTGCTATAGGCAATTTAAGCACTTGTGTTTTTGCTGTTAATACCTCGGTTAGTGAAAATGTTGATTCCGATAGAGTAAAGCTGTAGAACGCCTGTTATCGTCGCAAAACTAATTTTTAAAATAGAATTACGATAAAACCCTTCACCCTTCATCTATCCCTTGGAATCCCCTGTGTTTATCGGCATTTCACGCGAATAGATGAAGGGTGAAGGGTTTTTGCGTAATCAATTTTTTATGAAACTGATGCGGCAAAAATGCTCAGTTATGGCACAATAGTGCCCTACGAGGAGCACTATTGTGCCCTTTCTGGAGCACTTTTACAGAAAGGGAAGTAATATTACTAACTATTAGGGATTAATCCTTATTCCCAATTGATGCTGTTAATATCATGATATGTTTCTACGTCGGATGGACAATCTATAAAAAAGGCAAAAGCGGAAACTGATTCTGCTTTTGCCTTTTTTATAGATAGATATTGTACTGTTCTATTCTCCTATGCGATTCATCTTGATTCCGATGTCGCTGATGCCCGGAAGAATCTCACGCTTCATGTTATGCTTGACGGTGATGTGGATGGAGTCGCCGGAAGCAAAGCGATAGGCATTGATGGGAAAATTGTATTGGTAATAACTGATACCTTGTCCCTTGGTAGCTCCACTCTTGTCTATCAGGTCGCATTGTATGGTATCCGATTTTTCTGTTTTCTCCATACCCTGAAGTTTGCCTTTGGGGAAGATACTCTGATTTACGATAAGTGTAAGACCCATGAAGGGGTAGACTCCTGTCACCCTGAGCCCTAATTGTTGCTCGTATGTGCCAGAAGTCTTCAGAGGTGGTATGTCGAACGACAATATGTCGTTCTTCTCCCAACCGGCAATAGGGGTGTGTTCATATTTGTCGTACACCAGCGTGTCGCTGCACGAGTGAAAGAGCATTACAGCCCCCATGATTATCCATATGGTATAAGCCCAGCGCTTCATCTTTTCTTTCTCGATAGTTATAGCTTCTGTGGCTCATGTTGTAAGCCACAGAATGCTTCATCAGTTATTCATTGTTGGGAGCCTTGTTTTCTCCGCTCTTGTTTCCATTGCCCTTATTGGCTTCGCCTTTGTTTCCTTCTCCTTTGTTGGCTACGGCCTTGTTGGTTTCTGCTTTATTGGCCTCTCCCTTATTGTTTTCTCCCTGTTGTGGGCGAGGACGGTTGTTGTTGCGTCTGCGGTTGTTTTGCTGACGGTTTGGACGGTTGTCTCCTTGCTGTCTGTTTTCGTCTTGACGGTTTTCTCCCTGCTGTTTGTTTTCTGCGCGGTTGTCTGCTTGCTGGCGGTTGTCACCTTGTGCATTACGCTTACGGTTGTTCTGGCGATTGTTGTTCTTCTTTTTCTTCTTCGCCTTGTCAAAACGGCTCAAGTCAGCTTCCGCCAAGAGGTCGCTGGACTTAGGAGCAGGTTTTGCCTTACCATTCTCGATGAGGCTCAGAGGCTTCTCGCCTGCCTTGTTCATCTTGATGATTTCCCAAGCACGTTCTGCGCTGATGGTCTCCAGATTGGAAGCCAAGTTCTTGTCGGTAGAATAGGTGATAAGACCTGCCAGAATGTCAACCTTGAACTGATGGTATTCTCCATCGGCAGTCTGCAGAAGAGCATCCTTAGGAGGCAGCTTTTTGCTTGCTTCCACATAGTTGTCAACCTCGTAGTTAAGGCAGCATTTCAGTTTGGCACACATACCTGCCAACTTCTGTGGGTTGAGCGAGATGTCCTGGAAACGTGCGGCATTGGTGCCTACGCTGACAAAGTTCTTCATCCAGGTAGCGCAGCAGAGTTCTCGCCCGCAAGGTCCTGTTCCACCTATGCGTCCGGCTTCCTGTCGCGCACCAATCTGTTTCATCTCTATACGTACATGGAAAGTATCCGCCAACACCTTGATCAGCTGTCGGAAGTCTACACGCTCGTCGGCGATGTAATAGAAGATAGCCTTGTTGCCGTCACCCTGATACTCCACATCGCCAATCTTCATCTTCAGTCCCAAGTCTTTGGCTATCTGTCGGCTCTGAATCATAGTACCGTGCTCACGGCTCTTTGCCTCGTCCCATTTCTCGAAGTCCACGGGCTTGGCTATGCGGTAGATACGCTTGATGTCGTCGGCAGAACGGAGGTTGGCTTTCTTGATTTGAAGTTTCACCAGTCTTCCTGTCAGAGTCACCACGCCAATATCGTGTCCTGGATTGGCCTCTACGGCTACAACGTCGCCCTTCTTCAAGTCCAGGTTGTTCACGTTGTGGTAGTAACCCTTTCGTGTGTTCTTGAATTGCACCTCCACGAGGTCTGTGCTCTCGGCATTGCCAGGTACGTCGGCAAGCCAGTCGTATGTGTTCAACTGTCGGTCCTGTCGGCCTACTGCACATCTGCAGAGTCCTCGGTCGCAACCATTGAACATTCTGAATTTCATATTCTTGTAATCCACGATGATCTAATTATTATAATGTATATAGTTTATGTTTGTATATATTGGTAAGGCTTGCGCCTTTTGTTGCTTTTTTGTTTTACTTCCTCTTATTTTCTGATGAGCATAACGATGACGTTCAGTACCATGTCGAAGAAGATAATCTTGGCATTGGCATTCTGGTTGATCATCGCCTTGCATTCATCGAAAAGGTGGAAAATATCGATAATGTTGGCCTCGTTGATGAAGCGGGCGAAGTTCTTGGCGAAGTTTTCCTCTTCCTGTGTCATATAGACGAGTTCTTCCTGATGGAAGTTGTACATAAAACTCTCTCTGAGCATGTGGGTGAAGTAGTCGAGCATGCGCTTCTGCTTTTCGCGGTTGAATGCCGCCACGATGTCGCACCATTTCTTCAGGTCGTGTATCTTGCGCATATACGCCAGTCGCATCAGCATGATAAAGAGGTCGAGGAACTGCTGGTTTTCGTTTCCTGCATTGAGTTCCTCCAGCGCCTTGTTCCAGTTGCCATTGGCAATTCTTGCCATGCGGTGTGCTGTGTCCCTGTCGAGTCCCCGTCGCTCAATGAGTGCCTGCTCAAGTTCCTTAGTAGCTATCTTCTTGAAGTCGATACGCTGGGTACGGCTTCTGATGGTTTCGAGCAACAGCTCGGGCTGTTCGCTTACCAGGAGGAAAAGGGTTTGTCTTGGTGGTTCCTCCAAGAGCTTCAGCATCTTGTTGGCGCATTGTATGTTCATGCGCTCGGGCAACCAGATTAGGCTGATTTTATAACCTCCTTGGCTCGACATCAAGCTTATGTTGTGGCTGATGGCTTCGCTCTCTTCCACCGTGATGATGGCTTGCTTGTTGCCGTCTTTCTCGCTGCTTGTCTTGCCCATTCGGCTTATCCAGTCGTTGATTTGCGGATAGGAAGCCTCGCTGAGCAACATCTCCCGCCATTCCTTGACGAAGTCGAGACTCACGGGTGAATGGTCGCCTATGCTGGCAAGTTTAATAGTAGGGTAGGTGAAATGCAGGTCGGGATGTTCCCATTTGCGGAGCATGGAGGTGGCACGTCTGGTCTGTGGAGAGTCGTCTTCAGCATCCTCCTCTCTTTCTCCCAACAGGTAGCTGGCAAAGGCAAGTGCCATGGCCATCTTGCCGCAGCCTTCTGGACCGCAGAAGAGCAGGGCATGGGGCACACGATGTTCTGCCACCATCTGCATCAGACGGTTTTTCACGTCCTGCTGTCCTATCACTTCGCTGAATTTCATCTATATTTTTTAATGGTTGTTTACTTAAAACAGGATTTTAGCTATCTGCTTTACGCTTTCTACAGCCGATACGGTGAAAAAATGTACATGACTGTAGCCATGCTCGAAGAGGTCTTTCACCTGTGTGGTTGTCCACTCTATGCCGAGTGCCTTTGCATCATCGTCGGTCTTGCACTTCAGCACCTCCTGTGCCAGTTCTTCCGGTATGTCGCAGTGGAAGGTCTTGGGCACCATGGTAAGTTGTGAGAGTTTGGCGAAGGGCTTGATGGCTGGGATGATAGGCATCGTAATTCCCATTTTGCGGGCTCTTTCCACGAAGTCGTAGAACTTCTGGTTGTCGTAGAAGAGCTGGGTTACGGCATAGGATGCACCGAGGTCTTGTTTCTCTTTCAGGTGCTGGAGGTCTTGCTCCAAGTTGGGTGCCTCCTCATGCTTCTCTGGGTAGCATGCTACTCCACAGTAGAATTTCTCGCCAGGGTGCTTGATGGGGGTTCCGTCCATGAAGAATCCCTCGTTGAACTGGCTGATCTGTTTCAGAAGGTCGGTGGCATGGGCGTGTCCATTAAGGGTAGGGGTGAACTGTCGGTCTTCTTTGGCTTTGTCGCCACGTAGCACGAGCACATTGGATATTCCCAAGAACTGGAGGTCGAGCAACTCATACTCGATGTCTTCCTTAGAAGCTCCGCTGCAGATGATATGAGGGATTACAAGAATATCGTACTTGTTCTGTATGGCTCCTGCAATGGCGATGGTACCTGGACGTCTACGCACACGCTGACGGGTCAGCAGACCGTTCTCGAGTTCCTTGTATACGTACTCGCTGTGGTGCGTCGTGATGTTGATGAAGCGTGGATCAAACTCCTTCAAACTGTCGATGGTGCGGAACAGAGCTGTTGTTCCGTTGCCCTTGAGTGGGGGCAGTACCTCGAAGGAGAATCCTCTCTTTTGTCCTTCCTGATTTAGAAAATCTGCTATGTTCATGTTGTGTAAAGTCTAATTTGGTTGCAAATTTACGAAAAAAGTTGGGGAAAAAGGCAGATTATACGTAATATTTATTGAGAAAATGTGTATTAATAGAGTAATAATGTCACAAAACCTAATAAAAAATGGAACAAAATCAAAAGGGCTCTAAAGCCTATCTTATCTCAATCGTGATGGTCGCCGTTCTCGGTGGCTTGCTTTTCGGTTACGATACCGCCGTGATATCGGGAGCCGAGAAGGGTTTGCAGGCATTCTTTAAGGGTGCTAATGATTTCGAATACTCCGATTTTATGCACGGATTCACTTCTTCAAGTGCATTGATAGGATGTATCATTGGTAGTTCACTGTCTGGACTCTTTGCCAGCAATTTGGGTCGTAAACGTTCGCTTATCTTTGCGGGCATTTGCTTCTTCCTCTCTGCCTGGGGATCAATGGAGCCTGAAAGCTATATCCTTCCTCAGGGACAAGCCGACTGGACCTTGCTCGTAGTGTTTAACTTCTATCGTGTGCTCGGTGGTATCGGCGTGGGAATGGCTTCTGCCATCTGTCCTATGTATATTGGCGAAATCGCACCAAGTAATGTGCGCGGTATGTTGGTTAGTTGGAACCAGTTTGCCATTATCTTCGGTCAGTTGGTGGTTTACTTCGTCAACTTCCTGATTATGGGTTCTCATGCCAATCCTATATACGATGCGGCCGGTGCCATAGCCAATATGGTGGATGCTCAGTGGACTATCGAGACTGGTTGGCGTTATATGTTTGGTAGTGAGATGGTGCCTGCAGGCTTGTTTACATTCCTTATCTGTTTCGTGCCAGAGACTCCCCGTTATCTTGTCATGGTGGGTCAGGACGACAAGGCCTTCGGAATCCTCTCCAAGATCAACGGTTCGGAGAAAGCCCGCGAAATTATCCACGATATCAAGAATACTGTAACTGTGAAAACCGAGAAGCTTTTCTCTTATGGTTTCATGTGCATCTTCGTAGGTGTTATGCTTTCTGTATTCCAGCAGGCTGTAGGTATCAATGCGGTGCTTTACTATGCTCCTCGTATCTTCCAGGATATGGGTATGGGCAATCCTATGGTTCAGACGGTTATCATGGGTGTAGTCAACATATCGTTCACACTTGTGGCAGTCTTCACTGTAGAGAAGTTGGGACGCAAGCCTCTGCTCATTTTTGGCTCTATAGGAATGGCTGTAGGTGCGCTTGGTGTGGCTCTTACCTTTGGTAATGCTGCCTTGAGTACAGTCACCATGATTAGTATTATGGTGTATAGTGCCAGTTTCATGTTCTCATGGGGTCCAATCGCTTGGGTTCTTATTGCCGAGCTCTTCCCCAATACTATCCGTGGTGCTGCAGTGGCTATTGCCGTTGCCTTCCAGTGGATATTCAACTTCATCGTCAGCTCTACTTTCGTGCCTATGTTCAATATGCACCTTACTCCTGGCGACGATTTCGGTCATTGGTTCACCTATGGTCTCTATGGCGCCATTTGTATCCTTGCAGCTATCTTCGTATGGAAACTCGTTCCTGAGACAAAGGGAAAGACCCTCGAGGATATGAGCAAGTTCTGGCGTAAGGAGTAATCAACTCTTGTAATCTTTATTCCTCAATCAGATTGCTGGTCGAGGAACACATAAAAGAAGGGCGCATTCGACGATATTTGTCGGTGCGCCCTTTTCCGTTTCCGGAACGTTTAATCATTCAGAGAGTACTTCTTTTTCAGAAGAGTAATATCTTTTAGCCTTTTCCTCGTTTTCTTAGTTCTTCTTGTCGGTAGTAAACTGGAAAACTGGTGGGAAGTCTGTGCCGTTGAATCTGTTGGCTTTCAGCAGGTTTGTCTGTGTACCATCAACATAGATGTAAGCAGGTTGCATATAGAAGCAGAAATACTGTTTCTTAGTGCTGTTGTTGGTCTGATAGCCACCTACGCAATAGTTGTTGTAGAACTTCACGGTAACCTTCTTGTATTCCTTCTCTGATGTTACGATGTTGCCGAGCTCCAGGTCATAAGAGTTGGCGATGAATGTCTGTGTACTATACAGATAAGGTATGAGGTTTACCTTTATGTCAACCTTATCCATCTCTGCAATCTTTGCAGCCAACTTGTCGTCATCAATAAATTTACTCAGGATAGAAACTGGGAATTTGAAAGAAACAGAAGCATACAGGTTCTTGATGTTGCCATCTTTGTCCTTGTTGGTTTCTGAAGTGATTCTTGCAACTATCTCAGGAATGGTGTCGAGTACATCCTTGGTGTTCAGTTTGTTCTCGTTGTAGTAAACCATTCCGCCCGCCTGTGAGTAGCCGAGCATATTGATCATGGACTGCTGCTGATCCAGTGTTGGAGCGCTGTAAGAGTCGCCACCAGTATTGCACGATGTGAAAGAGAAAGCAGCCATCAGGGCTGCAACGAATGATAAGATAGTGAACTTCTTCATTGTTTTGTTATTGTTTTTTAATGATTAATATTATTATCTTGCTATTATCGTCCTCCTGTCGGCAAATGGCATTTCCCTCATATCTTTTGCTTGAAGGATTGCGCCGTTGTTGCCTTGATTGTGACTTTTTTCTATGTTTAAAACGAAATAGAGAAGAAATCTTGCATGATAGGTTGTTAATAAACGCAAAAAAACGAGAGGTATAAGCTGTTGCTTAATGACCTCTCGTCTTTTATGTCGGGATTACTGGACTCGAACCAGCGACCTCGCGCCCCCCAGACGTGTGCGCTA
>ERZ1034730.141-NODE-141-length-33199-cov-15.090393_pt1 | contig 33199 bp, 42 predicted proteins | sample MGYA00520650_ERZ1034730 | MGnify/ENA primary metagenome ERZ1034730 (study PRJEB33766, sample SAMN09781702) | gut metagenome | biome: gut microbiome | host: Homo sapiens | place: Madagascar | study: EMG produced TPA metagenomics assembly of the PRJNA485056 data... | reverse complement strand
ACACGCTATTACTAGCGTGTGCTATGAGGATTTTGCTTAACTTAACAGCATTACCGTCGTCCGAAGGCCGAAAGCCACGTTTTCAAAGACAGTCATGTGAGGCCACAGGGCAAAGTCCTGAAAGACAAAACCCAGGCCCCTCTTCTCCGGTGGAACGAAGATGCCTTTCTCACGGGAGTATACGCAGGTCTTCCCCAGAAAGATCTCTCCCTCATCGGGGACATCGAGTCCAGCGATCATGCGGAGAAGAGTCGTCTTCCCGCAGCCGGAAGGACCGAGCAATGTCGTGAAGCTGCCGCTCTCGATCGTGAGTGAGAAGTCTTTGATGACGGGTTTTCCCTGAAAGGCTTTTGAAATGTGAGATAAACATATGTCCCTATAAGACCTCCTTTCATATAGTTTATGAGGAACGCGTCAAGACAGTATGTGGCCGGTGTAATACCCGTGTAAAAAGTAGATGGTGATCGGTGATCGGATGGAAATTTGTGCTCGCGTCGCATTTTTTTTGGCTGAAAGGGGGCATACTACATGGTGGCTTTACGAATTTATGAAAGTTTTAGAAATTAGAGTACACGCACGGCGGCGTGGCCATGTAAAAATAAAGAAAATAAACTACAGAAAAGTCAGTAAATACCGAATGATTTCAACGTAAATCAGAAAAAATAAATTTTAAATAAAATGCTTGATTTCGATGCTGAAAAATAGTATTATAGAAAAGCTGAACGTCTGGTACCTTTGTGCGAGGGCGCAAGGCAAAAGAGTGTTCAGAACAAACTATGAAGTGGAAGGTGGCCTGCTGAGCAGGGGAATTTCCACGGAGCAGTTCATTCATGAAATGAACGTAGGAGGTTTATCTAATGTCGAAACAGGAAAAAATCAGAATTCGTCTGAAAGGCTATGATCACAAAGCAGTTGATCAGAGCGCAGCGAAGATCGCGGAGACTGCAAAAAGAACAGGCTCCAGAGTCTCCGGTCCGATTCCGCTCCCGACCGAACGGAACGTGTACACCATTCTTCGTTCTCCACATGTCAACAAAGACAGCCGTGAACAGTTCGAAATGCGTATCCACAAGAGACTCATTGACATCCTCGATCCGTCCAAGAAGACCGCGGATGCGCTGATGAGACTGGAACTCCCAGCTGGCGTCAGCATTGAAATTAAACTGTAAGGAGGTGCAAAGATGTCTAAGGCTATTTTGGGAACAAAATTAGGAATGTCTCAGGTGTTCGCTGAAAACGGCGACCTGATTCCGGTAAGCGTTATTGAAGTTCTGCCAAACGTGGTAGCAGCTGTTAAAACTGCTGAATCCGACGGATACAACGCAGTACAGCTCGGCTACGGCGCTGTCAAAGAAAAACATTTGACAAAACCTGTAAAGGGTCAGTTTGAAAAAGCTGGTATCGACCCAGTTAAATATCTGCGTGAATATAGACTCGCTGAAAAGCCGTCTTACACAGTAGGCCAAACTCTGGCTGCTGATATCTTCGCAGAAGGCGAGATTATCGACGTTATTGGCACCAGCCGCGGCAAAGGTTTCGCCGGCACGATCAAACGTCATAATCACCAGCGTGGACCTGAATCCCACGGCTCCAAGAACCATCGTCAGACAGCATCCCTCGGTGCTCGTATGTCCGGCGGCGGCGGAAAAGTATTCAAAGGCAAGAAGATGCCTGGCCAGCTCGGCGGCGTACGTGTGACCGTACAGCATCTTCAGGTAGTAAGAGTTGATACTGCCCGTAATCTTATGCTTGTCAAAGGCGGGATCCCAGGTGCTAAGGGAAGCCTCGTCATGGTACAGGAAACCGTAAAGCCTGTAAAATAATATTGTCTGGAACAACAGAAAATTGTTCTGATTAGGGAGGAACATCTCAATGCCGAAAGTAAAGCTGTATAATGTAGCCGGCGAAGCTGCCGGTGAAATAGAGCTGAATGACAGCGTCTTTGGTGTAGACTACAACGAAGCTGTTATTCATCAGGCAGTGGTGCGCCAGATGGCCAATGAACGCCTCGGCACACATGCCACCAAAACCAGAGGCCTTGTACGCGGTGGCGGCAAGAAGCCTTGGAAACAGAAGGGCACCGGCCGTGCCAGAGTCGGATCCATCCGCTCCCCACTGTGGGTCGGCGGTGGTACCGTATTCGGACCGACCCCGAGAAGCCATGCCAAAGATATGCCGAGAAAGGCACGTCAGCTGGCTGTAAGATCTGCACTGTCTGAAAAACTCCGTGCTAACGAACTCGTCGTTCTCGACGCTGTAAACTTCGAAGCACCGAAGACCAAAGAAGTAGTCAAAATGCTGGCTGCTTTCCAGGCAGAAGGCAAAGCTGTCATCGTTGACGGCGGCGCTCTTTGCCAGAACACCGTTCTGTCCGCTAGAAACATTCCGGGCGTCAAAGCTTACGCACCGAGCGGACTCAACATCTACGATATCGTAAACACCGGCAAACTTTTCCTGACTCAGGAAGCTGTTAAGAAAATTGAGGAGGTACTCGCATAATGGACGCACGTGACATCCTCATTAAACCGCTCGTTACCGAAAAAACTACAGCTCTCATGGAAGAACGCAAGTACACATTCCGTGTACCGCTCGCTGCTACCAAAGTGGAGATCCGCCAGGCTGTAGAACAGATCTTCAAAGTTAAAGTTCAGGCTGTGAACACCATGCGTTATGAAGGCAAGATGAAACGTCTGGGCCGCACCCAGGGTCGTCGCAGTGATTGGAAGAAAGCAATTGTTACCCTCAAACCGGGCGAAACAATTGAGCTCTTCGAAGCGTAAGGAGGAGTAATATAAATGGCATACAAATCATTTAAACCGTACACTCCCGGACGCCGTCAGATGACCGTTTCCACCTTTGAGGAAATTACAACAGATACCCCAGAAAAATCCCTTCTGGCTCCTGTTCACAATCATGGCGGTCGTAATGGCTCCGGTAAGACCACCGTTCGTCACCAGGGCGGCGGACATAAACGTCAGTACAGAATCATCGATTTCAAGAGAAATAAAGATGGCGTTCCGGCTAAAGTCGCAACCATCGAATACGATCCAAACCGTACCTGCCGCATCGCACTGCTGCAGTATGCAGATGGTGAAAAACGCTACATCCTCGCTCCGAAAGGTCTGAAGGTCGGCGACGTAGTCACCAGCGGTCCGGAATCCGATATTAAAGTCGGCAACTGCCTCCCATTCACCAACATTCCTCTTGGTACCATCGTTCACAACGTAGAACTGAAGATCGGCAAAGGCGGCCAGATGGTCCGTTCTGCCGGCGCAAGCGCTCAGCTGATGGCTAAGGAAGGCGACTATGCACTTCTCCGTCTGCCGTCTGGCGAACTTAGAAAAGTTCACATTCGCTGCCGTGCTACCATCGGTGCTATCGGCAACGAAGATCACGAAAACATTACCCTCGGCAAAGCAGGCAGAAACCGCTGGCTCGGCGTTCGTCCGGCTAACCGCGGCGTTGTCATGAACCCGAATGACCATCCGCATGGCGGCGGCGAAGGTAAAGCTCCTGTCGGACGTAAGCGTCCAGTTACCCCGTGGGGCAAACCGGCTTACGGCGTGAAGACCAGACACAGCAGAAAAGCGTCTACCAAACTGATCGTTAAGAGACGCAAGTAAGATAAGGAGGAGTAAAAGTGTCCAGATCCGTAAAAAAAGGCCCGTTCGTCGCTTTCTCTCTCGTAAAGAAGATCGATGCGCTGAACGCAGCTAACGATAAGAAAATTGTAAAAACCTGGTCCCGTGCTTCTACCATCCTGCCGAGCTTCGTTGGTCACACCATCGCTGTTCACGACGGAAGAAAGCATGTACCGGTTTATGTCACTGAAGATATGGTCGGTCATAAACTTGGCGAATTCGCTCCGACCCGTACCTTCAAGGGTCATAACAAGACCGAGAAGAAATAACCAGGGAGGAATAAAATGGAAGTTCAGGCAATTTCAAGAAATATCCGCATTTCTCCCCGTAAGGTCCGCATCGTAGCGAACCTTGTCCGCGGCAAGAAAGCGGGAGAAGCTATCTCTATCCTGCGCAACACCCATAAAGCAGCTTCCATCGTTGTCGAAAAGACACTGAGAAGCGCTATGGCCAACGCAGAAAACAACAACGACATGAACATTGACAAACTCTACATCTCCACAATTTTTGTAGATGCAGGCCCGATTATGAAGCGCGTACATCCACGCTCCCGTGGACAGGCTTTCGGGATTATGAAACGTACCAGCACACTGACGGTAAAAGTTTCTGAAAAAGAGTAATCGAAGGAGGGAAACGTTTTGGGTCAGAAAGTTAATCCGCATGGAATGCGTGTAGGCGTGATCGATGACTGGGATTCCAAATGGTTTGCAGAAAAAGATTATGCTGCACTGCTTGTGGAAGATGCCAAAATCCGCCAGTTCTTAAAGAAGCACCTGTTCGCAGCAGGCATTTCCAAAATTGGCATTAAACGCGTAAGCGGCCGTGTAAAGCTTGCGATTTATACCGCTAAACCGGGCATGGTCATCGGCCGTGGCGGCACAGGCATCGAGGACATCAAAAAAGCTCTCGCTGCTGTTACCGACAAAGAAGTCGACATCGACATCCTGGAAATCAAATCCACTGACATGAGCGCTATCCTGGTCGGCGAAAACATCGCTTCCCAGCTCGAAAGACGTATCGGTTTCCGCCGTGCTGTAAAACAGTGCGTCGGCAGAACCATGCGCGCTGGTGCCAAGGGTATCAAAGTTACCGTTTCCGGCCGTCTGGGCGGTGCTGAAATCGCTAGAAGCGAAAGCTACCGCGAAGGCTCCATCCCGCTGCAGACTCTCCGTGCAAACATTGATTACGGTGTCACCACTGCCCATACCACCTACGGTGCTATCGGCATTAAAGTATGGATTTACAAAGGCGAACTCGCTCCTGGCCAGGTAGTAGACGAAAACGAAAACGTCCGCACCAGCAAAGATAGAAACAACCGTCATGAAGGCGGCAGAAGAGGCGGCCGTCGTGGCGATCGCAGAGAACGTAGACCGAAAAACTCTGAAAGGAGTGATTCCTGATGTTAATTCCAAAGCGTACAAAATATCGTAAACAGTTCCGCGGCCGTATGAAAGGCAAAGCACATCGTGGAAACACCGTTACTTACGGTGAATTTGGTCTGGTAGCCACCGAACCGTCCTGGATTACCAGCCGTCAGATCGAAGCAGCCCGTATTGCCATGACCCGTTACACCAAACGTGGCGGCAAGGTCTGGATCAAGATTTTCCCAGACAAACCGGTTTCTGCTAAACCAATTGGTACCCGTCAGGGTTCCGGTAAAGGCGCAGTTGAATACTGGGTAGCCGTAGTTAAACCGGGCCGCGTGATGTTCGAAATGGGTGGCATCTCCATGGAAGCTGCAAAGGAAGCAATGCGCCTTGCAGGCCACAAGCTGCCAATCAAGACAAAATTTGTAGTTAAAGGTCAAGAAGTGGCAGGTGAATAAAATGAAGGTCAATGAAATTCGTAACCTGAGCACTGCCGAATTAACTGAAAAGGTTGCCGGCTTAAAGGAAGAACTGTTTAACCTCCGTTTTCAGCTCGCTACAGGACAGCTTGAAAACCCGATGCGTATTCGTGAAGTAAAGAAGACCATCGCTCGCATCAAGACTGTACAGCGCGAAGAAGAATTGAAGGCTGCCAAGAAGGCATAACGGTTTATCCAAAGGAGGATCTCAACGTGGCAGAAGAAAGAAAGTTGCGCAAGGTGCGCCAGGGAATTGTTGTCAGCGACAAGATGGATAAAACCGTAGTTGTTGCTGTAGAACGCAAAGTTCCCCACAAGCTCTACAAAAAATCGATTAATACCACAACAAAGTTCAAAGCGCATGACGAAAACAACGAATGCCGTGTCGGTGATACCGTACGCATCGTCGAAACCCGCCCGCTGTCTCATGACAAGCGTTGGAGAGTTGAAAAAATCGTTGCCCGTCAGAACTGATATACAAAGATTAATATAGGAGGATAGGCACGATGATTCAGCAGGAAAGCAGACTCAACGTTGCAGATAATACCGGTGCTAAGAACGTCCTGGTCATCAAAGTTCTGGGTGGTTCCTTCCGTAAAAGCGGCAATATCGGTGATATTGTAGTTTGTACGGTCAAAGATGCAACCCCCGGCGGCGTTGTTAAGAAGGGCCAGGTAGTAAAAGCTGTTGTAGTTCGTTCCGTTAGCGGTGTAAGCCGCAGCGACGGATCCCATATCCGTTTTGACGAAAACGCAGTCGTTATCGTAAAAGATGACAAGAGCCCGGTAGGAACACGTATTTTTGGACCGGTAGCAAGAGAACTCCGTGAAAAAGATTTCATGAAGATCGTTTCCCTGGCTCCGGAAGTGCTCTAATAGGGAGGCAAACGAATGAGTCAGAAACTGCATGTAAAGACCGGTGACACCGTTGTAGTCATTTCCGGCAAAGATAAAGGCAAGCAGGGCAAAGTCAAAGCTGCTATGCCGAAGGAAGGCCGTGTTGTCGTTGAAGGCGTCAACATGATCAAAAGACACACCAAACCGAGCCAGGCAAACCCGAAGGGCGGCATCATCGAGAAGGAAGCTCCGCTCTATGCTTCCAAAGTCATGATCCTGGATCCGGAAACAAAGAAACCGACCCGCGTCAAGAAAGTTCAGCAGAAAGACGGAACTTACGTCAGAGCAGCTGTCAAGAGCGGCGCTATTATTGACAAAGCCTAAGCGGGAAGGAGGATAACAAGTGTCCAGATTAAACGACTTATACAAAGCGCAGATTAAAAACACCATGCGCGAAAAATTCGGCTACAAGAATGACATGGAAATCCCGAAGCTGGATAAAATCGTCATCAACATCGGTGTAGGCGAAGCAACCGAAAACAGCAAAGCAGTAGACGCTGCAGCATCCGATCTCGCAGCGATCACCGGCCAGCAGCCGATGATCTGCAAAGCCCATAAATCCCTGGCTGCATGGAAGATCCGTGAAGGAATGCCGCTCGGCTGCAAAGTTACCCTTCGTGGTGACAGAATGTACGAATTCCTCGATCGTCTGATCAACATCGCTCTTCCACGCGTACGTGACTTCCGTGGCATCAGCGACCAGAGCTTCGACGGCCGCGGAAACTATGCATTCGGCGTAAAAGAACAGCTGATTTTCCCGGAAGTCGACTATGAAAAGATCGACCGCATCCGTGGCATGGATATCATTGTAGTAACAACGGCTAAGACCGATGAAGAAGCACGTGAACTTCTCCGTCAGTTCGGCATGCCGTTCAAGAAATAACCAGGAGGACAACATGGCAAAGAAGTCTATGCTGGAACGCGAGAAGAAAAGAGAACTCGCAGTTCTTAAATACGCTGAAAAGCGTCAGGCTCTGAAAGAAGCCGGCGACTGGGAAGCTCTTTCCAAGCTCCCGCGCAACGCTTCCCCAACACGCCTGCACAACCGTTGCAAACTGACTGGCCGTCCCCACGGCTTCATGCGTAAATTCGGAATCTGCCGTAACCAGTTCCGTGATTTGGCTTACCGCGGAGAAATTCCGGGTATTAAAAAAGCCAGCTGGTAAGATTTCGGGAGGAGGATAAATAATGGTAACAACCGATCCGATTGCGGATATGCTTACCCGTATTCGTAATGCGAACGATGCATATCATGATAAAGTAGATATGCCTGCTTCTAAAATGAAGGCTGCTGTGCTGGCTATTTTAAAAGACGAAGGCTTTGTAAAAAGCGTTGAACAGATCGAAGTCGAAGGACATCCGGAACTGCGCGTAGCTCTGAAATACGGCGCAAACCGTGAAAAGGTCATCAAAGGTCTGAAGAGAATTTCCAAACCGGGTCTGCGCGTATATGCAGGCAAAGATGAACTGCCGAAGGTACTCGGCGGACTTGGTATCGCTATTATTTCCACATCCAAGGGCGTTATGACCGACAAAGCAGCTCGTAAAGCTGGTCTTGGCGGCGAAGTTCTTGCGTTTGTCTGGTAATCGTTGGAGGTAAAATATGTCCAGAATTGGCAGAAAACCGATTACGGTACCGGCAGGTGTGGAAGTCAAGATTGACGGCCATACAGTCACCGTAAAAGGTCCGAAAGGCACACTCACCCGTACACTGAATGAAGAGATCGGAGTTCAGATGGAAGGCAACGAGATCCTCGTTACCCGTCCGAATGATGATATCAAAAACCGTTCCCTGCACGGACTCAACCGTACCCTCATCCATAACATGGTAGTAGGCGTTACGGAAGGTTTTGAAAAGAAGCTCGAAATCCAGGGCGTAGGCTACAATGCACAGATGCAGGGCAAGAACCTGAAACTGGCTCTCGGCTTCTCCCATCCGGTTATCGTAACTCCACCGGAAGGCATCACCATTTCTACCCCGTCTTCTGTTGTTATCGTGGTATCTGGCTGCGATAAGGAAAAGGTTGGACAGATCGCTGCAGAAATCCGCGCTTGGCGCCAGCCTGAACCTTACAAAGGCAAAGGTATCCGTTACTCCGGTGAATACGTACGCCGTAAGGCTGGTAAGACCGGCGCAACAAAGTAAGACAGGAGGTAAAGAACTATGCGTAAAAATGCAAGCAGAAATGCGGTTATTCGCCGTCATCTGCGTCTTCGTAAAAAAATCTCCGGTACTGCCGCTTGCCCGCGTCTCAATGTTTTCCGTTCCCTGGCTAACATCTACGCTCAGATCATCGATGATGAAGCTGGCGTAACGCTGGTATCCGCAAATACCTTAGACAAAGAAATTAAAGCTGAATTCCCATACGGCGGCAACGCAGAAGCTGCAAAAGCAGTCGGCGCGCTGGTAGCAAAGAGAGCTCTGGAAAAGGGCATCGAAAACGTCGTATTCGATCGCGGCGGCTACATCTATCACGGCAGAGTCCAGGCTCTGGCTGATGGCGCTCGCGAAGCTGGCTTGAAATTTTAAGGTAAAGGAGAAAACACATGCCAAGATTTGAAAAACAGGAATCCGACTTACAGGAAAACGTTGTTTTCATTAACCGCGTTGCTAAAGTCGTAAAAGGCGGCCGTCGTTTTTCCTTTGCTGCAGTTGTAGTAGTCGGCGATGGCAAAGGCAAAGTAGGCGCAGGCCTCGGCAAAGCTGCTGAAGTTCCGGAAGCTATCCGTAAAGGCGTCGAAGATGCCAAGAAGAATATGATCACCGTTGCTCTCAAAAACGGTACGATTCCTCATCCGATGCTCGGTATCTATGGTGCCGGCAAAGTCATCATGAAACCTGCTGCCGAAGGTACCGGCGTCAAAGCAGGCGGCCCGGTCAGAAGCGTACTCGCTATGGCAGGTATCCGCAACATCCTGACCAAGTCCCTGGGTTCCTCCAATCCGATCAACATGGTAAGAGCTACCATGGACGGTCTCGCTAAACTCGAAAATGTTGAAACTGTTGCAGCACTTCGTGGCAAGTCCGTAGACGAAATTTACAACTAAGGGGGCCCCACATGAAAGTTATCGTTACACTGAAAAAGAGCGTCATCGGCTCCAGACCGGAACATGTCGCTACCATCAAGGCTCTGGGACTCAAAAAGACCCACTCCTCTGTTGAAAAAGAACTTACCCCACAGATCAAGGGCATGATCCACTCTGTCCGTCATCTGGTTGACTGCAAAGAAGCAGAATAAATAAGAAGGAGGTGCACTAATGAAACTTCATGAACTGAAACCAGCTGAAGGTTCCACAAGAGTTCGTCGTCGTGTAGGCAGAGGTCTCGGCAGCGGCATGGGCAAGCAGTCCACCCGCGGTGCAAAAGGCCAGAACGCTAGAACCGGCGGTGGCGTACGTCCGGGATTTGAAGGCGGCCAGATGCCTCTGTACCGTCGTCTTCCAAAGCGCGGCTTCAAAAATATTTTCGCTAAAGAATACTCCGAAGTTAATGTTGAACAGCTGAACCGTTTCGAAGACAATGCTGTTGTTGATCCGGTCGCTCTCGTTGAAGCAGGTATTCTGAAGAACGTTCTCGATGGTGTACGTGTTCTGGGAAGCGGTGAACTCTCCAAGGCTCTTACCGTAAGAGCTCAGGGCTTCACCAAAGGCGCTCAGCAGAAAATCGAAGCAGCAGGTGGAAAAGTAGAGGTGATCTAATATGGGGTCTGTGATCGCAAACCTTTTTGCCAACAAAGAACTCAAAGATCGCATCCTCTTCACCTTCATGATGTTCGTCATCTTCCGACTGGGAGTCCATATCCCGGTACCGGGAGTTGACGCTTCTGTCATTGAAAGTCTGTTTACATCCGGAAACCTTTTCGGCTTCCTGGATCTCTTCTCGGGCGGTGCGCTCAGCAAATTCTCTATTTTTGCTATGAGTATCACCCCTTACATCAACTCTTCCATCATTATGCAGCTCCTGACGGCCGTCATTCCTACACTCGAAGAATGGAGAAAGGACGGACAGGAAGGCTTCAAGAAGATTCAGAAGGTCACCAGATACTTCACGATCTTCCTCGCAGCTGTACAGGCATTCGGCATGACCTATGCCCTGCGCATCAACAATGCCCTTGTCGATAACAGCTGGCTGTATTTTGTATTCGTTGTCGTCGTCCTCACCGCTGGCACCTGCCTCCTCATGTGGATCGGCGAAAAAATTACGGAACACGGGATCGGTAATGGTATTTCACTCATCATCTTCTGTGGTATCGTAGCCCGCTTCCCGCAGGCTATCACCACGGTGATCGATTATCTGAAGGTTGGTACCATTTCTCCGTTCCAGCTGCTTCTGTTCCTTGTCATTGCTCTCGTCATGATCCTGATGGTCATCGAAGTCAATGAAGGGCAGCGCAGAATTCCTATCCAGTATGCAAAGCGTGTCATTGGACGCAGAATGTATGGCGGACACTCCACCTACCTGCCGCTCAAGGTGAATCAGGCCGGGGTCATTCCGATCATCTTCGCTTCCTCCATTCTCATGCTTCCCGTCACCCTTGCACAGTTCGTTCATATCGGCTGGGTACAGGCTGTCGGCAATTTCTTTGGATGGGGCACCTGGCCAAATACCATCTGCTACGGCTTCCTCATTTTTATCTTCACGTATTTCTATACCGCGATCTCTGTCAACATCAAGGATCTCGCTGATAACATGAAGAAGTATGGCGGCTTTATTCCGGGCATTCGTCCTGGCCAGCCGACCATGATGTATGTAGACAAGGTATTGTCCAGAATCACCCTGACCGGGGCTGTATTCCTTGCCTTTGTGGCGATCCTTCCGAATTTCATCGGAAACATCACAGGCATCCAGGGTGTGTACTTCGGCGGTACCTCCCTTCTCATTATCGTCGGCGTAGCCCTCGATACCATGAGACAGGCACAGTCCTATATGGTCACAAGAAACTATCAGGGCTTTATCAAATAAAGCCTTTTTCCTAAAGGAGTAAGGGATATGTATATCTTATTGATGGGACCTCCAGGTGCAGGCAAAGGCACTCAGGCAGAAAGACTCATTCGCGATTACGGCATCCCCCAGATTTCCACCGGCGACATGTTCCGTGCAGCCGTGAAATCAGGAACTGCTCTTGGTAAGGAAGCAAAAAGCTACATGGACAAGGGCGACCTTGTACCGGACAGCGTAACTGTTGGTATCGTCAAGGAAAGACTCGCTCAGGAAGACTGCCAGAAGGGCTGGATTCTTGACGGCTTCCCGCGTACCACGGCACAGGCATCTGCACTCGATGCCATTCTCCATGAACTCGGAATCCAGCTCACCGCCGTCATCGGCATCAAAGCTAACAGAGATGACCTGGTGAAGAGAGTCAGCGGCAGACTGGTGTGCAGAAAATGCGGTGCTTCCTTCCATAAACTTTTCCGTCAGCCAAAGGTCGAAGGCGTATGCGACAACTGCGGCGGCGAACTGTATCAGCGTGCTGATGACAATGAGAAGACAGTGGGAGAAAGACTCAATGTCTATGACAAGTCCACAAAACCACTGATCGACTACTACAAGGTCAGCGGCCGCTACTATGAAATCAACGGAGATCAGAGCATGGATCAGGTATATGCCGACATCCAGGATGCTTTGAAGAAGGCTTCCAAATGATCACCGTTTATACACCTGAAGAGGTAGAGAAAATTTCCGCAGCTGGGAGACTGACTGCGGATACTCTCTCTATGCTTGAAAAAGCCGTAAAGCCGGGGATGAGTACCTATGAACTCGATGAACTGGCTGAAAAATTTATCCGAGACAGAGGTGGGATCCCGGCCTGCAAAGGCTATGAAGGCTTCCCTGCCACCATCTGTGCCTCTGTTAACGATACTGTTGTCCACGGAATCCCTTCGAGAAGAAAAATTCTTAAAAAAGGTGATATCATTTCTATTGATCTTGTGGTACAATTAAATGGTTACATGGGTGACTCCTGTATCACTGTTCCGGTAGGACATACAAACAAGAAAAACCTCCAGCTGATTTCCGCCACCGAAGGTGCACTCTTTGCTGGCATCAAGCAGGCCGTAATAGGCAATACCGTAGGCGACATCGGTCACGCTGTCGAAAGCTACGTGAAGCCCTATGGCTATGGAGTACTTCGTGAATATGTAGGTCACGGCATCGGAATCGGTATGCATGAAGATCCGGAAGTTCCAAACTACGGTACACCAGGACATGGACCACGTCTGGAAGAAGGCATGTGCATCTGTATTGAACCCATGATCACCATGGGCAGTCCGGACATCATCTCCCTTCGTGATGGATGGGGCGTCGTGACAGCAGACGGTAAACCGTCTGCTCATATCGAACACACCATTACCATTACCAAAGATGGTCCAAAAATTCTGACGCTGCGCCATTGATTCCATTGTTACAGGCGGTCAGCATATGATAAGCCAAAGGAGGCTCTCATGAGCAAGGCAGACGTTATTGAAGTCGAAGGCAAAGTAGTAGAAAAACTTCCAAACGCCATGTTCCGTGTCAAATTGGAAAACGGCGGACATATTGTGCTGGCTACGATTTCCGGCAAAATGCGTATGAATTTCATCCGCATCCTGCCAGGGGATAAAGTAACAGTAGAATTGACGCCCTACGATTTAGAGCACGGCAGGATTACCTATCGTTACAAGTAAGCAAGGAGGAACCAAGATGAAGGTCAGACCGTCCGTCAAAAAGATGTGCGACAAGTGCAAGATCATCAAACGCAAAGGCCGTGTAATGGTCATTTGTGAAAATCCGAAACATAAGCAGAGACAAGGTTAATTAAAAGGAGGTTAAAGAGTAGATGGCACGTATAGCTGGTGTAGACTTACCAAGAGATAAGCGCGTTGAGATCGGCTTAACTTATATTTATGGAATTGGCCCCACTCTTTCCAAAGAAATTTTAAGCAAAGCAGGAATTGATGCTGACATCCGCGTCAGAGATCTGTCTGAAGATGATGTAGCAAAGATCCGCGGCGTACTCGCTGATTATAAAGTCGAAGGTGACCTTCGTAGAGAAGAATCCCTCAACATTAAACGTCTGGTAGAAATCGGTTCTTACAGAGGCAGACGTCATCGTGCAGGACTCCCGACCCGTGGACAGCGCACAAAGACCAATGCTCGTACCCGTAAAGGTCCGAAGAAGACCATCGCAGGCAAAAAGACTGCGACTAAGAAATAATGTTGAAGGAGGGATAACATGGCTACGGTAAAAAGCAAAGCTAAAAGAAAAGAAAGAAAACATGTAGAATCCGGTGCAGCTCATATTCGTTCTACTTTCAACAACACGATCGTAACGATTACTGATTCCAACGGCAATACCATCGCTTGGGCATCCGCTGGCGGACTCGGATTCAAAGGCTCTCGTAAGAGCACACCATTCGCAGCACAGATGGCAGCTGAACAGGCTGCTAAGGTTGCAATCGATCAGGGAATGCGTTCCGCTGACGTTTTCGTCAAAGGACCGGGCGCAGGCCGTGAAGCTGCTATTCGTGCACTGCAGGCAGCAGGCATCGAAGTCAGCAGCATTAAGGACGTCACCCCAATTCCGCACAATGGCTGCCGTCCTCCGAAACGCAGAAGAGTATAAGGATTACCCCTTTGCGTATCATTTTGGCGCTGCAAGGCGCAGAAGGAGGACTTTCGGATGATCGAAAATACAAGCTTCACAATTAAGACTGTGGAACTCAGCGATGATAAGCGTCATGGCAAGTTCGAGTGTGAACCGCTCGAAAGAGGCTATGGCATTACTCTGGGAAACAGTTTAAGACGCGTGTTGCTTTCATCTTTAGACGGTGTGGCTATTACGTCTATCAAAATCGACGGCGTGCTTCATGAATTTTCCACTATCAACGGCGTCAAAGAAGATGTAACCGATATGATCCTGAACCTGAAGAAGATCCGCTTCATCGCACACGAAGAAGCCGTCTTCCCGATGACAGTTCGTATCGATATCACTGAAGAAGGTATTTTCCATGCTGGCGACATGAAGTTACCGGCAGAAATTGATGTTCTCAACAAGGATCTCGTCATTTGCACACTGGATTCCGATGCTCATCTGGGCATGGAAATGACCATCAATCGTGGACATGGCTATGTTCCTTTCACCAAGAACAAAAGAGAGGAAGACGTCATCGGCGTCATTCCGATCGACTCCATTTATTCTCCTGTCATTAAATGCAACTACAACGTCAGCGATACCCGCGTAGGAAATGAAATGGACTACGACAAGCTGACTCTTGAACTGGATACGGATGGATCCGTCAATGCAGACGATGCTGTCGCAACGGCTGCTGACATCCTGATCAGCTGCTTCACGAATTTCCTGAACATCGGAGACGCACAGGACAATAGAGTCCCGGCTGTTTCTGATGAAGCACAGGACACTGATGTCAGCGTAGAGGGAAGCGAGATCGATAAGATTCGCGAACTCCCGATCGATGATCTTGAACTGTCCGTTCGTGCATTCAATTGCCTGAAGAGAGCCGAGATCAATACCATCGGCGAACTGATGGATAAGACAGAAGATGAATTGACTCGTGTACGCAACCTTGGTAAAAAATCGGTAGATGAAATTAAAGAAAAACTGACAAACTTCAAAGGCCTCGGAATTGGCCTGAAGGATGGAAACGCCAAGGATTGATAGTTTTATAGGAGGAAAGAAATGGCACGTAGTAGACTCAGAAGAATCAGCGGTGCTCGCAAGGCTCTGCTGCGCAGTCTCGTAACTTCTCTTTTCCAGTATGGCCGCATCACCACCACGGAAGCTAAGGCCAAAGAACTTCGCCACGTCGCAGACAAGATGATCACCCTCGCTAAGAGAGGCGATCTGCATGCTCGTCGTCAGGCTGAAGCTTACATCATGGATAAAGCTGTTACAAAGAAACTGTTTGACGAAATCGCTAAGAATTATACCGAACGCAATGGCGGCTATACCCGCATTGTCAAGGTAGAAGCTCGTCTCGGCGACAACGCGCCTCAGGTCATCATTGCCCTGGTGGACTAATACGAAATGAAAAAGAGGCTGCTCTCCGGAGCGGCTTCTTTTTTATTTCTTTCCTGCCGGCAAGAAGGTATAATAGGTAAAGTGAAAATTTTTAGAAAACAGGTGATGGCTATGGCAATGAATTTTGATATTCCGGATATCTCTGAGACCGCGGGTAAGGCCGTGACAGGGGGAAAGAAGAGAAAGACGAGAAAGATCGGCGCACTCCGTCTCGGAGACTCGCTTAGGATGATCGCAAATCACTTCACATGCACCGAGGAGAGTCGGGACGAAGACAAGAACATCGCGTTCTATTCGCTATCGGACGGAGAAGAGAAGGCCTCCTTCTACGGGGAAGAGATCTCCCTTACGGGCGTCTGCATTTACCGTAAGAAGACCGCAGCGATCTACGCAGAGCTGCGGACGGAGAAGAGAGCGGCGCTGATAGAGGCGCTCTCGAAGGAAGCGGGCGAATCGCAGGCATCAAGCGCGATGGATATTTTCGCAGATACCGTGACCTCGATCTTTGTGACACGCCCGGCGAAGGGTGACAAGAGCTTCACGATCGCTCTCATGGACAGCGAGGCAGCGAAAGCGCTTTCTGATCAGGCGGCTGTCGAAGCGGAAGAAAAGAAACAGGCAAAGGGACCTTTGGGACGCCTGTTTTCCACCTTCTTTGATCCCGTGGGCCGTATCAGTCGCAGATCCTATATCCCCAAGATGCTGACCGTCGGCATTCCGGCTGTCTTCATGTTCGCCTTCACCTGCTTCAAGCCTGAGCTTTTTGTGGGAGATGCGAATGTATACATCATGACGTTTCTGATCCTGGGGACGCTCTGCTTCATTTCCCTCATCAGCCTTGCGATGCGGCGTATGTCGGACTTGGGGCTTTCTCATATCTATTACTGGATTTTCTTTGCGATCTTGTTTGCTATCAATCAGCTCGGAGGAGAGTACCTGGGTTCGCAGCTCACAGCCACACGGACGATCGCGGTGATCTTCATGGCAGCGGTCATTCTGCTTTCTTTCTTCCCGGGGCAGAATAAGAAAAATAAATATGGTCCGGTTCCGAAGGACTAGGGAAACGCTGATTCAATCGCAGAGTCAGATTCTACAAGAATTTTTATACATAGCTTCGTCATAGCTTTCCTTAAATAGCTCACTATTCGCGTCAGGTTATTCCTCGCCATGCATAAAAATTCAAGAGTAAAATCTGGCAACGATTGAATCAGTGTTTCCCTAGGGATAAAAAGAGGTCATCTTTGATGAAGTCAAAGATGACCTCTTTTTTTATGGGAAGTCATGCAGGTCTTGCTTATTTGTATCCAATACAAATGAAAGAAAGTGAACAATAAAGCACATAAATTACAAATTATCCATTGAATCAGCTCTCATACAGACATTATAATCAAGAAAGCAGAAAGAAAAGAGGCAGATTTGATGGAACAACCGAGAGTGATATATCAGCCATTTAAACGGTTAAAAATGGCTTTGAGGTCGAAGAAACGAAAACGCAGCAGCATTACCATGGGGGTCGTGACAACGATACTGGCCTCGCTCTCCTTCACCTTCATGTCAGCCTGTGCCAAGTGGCTACCGGAGATGCCATCAGGAGAGATGACGCTCTTTCGCGGGATCGTAGGACTTTTCTTTATTCCTCTCCTCTGCCTGCAGACGAAGGAGCATTTCTTTTCAGGGAAGCATAAGTGCATGTTATGCCTTCGAGGACTTTTTGGCAGCATTGCACTCTTTTTTTATTTTTTATCTATAGAAGGGCTGACGCTGGGGGATTCACAAATCCTCTCACAGCTCGCTGCCTTCTTTATGTGTCTCCTGTCTCCGATTTTTTTGAAAGAAAAACTACCCCGTCAAGCGATTCCTGGGATGCTTTCCATTGCGATCGGGACCCTTTGCGTGGTGCAGATCTGGAATTTCAATGCATTTAATATGTATACGCTTTTTGGAATCGGCGGCGGCTTTTTTTCTGCAGCTGCTTACGTGGTGATCAGCTGTCTTGCAGAGAGAGGATTTCGCTCAAATACAGAAATTGTTTTTTATTTTCAGATTTTCAGCATTCTTGTCGGGCTGTCGATTTCCGGGAATGAGTCATGGATCTTGCCGCAGGGGAGAGACTGGTTCTTTGTCATTGGGCTGGGGCTTTTTGCCTTATCGGCGCAGATGTTTATGACATGGGCGTTTCAGCATGTCAATTCGCTGGTCGTTTCTTTTTTGATGTATAGTGAAATCTTGTTTCATGTCATTTTTGGCTGGGCTTTTTGGGATGAAATCATGGCGCCTGCATCATGGTTGGGCGGTGCACTCATTGTTGCCGGTTCGATCATGCTGATGGTCTTCAAGCCGAAGGGAATCGACCAGGATACGCATCATCATAGCTTGCGGGGAAGAGTGGCTATGCCTGTTGCTGACAAGGAGAAAGCGGCAGGAAAGATAACTGGCAGTTTTTCAGCGGCCAGTGAGCAGTCCCTTCCTAAGTCTTCTTGACATATCAAACGGGCGGTCTTATAAAAGATCGCCCGTTTTTGATATCAAAAAACTCCTGCGAATGCAGGAGTGGATGGTTGGAGGCGGTGCCCGGAGTTGAACACGGGGATAAGGGGCTTGCAGGCCCCACGCCTTAGCGCTTGGCTACACCGCCATAGATGATGTTTTATAGTATATCGCATTTTTTCGAAAAAGTAAAGGGAGGAGGGTGAGCCCATGGGGCGTGTCGCCTTTTGATGACTTGCGAAAGCGGAGGAGCGGGTTCTACAGGTTCAGAGGGTTCGGCGGGGATGGTGCGGCGCATAAAAATAAGAAGCGCCGCGAAGTATATGTGAGGCGATGCCCGAAAGTAGTATTCAAGTCACTAGTCACTCGAGGCTCCTAATCCCTAGCTACTAGTCACCAGCTCACTCCCACCTCACGCACGCTCGCGGATCCAGAGATCGTACAGACCAGGAATGTGAAATTCGCTGACCCTGTTGGCGTCCTTGAAGGCGACAAGGCAGGGCTCCTTGCTCTTTTCTTGGGCGATCAGGATCACATTGTCTCTCTGGAAGAGGTCTTCTTCTGCGATGAAGGGCATGACATTCTTCGCGTTCCAAGAGAGAGTACCGGGTTTCATGCCGTCGATCTTGTCAGCGGGTTCTGCGCGGTAGATGGTTTTGCCGCTGTAGAAGACCGTGGAGGTGCGGTAGTCGTGAAGGAAGGCGATGGTCTTGCCGGTGGTGTCCATCTGGGCGAGTGCCTGTCCGGCCTCTTTTCCGGAGCGGGTGAGCATGAGGCCGGGGGCGAAGAAGAGGGTGAGGATGGTGTAAATGGCGATGGCTGCGCAGCCGATTTTCTCAAAGCGTAAGGTGAGGTTCTGGTAAAGAATGGCGGTCAGGATGGAGAGGGAGAAGAGCCCGGGGAAGGTGTAGGTGGTGTACTTGGTCGCGATGAGTTCGAAGAAAATATTTACGACGGCGAAGTAGATGAAGAGGAGCTGTGTCGCATTCGTGGAATTTCGGAGATCGAGCTCTTTGCGTTTCCATTTCTTAAAGAGGCTGTAGGGGATGGTGAAGCTCCAGGGGGCAAAGCCGATGAAGTAGATGATGAGGTAGAAGTACCATGTATTCTTGGTCGGGTGTTCGGAGACGGTGGCGCGAAGGAAATTGTGGACGCCGAGGAAGTTCAAGAGGAAATCAGAGCCGTGGAGGTAGCACATGAGACCGTACCAGGCACCGGTGATCGCAGTGAAGAGGAGAAGTCCGGAGGAAAGGTGGACGCGCTTCATTTCGCTGAGGTCTTTGTTGTAAGCGAGGAAGAGGAGGGCGGCAAGGCCGGGAAGGAGGAGGCCGATGGGGCCCTTGGTGAGGACGGCAAAGGCGGCGGCGATGTAGCAGAGGTAGTAGTATTTCCGGTCTTCGCTGTAGCCTATGTAGAAGAAAGCGATCGCCATGCTCATGAAGAGGAAGAGGGTCGTGTCGGTGATGATGGCTTTCGAGAGGAGCCAGCACTCGACGGAGGTGCCAAGGATGATGGCGGAGAGCCAGCCGATTTTTTCGTTGTAGACATGGCGGGCGAACCAGTAGGTGAAGAGGACGGAGGCGCTCCCGAGAAGGGCGGCGGGCAGGCGGGATGCCATTTCATTGAAGCCAAAGAGCGCGTAGGAAAGTGCCAGCTCCCAGTAGTAGAAGATGGGCTTGTCGTACCAGTAGTGTCCGTAGATTTGTGGGGAGATCCAGTCGCCGGAGAGAACCATTTCTTTCGCGGTGACGGCGTAGTTCGACTCGGCGGTGTCGGTGACGGGGAGGAGCTGGTTGCCGATGAGGTAGAGGAAGAGGGAACACATAAGAAGCGTGAGGTAGGGGTGCTTGCGAAGCGTGGTGTACATAGGGCCTCCTTGGGAAAATATCGTTCATTCGTTATCCATACTGTATCCCAGGGAGATGAAGAATCATGCAGGAATGATTTAAGGAAATATAAACTGTAGAAATCAGGGTTGCGGGATGAGGAGGGATTGCTTATGATGAAGAAAAAAGGGTTCAGGGTTCGGGGTTCGGGGTTGTGGTGCGGCGCATAAAATAATGAAAGCGCCGCGGAGTTTAGAAAAACGGTACGCGCGTAACCGCCGGATGATGGCGATGCGAAGCATCGCAAAATTCGCGAAGCGAATTTGAATTGGGGATGACAGGTTTCCCGTTTCTTGTTTTGCTCATATGAATTGTTTGACCGCAAACGGAAAAGATTCCTCGGCTACGCCCCTCTGACGACGGCGCGTAGCGCTATTTTAACATCGGCGGCGCTTTCTTATTATGATGCGCCGCACCAACCCCTTTGAACCTCTTGAACCCATAGAACCTGCTGAACCTCTTTCGCACGCAATCAAGGGACGAGCCGCCCCAGGGGCTAACCCTGAACCCCAATCCCTAATCCCTAGCCACTACCCTCAAGGAGTTCCTATGACGATCAAGAAGAGCCTTATCCTGTCGCATGTCTCGATGTGCATTCTGCCGTTTCTGATGACGTTCTTTGTGCTGCTGTCCTCGTTTTTGGGGCTGTACCTGTACGCGAAGAGCGGGAATCATGTGATGGCGGAGAGTGATTTCCAGTTTCAGGTGATGAGCCAGGCGGTGCGGACGTCGATTTTCCATAATATCCGCCATGGCAGGGACCCGCATGAGGACCGCTGGGTGCTGGATGTCATGGACCCGATCGATTCGTATGTGGTGCTGTATCGGGACGGAGCCATCCTGCTGCAGTATGGCAATGACGCGATGCAGCGACTGGTGGATGACCTGAAGCAGAAGAAGGTGCAGCAGGAGCTGGATGATGGCGGCATCAATGGGACATACAGTCGCACGCGGATGGGGCAGTACTCGTTCATGGAGCGGAGTGTGGTCGGCGGGCATGTGTACCACCTCTACATGCTGTCGCACAAGCCGGTGAACCGGAGCGATGCGGCGATCGAGCAGGCATTCCATGCGAGCAATCGATTCATCGTGGTCATGCTCATCGTTTTCATTGTACTCGCGAGTTATGGGCTGTCTCGATTCATCGTGCGGCGGATCCTTGCGCCTTTGCATGAGCTGGAGCGCGGGGCGCAGGCGGTGCAGCAGGGAAATCTGTCGGTGCGTCTTACGCATCAGGGACAGGATGAATTCACGCCGGCGATTTCTGCTTTCAATCTGATGACGGACAAGCTCTCAGATTTGCTTCGCGCTCGGGAAGAGGATGAGGCGAAGCGCAAGGAGCTCATCGCGAGCATTTCACATGATATCCGGACGCCGCTTACCTCGATCCGCGCGTATGTGGAGGGGCTTCTCGACCATGTGGCGGATACACCGGAGAAAGAGGAGCGCTACCTTCGCGTGATCGAGAAGAAATCGGAAGTTCTGGAACGCTTGATCGAGCAGCTGCTGCTTCTGACAAAGATGGATCTGGGGGAGAGGGCGCTCCCGCAAAAGCGCATCGACCTTTCCCGGCTGACGCAGGATTTCATCGACGAGAACCGTCTTCTCTGGGAGAAGCAGGGGGCGGATTTCCACATCGAAAAAGAAGAAGACGTGGAAATGGCGGGCAATGAGCTCCTGCTGCAGCGCATCCTGGAGAATCTCATCACGAACAGCATCCGCTACAAAAAGGAAGAGCGGGTGAAGATCGACGTCCGGGTGGAAAGCCGCGGGGATCGCGTCCTGCTCACTGCCACAGACAACGGGAGCGGCGTCCCGGAAGAGGCGCTTCCGCGGCTGACCGAGGCCTTCTACCGGACGGACAAGGCGAGAAGCCACACCGACAAGGGGAGCGGGCTCGGGCTTGCCATCGTGTATCGGGCGGTTCGTCTCATGCACGGCTCGCTCTCGATGGAAAATCGCAAGCCGCATGGACTCTCTGTTCAGATTTCTTTCCCGAAGGAGGAACATTCATGAAACGTATACTGATCGTAGAAGATGATGAAGATATTGCATCCATTGAGAAGGATTATCTGGAGGTCAGCGGGTACCAGGTGCATGTGGAAATCAACGGGACAAGGGGGCTGACGGAGGCCCTCTCGAGTGACTATGACCTGATCCTTCTGGATATCATGCTGCCGGGGATGGACGGCTTCCAGATCTGCCGGAAGCTCAGGGACAAGCTGGACATTCCGATCATGATGGTCACGGCGAAGCGGACGGACATCGATCAGATCCGGGGGCTGGGCTTTGGTGCTGATGACTATATCGAGAAACCATTCTCCCCCGGCGTCCTGGTCGCGAAGGTGAAGTCGCAGCTCGCGCAGTATGAGCGCCTCAAAGGGAAGCCGAAGGAGGGCCAGCGCATCACGCTCGGCGACATCGCACTCGAGTCCGATACCCACCGCGTTTTCGTCCGCGGCGAGGAGAAAACGCTGCCGAATAAGGAATTCAAGCTGCTGGAGTACCTCATGCTTCATCCCGATGTCGTGTACAGCCGCGAAAACCTCTATACGCGCATCTGGGGGATGGATTCGCTCGGCAATACGGCGACCGTCCCCGTACATATCAATCGCGTCCGTGAGGCGGTGGAGAAGGATCCGGCGCATCCGAAGCATATCCTGACCATCTGGGGCGTGGGATATAAGTTTGTGCCGTAGGATGGGATTAGTGACTAGGGATTGGAAATTAGGCGTAGATAGCAGACGTCAGACTACAGATGATTGAACGCAAATAGGATAAAAGGCCCGTGATTCTCCATCGAGAGAATCACGGGCCTTTTATCCTGAAGTCTGAAGTCTGAAGTCTGAAGTCTGAAGTCTGAAGTCTAACGTCTCAACCATCTCCTACCCGATCGGGAAAAGGACACGCGCCAGGTAGATGACGCCGGTCATGGTGATGCAGGAGAGGAAGGTGCTCATCATGACGAGCTCGGTCGCGAAGTCTTCAAAATTGTGAAATTCGACAGCGTAGAGGACGGAATTCACGGCGCCGGGGACGGAGGCCATGATGAGGATGGTCTGCTTCAGGACGGGAGCGAAATGGAAGCCGAAGAGGGCAGCGATTTCCAAAAGCAGGTAGCAGGAGAGCGGCGCGATGACGAGACGGATGGTGCAGCCGACCCAGGCATCGATGTCTTGAAAGACGATGGTGCTCCGATGGATCTGGATGCCGAGAGCGAGCATGACGATGGAGACGAGGGCATTCGCGCAGTTTTCAAAGACCGGCCAGAGGAAGACTTGTGTCATATCAAAGCCGGAGAATTTGATGGTGAAGACGGCGACAAGGGTGTAGATGACGGGCATGTGGAAGATGACGGAGAGTGCGTCACGCGGCGTCAGTCTCCCTTTGCCGGCCTGATAGAGGCCTATCGTATTCAGCGTCATATTCATCTGTACGAGGAGGATGGTGGCGCAGGCGCTCGCCTGCGCGAGGTAGGGCGTCTCCCCATCGATGACGTAGGGGGCATTGCCGAAGACGAGAGCGATCAGGGCGATGCCGATGTTGCCGTTATTGGAGAACATGGTGCCGTTTTTGAGGCACTCGATCTTCCCGACGGGCATCCCGCGGAATTTCCCATACGCCCAGGCGGCGAGCGCGATGAAGAACATCTGTACGAATGCCATGAGGAAGACGTTCAGGAGCGTCATGTCGATTTCCGCGACGTAGATGCTGTAGAAAATGAAGCTCGGGAGTACGATGAAGAAGGTGAGCTTATTGAGAGAAATGACATCCAGATGGTAGCGGATGTCCAAGAGGTAGCCGATGGCGACGAAGACCAGAAGAGGCAGGATGTTATCAGAAATGATTTGCAGGAAAGCCATGTCTGCCTCCTTATAGGGAAGCCGGGAAAAGGATCCGGCAGAGGAAAATGATGAGCGGAAGGGTGATGAGGGAAAGTGTCATCTGCGTCATAAGCGAGGCGTGGAAGAAATCCATCGCATCGTGCTCCGGCGTTTCCGACATGGCGAAACTCATCGAGCAGGGAATCGCCGAGAAGATGAGGAAGATTTCTTTCGTCAGTGCGGACATCGGCGGGAAGACGAAGAGGAGCGCGGCGGCAAGGAGTGGGGAAACGAGGAGTTTCACGAGCGCAGGGAGCAGGACGCGCATTTCCCGCGTGAAATGGTGGTGGCGCTCAATCATGACGCCCGTCGTGACCGCAGTCAGCACGACGAAGGCGCCGGTGAAGTGATGCAGCACGGGGTAGATGAATGTGCCGCGGAGCGAAATGCTGAGTGCCTGCAGAGCAAAAGCAAGGAGCGCGCCGTAAAGGACGGGCGTTTCCAGTGCGCGGAGAAGGAGCGTGGAGAAGGAAACCGGCGTCCTCGACACCATCGCGTAGCCGGCGGTGCGGAGCGCCAGGTGCGCAAACGTCATGAGGAGCGAGAGAATCGCGAGTGCTTCAGGGAGCGAGGATGGCTCGCCTTGCGAGGCAAAGGGCGGGTGCGAATAGACGAGGTACACCAGCACCGCGCCGAGGTAGCAGGCGTTCGGGAACGTCGCCATCGCGCGGAACGCCCGCTCCATCGGAAGCCCTTTCGCGGTGCCCTTCGACAGGACGGCGGATAGTACGAGGAGGATCGCCGTCAAAAGCAGCGCTGCCGGGAGTACGAGAAAATCATTGGCAGAAAGTTTTACCTGATAGAGCGAGAAGAATACGAAGCAGGGCAGTACCACGCGGGTGATGACGATCTCGTATGTCTTGACCTCGATCTTGAATTTGCTGGCTAGAAACCATCCGCCGCCCAGAAAAACGAGGATGGGGAGCACGTCGAACCAGATGATATAGGGTATATCCATGGGAGTCCTTTCGGAAAAATGAGGAATGAGGAATGGGGGGCGGCGCATAAAAATCAGAAGCGCCGCGGAGTATACATAGAGCGATGCCTGAAGGCGGTATTCCAGTCACCAGTCACCAGTTCCCAGTCACCAAAATCACAACTTCATCCACCAAAATTTCACTTTCCCAATCCATGAAAGTCTAGCAACGCAGTTTTTTCTTGCTTCTTTCACGATCGTAAGGATGTCCGCTTTTTCTCTTTCTGTCAGCGGTTGTCCGGAGAAGCGGGCTGTGACGAGGTGGTCCAGCATGTGGGGGAATCCGGCGAAGCGCGTATCTTTGGCAAAGGCAGATTTCCTGTCCTCATAGGAGCCGCGAATCGGAAGGCCGGCCCAGTGGGCGAGGCGGTCCGCGTAGGCGATGAGGCCCTTGAAGTGGGCGTCATCCGTGAGTGCTTTGGCGAGGAGGCGGGAGGCGGCTGTCATGCGGTAGAGCGGATAGGCGGAAAGAAGTGCAAGCATGAGCAGGAAGGCGAGCAGCATCGGGAGAAGCGGGCGGGAAACGGGGGCGTCCGGCGTCCTCGGCTGGGAGAGCGGGGGCTGTCCCTGCGGCTGTTGCTGTTGTGGCTGCTGCGGCGAAGGCGGCTGCTCTTTCGGTGCTTCCTCACGTGTGTTCTTCTCGTCGGCCGGTTTATCCGGCGCGCCCTGTTCATTTTTCTGCTTGTCGGGCGGGATCGGGAAGGGATTCTCCGCTCCCTCTTTGCCAGGGGTCATTTCACAGGGACGCCAGCCGAGGCCATCGACATAGACTTCGACCCAGGCGTGGGCGTGGTGATCATTGACGGAGAGAGCGTGGAGCCCTTCCTTCGTCAGAGGGGCATTCCGGAGATCTTCCCTGTCTACGGAAAGGCCGACCGCATAGCGGGCAGGGATCCCCGAGGCGCGGAGCAGCATGACGGCGGCAGAGGCAAAGGAGGTGCAGTAGCCCTTCCTGCTTTCGGTCAGGAAGTAGGAGATAAAATCTTTATCCGCGGGAGTTTTGCCCGGATTTTTCGTATAGGTGTAGTGATCCTCCAGAAAATGGCGGATGGCGTCGATGCGTGCGCGCTTCTCGGAAAGGCTTTGCGCGGGGCGGGTCTTGCCCAGCGAGGCGATGGCGTCGCGTGTTTCTTCCGGAATGGTGAGGTAGTGCGCGTAGACGAAGCGGCGGTAACGCTTTTCCGCTTCAAGATAGGTCGTGTAGTAGGGGTCTTGGATGGATTCGCGGGCCATCATCGAGAGGAGCGCACCGGCAGGGAACTCCCATACGTCGGTGCTGTAGGCCTTGCCCTCGCGGGAGATCGGCGAGCGGTCATACTGGAAGTAGGGACCGCCGAAGTCGGCATCATAGGGGAGGAGCAGGAAGCGGCTCTTTTCGTAGAGGGCAGCGAGGGTGAAGGGCTTCTTGAAGGCGGAAAGGTCATTCTCTTTGGTGTAGTTCAAGAGCTTTTGGGAGATCGATGGATTTCTGGCTGCGACCTCCATGAGCCATGCCCCTTGGTCGTACAATTCGCCTTGGTTCTTGGCGAAGAGGGCTTCTGTCCCGTCATAGGTGCTGTCCGGGAAGTCCTTCCAGCGGCTGTCTTCGTAGAGGCCGCCGGTCCAGCTTCGAATGTAGAGGTGCTTAGCGCTTGCCGCTTCGATGTCTGCGATGACGCGGCCTGTATAGCGGATGCTGGCATGGCTGCCGAGGCGCTGGTGTCCGGCGGCGCCTTTCATCATGCCCGTGTAGGCGTTGCCGGCGTGGAAGATCGGGTCATAGGGGTCTGTCCAGCCGATGATTTTCTCCTGCATGCGAGAGAAGATCGCGGGCTGCTCATACCGGCTTTCCGGGAGCGCGAGGAGAATCACAGCGCCCAGAAGCAGGGTGAGGGCGAGGGCGGGGATCTCCGGCATGCTGAGTCCGTGATTTCTAAGAGCGGCGAAGACGGAAAGTCCGTAGGAAGCGCAGCAGAGAATGGCGAGAGCGGGCGGGTTCACGCCGAAGTAGAAGCCGAAGAGAATGAGGAAAAAGGAAAGAAGCGCTGCCATAGCGCGGGCCGCTTTCGACCATGCGCCGGCCGTAAAGAAGAGGGAGAGCAGGCAGACGAGCCACCCTTTGGCAAGAGCCGGGCTTGCGATGGCTTTCGCAAGCGGTGCAGTCATGTCAATGTCATATGGTTCTTTGAGTGTATCGACGAGGGGAATGAGCGCAGAGAGGAGGCTCGAAAGGAAGGCATCTCTCATAAGGAGCGGGAGCGAGAGAAGGAGGAGGGCAAGGAGAGCAAGAAGCGGCAGATGGTGTCTGCCGATCAGTCTGGAAAGAGCGAAAGAAAGAAGGGGCGCAAGGAGCGCACCGGCGATCGCATAGGGAAGCGCACCGCCGCCAAAGTAGGAGAAGAGTGCATACGAAGCGCCGAAGGCACCCAATGAAGAGAGGAGAAGCGGCATCATGATTCACCTCCCATCGCGCGGGCAATGGCGGCTTTTCCGGAAAGGGCAGCGCCCTTGGCATCACGCACGCACCAGATGGAGGGGTGCAGGACAGGCGAGACGGCGGGTGCGGGATCGCCTGTCAGGTAGCAGATCGGAAGGAGGGGCGAGAGATGGCTGGCCTTCAGCGCATTCTCACCACCGGCGAGGAGGAACTCGGCGACAGCCTCTTCCCAACCGGCCTTGTCCTTGACGGAGGTGATGATCTCCTCGCCATGGATCGTCATCCACGCGAAACGGAAAGGCATACGCGCTGCCGTGAGAGCGAGGCCGCAGGAAAGGAGTGCATCGGCGAGAAGATCCCGCAGTGCATCATCCTCTTCATAGTCTGCCGCGAGGATAAGGCGCGCATCGTCTGCGGGCATGCGGTCACGGACATAGACATCCTCTGTGCGGGCCGTGACCTTCCAGTTGATGAGGCGGGGATTATCCCCCGGCTGGTAGGGTGTCGCGCCGAAGTATTCCACCTCTTCACTGCCGGAGAGGCGAAGGAGACTCTTCAGCGTATGTGCGTAGTCGCCCATCGGACGGGGCAGGACGAGGAGTGTCGTGGCTTTCGTGTCTTTATGGAAATGGAAAAATCCGAACGGGTCTTTCCAGGAAAGGCGGGGAGCGGGGAGCGTGATGCGTCCCGCATGCGCGGTGTCTATCCGGAAATAGAAGCGTGTCTCATCCTTCTCTGTTTCATAGCTGTCGTATTCCTTCCCTGCCATCGTTGCCGTGAGCGAAGAGACAAGGGGGAGGAAGCGGCCTTTGGCGGTGAGGCATACTTCGGCGGCCGCTCCTCTATGTGTGCGGTGCGGGGCAGAAAACGTCACCGATACCGATCGGCGCGCCGCATATCCCAGCGCAAGCGCAAGGAGCGGCACCAGAAGGAGCGTGGCGGCGAGCAGGAAGGCTGCGTATAAGTCGTAGAGGATCATCAAGAGGAGGGCGATGATGACAAGAAAGAGATAAGATAGATAGTTCATAAGATGTACACTGCTTTAAAAGGTTCAGGGTTCAGGGTTCAGGAAAATTAGGAATGAGGAATGAGGAATGGTGGTGCGGCGCATAAAAATATAGAAGCGCCGCGGAGTATATATGGGGCGATGCCCGAAAGGAAGTGGATAGAAGGTTTCCCGTTTGAGAGTACCAAACATCGCTTGCTTGGTCGCGAATGACAAAGATTTCTCGCTTACGCTCGAAATGACGATACGAGAGAGTTTCCTAGTCCCCAGTCACAAGTCACTAGTCCCCAGTCACTCCTAATCCCCAATTCCTAATCCCTAGCTACAAGTCACTAGTCCCCAGTCACCCGCTATTACACCAGCTCCGGCATGGGGACGGATTTCAAAATATCATCGAGCACGCTCGCTGCGGTCTTTCCGGCAAAGCGGGCATCGCCGGAAAGGGTGATACGGTGGGAGAGGGTGTAGGGGGCGACGGCGAGGACGTCATCCGGGGTCGCGTAAGCTCTGCCCTCCATGAGGGCATGGGCGCGGGTCATGGCGGAAAGCGCCATCGTGCCGCGCGGAGAGATACCGAGCGAGATGTCATGGCTTTCTCTGGTAGCAGCAGCGATATCCACCATGTAGGCGAAGAGGCTGTCTTCGACGTGGATCTCTGCGGCTTGTTTTCTAAGGGTAAGAAGGTCATCGGGCGTGATGACGGCGCTAAGGGACAAGGCGGCGCTCCGGCGGCTGCCCTTCAGGATCTCGATCTCGTTCTCACGGGACGGATAGCCGACGGTGATGCGGATCATGAAGCGGTCGGTCTGCGACTCGGGGAGCTCCTGTGTGCCGGAGGAGCCGAAAGGATTCTGCGTCGCCATGACGATGAAAGGCTGCGGGACGGCGTAGGTCTTGCCGTCGACCGAGAGGCGTCCTTCCTGCATGACTTCGAGGAGCGCGGACTGTGTCTTCGGAGAGGCACGGTTGATCTCATCGGCGAGGAAGAAATTCGTCATAGCACTGCCGGCCACGTAGCGAAAGTTGCCGGAGGCTTTGTCATACATGGAAAATCCCGTGATATCCGAGGGCAGGACATCGGGGGTGAACTGCATACGCTTGTAGTCAAGCCCGAGTGTGCGGGTGAAGGCGACGGCCATGGTCGTCTTGCCCACGCCGGGGATGTCATCGATCAGGATATGGCCACCTGCCAAGATGGCGGTCAGTATACGGCGGAGCACATCGTCCTTGCCCAGGACGGCTTTGCCTGTCTCCGCGAGAATGGCGTCTATGGTTTCTTTTGTGTTCATGAGGTTCTCCTTTAGTTATGGGTCAAGGTTAGCTCTTGGGGCGGTGCGCCCTTTGATTGGGGATGAAAGCTTCGCATAAATTAGGAATTAGGAATGAGGAATTAGGAATGAAGGTGGCGGCTTCGCCGCAGAGTATAAATAGGGCGATGCCCGAAGGCGGTATTCAAGTCACTAGTCACCAGTCACTAGTCACTCCCAATCCCCAATCCCTAATCCCTAGCTGCTAATTCCTAGTCGCTGGTCACTCAGAGCTTCTCATCCCTGTCTGCTCATTGCTGCTTTTACCTGCCTGCCTTTATTTATACCCTACTATTATACAACGATTGGGGAAGGGGGCTTGCCGCACTCCCGTCAGAAGTCTGAAATCGAAGTCTGAAGTTTAATCCCCAGTCCTCAGTCCTCAGTCCCTAGTCCCTAGTCCCTAGTCCCTAGTCACAAGTCACTAGTCACCTCACATACCTTCTTTTCACAAAACGGATAAACTCTTCTAGCCCATGAGGGAGAAAGATGCCCTTCTTCCAGAGGATGCCAAACTTGGTGCTGATTTCCGGCGTGACCGGGATGCGGACGAAACGCTCCTCATCGATGGGAATGGACGAGTAGAGAAAGGCACCGCAGCGGCCGCTTTCCAGATAGTTCATCATCGTCGTCAGCTGGCTGAGGTAGAGCTTCACGCGCGGCGTGAGGCCGAGGGCGCGGAAGGCGGCGGTGATGGTGAGTGTCTGTACCGAGTCCATGTGGAAGAGGAGCAGCGTTTCCTCAGAAAGGGCAGGCAGGCTGACGGATGTCAGATGCGAGAGGGGGTGATTTTTGGAAACGCAGTAGACATAGTGATCCTCTTTCATTGTATAGTAGTGGTACTGCTCCAGATTATATATATCGAGATTCCCCAAAAGGATGTCCAGTTTTTCCTCCTGTACGAGCTCGGCGGCGCGGTGGGAGGCGCATTCGGAGAGCTCGAGCGGGACAGGACATACCGCTTCGAAGGCATCAGAGAGTGCGGGAAGGAAGATGGTGGACAGGATCGGAGGAATGCCGACACGGATGGGACGCACGGAGAGTGCGGCTTGACTGAATTCCTCCTGCATATTCCTCGCGCGCTGTAGGAGGTCGTTGGCTCTTTCATAAAAAGCGGCGCCTTCTTCCGTCAGGTGGATGCGGTTCGGCGTGTGAAGGAAAAGGGAAATGTGGAACTCTTTCTCCAGTTCATGGATGGCGGTGGAAATCGTCGGCTGGGAAATGTAGAGGGCTTTCGCCGCGCGGACGATGCTGTGATAACGGCAGACGGCGCAGAAATAAGTGAGCTGCTGTAAGGTCATAGGAAGACTCCTTTGGGAAAATTGGGGGGAGCCCGTAGGGCGTAGCGCCCCTTTTGATTGTGGATGAAAGCTCTTCTCGAATGAGGAATGAAGGTGGCGGCTTCGCGCACCGGTTTAGCCTTCCCCTCAAGGGGAAGGTGCCCCGAAGGGGCGGACTAGTGGCTAGTGACTGGTGACTGGTGACTTGAATACCGCCTTCGGGGCATCGCCACCATCTATACTCCGCGGCGCTTCTATTTTTTTATGCGCCGCACCAGCCCCTTTGAACCTCTTGAACCTATAGAACCCGTTCCCCCTCTTTCGCACGCAATCAGAGGGCGCCCGACTCATAGGCTAAGTTTGAAAACAGGGATGAGTGGCTAGGGATTAGGGATTGGGGATTAGGAGTGACTGGGATTCTCCGGCATCGTTATCATCGTCATCCCGAGTGCAGCCCTCGATCTTTACTGCATTGCGGGAATCAGCGTGTATGCGCCGAGGGAAAACGATGTCTTGGTGCTGCCTCACATCAGGCGATGAACGTTCTGCAATAAAGATTTCTCGACTACGCTCGAAATGACGATGCGCGCGAAGCGCTATCAAAACTCCGCGGCGCTTCTGATTTTTATGCGCCGCACCACCATTCCTGATTCAAGCAGAGCTTTCATCCGCAATTTATGGGCGGCACGCCCCGAGGGCTAACCCTTAACCCTGAAGTTTGAAAGCAGAAACCGAGATTCATCTATCCCCTTCCTCTGGAAGGGGAACGCCCGAAGGGCAAGGGGTTGGCCGAGGGAGAGAAAAGCCCCAAGCCAACCTCCGCCCCTTCGGGGCACCTCCTTCCAAAGGAAGGAGGGGAAAGACAAAGCTCGGGCATCGCCCTATTTATACTCCGCGGCGCTTCATTATTTTATGCGCCGCACCACCACTCCTCACTCCTAACTAGAGAACGCGAAGCTTTCGTACGCAATCATGGGACGGCACGCCCCACGGGCTAACCCTGAACCCTGAACCCATGGAACCTGCAGAATTTCTTTCGCCCCGTATCCATGGTCGAGGCGAACCAGCAGCTTTTATTTCTGTATGATGAATTTATCATAATGAATGCGTTGCTATGCCAAATGCTCATTCATGCATGCATCTATGTTCTCAAAGCGTGAGAAACGTGATATAGTAGAGCTATGGATTTTCATGTGCATTTAAGAATGCACAAGGTACCAATTTCCTTTTGGAGGCAAAAATGGCAAGCTACAATCCTTATGAAAACATGCTTCATATCCTCGACAAGGCAGCGAAGGTGCTGGGCTACGGGGAGAGCGACTACGCATTTGTCCGCTATCCGGAGCGCGAGCTCACCGTGAGCATCCCGATACAGATGGATGACGGGCATGTCGAAGTCTTCTCCGGCTACCGCGTACAGCACTCCACCGCCCGAGGCGCAGCGAAGGGCGGCATCCGTTTCCATCCCGCATCCGATGAAAACGAAGTCAAAGCCCTCGCCGCGTGGATGACCATCAAGAATGCCATCGGCAATATCCCTTATGGCGGCGCAAAGGGCGGGATCAAGGTCGATCCGCACAAGCTCTCCACACGCGAACTCGCCCGTCTGACACGCGGCTATATCAGAAAGATCTATCCCATCATCGGACCGGATCAGGACGTACCGGCACCGGATGTGAATACGAATGGCCAGATCATGGCGTGGATCGCCGATGAATACACAGCGCTCTCCGGCAAGTGGGAGCCCGGTGTCGTCACCGGCAAGCCTCTTTCCGTAGGCGGCTCTCTCGGCAGAAATGAAGCGACGGGCCGTGGTCTGCTCTTTACGCTGGAAACATGGTGCGAAAAGAATCATAAGGACATGAAGGATCTCACCATGGTCGTACAGGGCTTCGGCAATGTCGGCTCTGTCGGCTCTCTCCTCATGCACAGGAAGGGCGTCAAGATCACCACCATCGGCGATATCAATGGTACGTGGCACAAGGACAGCGGTCTTGACATCGAAGCGATGTACACCTATGCGAACAGCCATGGCCGCTCGCTCAAAGGCTATACGGAGGAAGGGGCGGTCATGATCCCCGACAGCGAACTTTTCGCGCAGGACGTCGATGTCATCTTCGTCGCTGCGATGGAGAACCAGCTGAATGAAAAGACTATGGGCAAGGTGAAAGCCCGTCTCATCCTGGAAGGGGCGAATGGCCCGACCACGGAGGAAGCCGATGCCTACTTCGAAGAGAAGGGGATCGAGGTCCTCGCAGACGTCATGAGCAATGTCGGCGGCGTCGTGGGCTCCTATTTCGAATGGGTACAGAACCGCACCGGCTACTACTGGACGGAAGAAGAGTACAATGAGCGCCTTGCCAAAAAGATGCGCGAGGCCTATGAGGATGTGTACGCATTGAAGGAGAAATACCATGTGACCTATCGTCTCGCCTCCTACATGCTCGCGCTCTCCCGCGTCGTAGAAGCGGAGAAGACCAGGGGATTCCTGGGATAAACCATAAAAAGGCGATGTGAAATAACGATCATCTCATTTTCGCGTTCCATCTGCCGCAGG
>ERZ1034730.139-NODE-139-length-33313-cov-6.595285_pt1 | contig 33313 bp, 27 predicted proteins | sample MGYA00520650_ERZ1034730 | MGnify/ENA primary metagenome ERZ1034730 (study PRJEB33766, sample SAMN09781702) | gut metagenome | biome: gut microbiome | host: Homo sapiens | place: Madagascar | study: EMG produced TPA metagenomics assembly of the PRJNA485056 data set... | reverse complement strand
AAATGAAAATGTTTATCCGTTATTATTTATTAAAAGTTAATTTTACGGTATACGGTGAGTGATAGACTAATTTCTGTGAATTGAAAGAATAAATCCTAATATCATCATCTCTTCCTATAATACCCCAGTACTTGAAAAAATCCTCCATATCTCCCAGCATCGCCGTAACCTGCACAGTATAAGTACGATAAAGGCTGGCAGATACGCTCCCGAAAGCGATATCTACCAGCCTATCTTCCAGGCGCAGAGGCGTATCGATTGTTGCCATTTTTTTGCATATCATCCATTCCCCTTATAAGGATTGGCGGCATAGGTCGGTGGGATGAAAAGAAAATGTTACTCATTGAAAAAGGCGCACCCCCGATATCGTTGCATTATCGGGATGGTGCGCCTTGGTTAGTTGCCACCGCAGGCCTTGGGCCTGGCGGTGGGTGTAGGAATCTTATCTCACCACGACCTTGCGGGTAGTAGTCAGGCCGGTGCTGGCATCGTAGGTGCTGCGCACATACACACCGGGAGCGGTGGGCTTACCATTGAGCATCCTGCCATGAACGTCGAACCAACGGGTGTTGTCGTCGGCGTCGACGGCTATGCCGTCCACATAGGTTATCTTTCCGAAGGTCAGCTCAAGCGGCTGCTTGTAAGATCCGCAGATGGCGTCTTCGATGAAGTCGACCGTTGCCTCTGCAAGCCATACGTCGCCGTTCTTGACCATGAGGAACCTCAGGTTACACTTGCCATAGCCCGGAACGGTGAAGTAAGCGTAGCCGTCGGCATCGGTAACCTCCGCCGTGCGACACTCGTCGCCTGCGAACACTCCGACCTCGGCTCCTTGCTGCACCTCATCGTTGAACGTAACACGAGCCGTGATGGTCATGTTGCTCGGATACTTGTGGCGGTCGATGGGCGAGAAGTTGAGCAGCGGGCGCGCCGCAGCCCTCTGTGGGGCGTAAGGCGCCAGGGAAGCGGGATAGGTGAACGTCCTTGTACCCGCACTTGCGCTCTGCAACATGTAACCCTGTCCGGGAACGAGCGCCTTAAGCGAACCTGTCCACTCGTAGCCGTCGAAGATGGCGAACCCATACTGGCCCTTGATCATGTCGCCGTCTTGCGGATCCATGCCGGCCAGGGCGTCGGCCACCGATGCGGTCTGCGTGTTGTTGTAGGCTATCCAGTTCCAACCCGGCACAAGGGTGATGGTGCGGTCGGCTTGCGTTCCACTACTGCCAATGAGCTTGAGCATGCGGGCATTGGTCATTCGAACCTTATACATCGACCGGTTATCGACGTCGAAGTTCTTGCCATACCACGTACCATTGTCGCAATTGACAAATACGCTCTGCGTTTTGACCGTCTGTACGCCGTCTGCCACATCTGCAAACACGCTCCTGACATCCATGTCGTCGGCCTTGGCGTAGAACGACATCCAGTTCCACCCTGCGCCAAGCATGGTGGCCTGTTCGATCTTGTCGGCCGCCTCAATGCGCAGCGGATCGGCATACTTGCCCACGAGCACATTGGCGCTGAAGGCCACGGGGTGCGATGTGGTGGTAACAGGATACATGATGCCCGTGCTGGCGTCGTAAGCCTTGAAGATGAGCGGCGTGCCAGCGTCGTCGGCATTGCCATACACATCGAGCAGCACGAAACTGTTGTCGTAGCGGGCATTGTAGGTGGGATGGGCCATGCCGCGACACTCGTCGCCCACAAACACACCCACGACATCGTCGGCGTCGTAGCTCGGCTTGCCAAGGATAGAGAGTGTTCCGATGATGCTCATCGTACTCTCATACTTGCCCTTGTCTACTGTCCAGTCAGGCTTGTCGCCCTCCACAGTGAGTGAGAGTGTGAGCGGTGTGGCTATGCCGTCGTTGCCCGTAAGATATACGGTCTCTTCATACTTGCCCACAGGAGTAGCCTCGGTCACCTCGAAGCTTATTGTCTCTGAGGCGAGCGGATCGACGGTGCCATACTCAGTGTCAGCCTTGAGCCATGACGGCATACCGCTGATGGTCCACATCTGCTGCTTGCCGCTCTTGTTGGCGAAGCTTGCCTCGAAGGTGTGGTTTTCGCCAGCCTTCTTTGTCATCTTCATTGAGTTCTCGCTCCATGCCAGCTCATTGTTGTTGATGTATGCACTCCAGCATACGGGCAGCGAGAGGTTGCCGTTGACGTCGCGTAAGTCGCGGACGGTGAAGTTGAGCGTACATGCTGCAATGGTGGCAGGAGTCTCGTTGAGGGTGATGACAATCTTGTTGTCGCTTGCCGTGAACGAATAGTCGACGTTAGTCTCAGTCTTCTTCTCCCTCAGGGCAGGAGCCTCGTCGGTGAAGATGAGTGCGTCGGCATATACCGCCTTATGGTCTGTGCGGAGCATGTCGTCGTCGGTACCCTCGGTCACCACCTGATTATAGGCGTCGAGCGTCTTCGTCTCAAAGGGGTAGTATGCCACGAGTCCTTGCTCTGTGCCGTTCAGTCGCATCTTGCGGCGCGACTTGAGGATGTCGGCACTAAGAGTGGCGTTCCACAGGCGTATTTCGTCGATGCCAGCCACGAGCTGTCGGTCGTACTTATACGCTCCGTCTTCTGTAAGTGTTCGGCGTGCGCCAACAATCATTCGGTCGCTTGCCGTTGTTCCGATGCCAGTCACGCTTGTTGCCATGGTGCGCTCACCGTCCACATACACGGCAGCATTGCCGTTGCGCAGGATGTTGAGTGCCACGTGGTGCCAAGCCTTGTCTTGCAGCGAACTAGTGCCGGCAGAGAAGGTATTGTCACCAGATGTGAGTTGTAGCACACCGTCGGTGTTCATCCACAGTTCCACTTCGCCAGCTTGCAGCAGCTGGGTTTCGCCCTTCTGCTTGTCGGCGCGCATCCACAGTTCGATGGCGCAGTTGTCGGCAGCGAGTGGCGATACGTCGGCGGTAGGAATGTCGAGGTGCGATGTTCCGTCGAGCGTGATAGCCTTGTTCTCGTTGTTGAGATACCAGTTTTCGCCAGTCATGCGTAGGTGTCGGTTGCGGGCATAGTCGGTGATGACGGTGCCTTCGCCCTCGTCCATCTTCCAGTAGCCAACCAAGTGGCGTGTGGCAGGATTCTTGGTCTTGTTCTTCTCCATCAGCGCAGCCGTCATGTCGTGAGCCTCGTCCCAGAGTGTGAGTTCGTGAATGGCTCCCGTCATGCGCTGTCCGATGGCGAGTGGTCCGTTGCCGTCGTAGGCAGCCACTGCTTCATCGGTGAAGAGGTCGGTGGTGGTGGCGTCTTCTGCCACGGCTGCCTTCAGTGTATTGCCGTTGGCTGTTGCGGCATAGTTGATCGTGAGGTATGCCCACTTGTCGGTAGGCATCTCTGCCTTCGACGTATAGGCGTTGTCGCCTATCTTCACCTGGAGGTGGCGGTTGTCGTCCATGCCTATTACGAGCTTCTGCTGTCCCTTACCGTGTGTCAGCAATGTGCCTGCGCCCTTGAGGTTCACCCAAGCGTCGATGGCAAAGCTCTTGCCTGCCAAATTGATGTCGGCCTCGGTAGTGGCGGTGTTGTCGGTGCCGGTCATGCCGAGAGCGGTGGCGTGCGACACCTCTGCTCCGTTGAGCACACCGATGACGATGAAGTTGGCGGTCTTCGTGAGTTCGCCCTTTAGGAAGTTCTCATTAAACTCGATGCTAACGTCGTCGCCAGGCGAGAGAATGCCGTTGGTAGGTGTCGGCATGCCGAGCGGTTGCGGGCGCTGCATGTCCTTCACGAGGGCAATCTCCTCACTGGTGTTGTACACCTCCTCATTGCCGTACGCGCTGACGGAGAGAATGCGGAAGGTGTAGTTGCCGTCGCTGAAGTTGTGCATAGGCAACTTGTACGACACCGTGGCTGTGCTGGGCAGCAGCTCGTTGTTCTGGGTCTTGTCGGCCTCGTTGATTACGTATTCGCGAACGAGTGTCCAGTCGGTGTCGCCCTGCTTGCGATACTGTATGCGGAACGCCTTGAGGTTGTGGTAGTCGCGGTCAAACTGGTTGAACGAGATGTTCAGGTCGTCGCCGGTCTGCGAGTTGAGCGTAGTGCGGTCGAGCTTCATCGTCACTGCCGATGATGAAGGCACAAACTGCGCCGATACGTATACGGTGTCGGCAATCTGGTCCCATGTGCTTGTCGGGTCGTACTGCGATTGCGAGGCGAGCACGATGCCGATGTTCTTGTAGTCGAGCACGCTGGTGTTGGTCTGCCAGAGCTGCATGGCCTTGGTGACGGTCTCGCCAGCCGGAATCTTGATGATGCGGTTGTCGGTGAGCGGCATGCCGTCGATGGTGATCTTGGCACCGTCGGGATTGCTCTCGTCGATCATCAGGAGCTTGTAGTAAACGTCCTCGTCAATCTCCGAGGCGTTGGTGAGACGCAGCGTGTAGTTGGCGGCGCTACCAGTAGGCACATTGCTTACCACAGGTACATCCACCGTGATCTGCGGCACCTCGATTTGCATGGTGGCCTCCATGATGGTGGTGCCCGGACGATAATACTTGGTCTTCACCTCGCCCTCATACGGGCCGGAGGTCTGTCCGCCACGTGTGCGGAAGATGGGCGAATAAGCACCATACTTATAGACGTCCACTGTCAGAGCGTCGTCGTCGCCTTCCTCAGCGAGGGTGTAGCTGAATGACGACAGCTTGGTGGTGCCGCTCTCTGACGTGTTGTGCGTTCCGCCGCCGGTATGTGTGGCAATATAAGTCTCGACGCCCAATGTGTTATAGGTCATAACCCATCGCCTGTCAAGAGTTACGATGGCAGTCAGGGACCAGTCGAGCGTGCTTCCGTGGCTTTCCTCCACTTGCGTGCTCATGTTGATGCTGCTGCCCGAGTCAAACGAGAAGTTCTGGTCGATGTACTTCTCACGATTTTCGTAGGCGAGCACCTTCTCCTTCTCGTTTGCGGCAAGGGTGTTCTCCCATATTCGTATTTGGTTGTTGCACCATTCCACCGAGTCGCTGTAACAGTGGTTGTCGTCAGGCACTACCATGGTGTATGACGGTCCGTCTGACGAAACGTACTTCGTGGCTTTCGAGCCCCATGCCTTCTTGTCGTTGTTTGAACTTCCGAAGCGTGGGTCATCGGCGGCAAGCGTGGTGAGGTAGACGGTATGTCCCGTGGTGTTGCTGAATCCCTGGGTGCTGGCAACGGTCTGTAGCAGACTGTTGCGCATGGAGCGCAGGTTGGGCAGCAAAACGTTCTCCACGTAATTCTCCGTGTAGTTGAACATGGTCTTGAAGTTGAGTCCTGTGGTAATGATGTCCTTCAGTTCCAATGTCGCCTTGTCGCTCGTTCCTTGTCTGCGGAAGTTGATGTCGCGTGCCAATCCATAGATGAGATTGGTAGCCGAACCGATAAACACGTCGCCATTGGCACCCACATATTCGGGTGCGGACGATGTGGATATGGTGCGTGTGGCAGTAACTGTGCGGCTCCATGTGGAGGCACTCTCCCCCTGGGTGGAGACGTTCAGCCCCAATGTGGCGTCGTAGGTGTTTTTAATTTCATCTATCTTGCCTATGCCTATGCCTCCGGTGAGCGATGTGATGTCGAATCCGAACTTGCCCGTTACCGCCCCTTCTTCCTCCGAGCTCCATACGCCACCATAGCTCGTTGATTTCGAAGTGATGGTGCCACTGGTCCATTCAGCACTTGAGCCTGTTCCGGGAGAATCGCGCAGAATCATCTCCACAACATCGGGGCCGCTCGTCACGAAGTTATTGCCCGTGGGAAGCGAACCGAGAATGATGCCGTTCATGCCACTGCCGTCCCAGTTGTAGGTACGGTCATCGATGTCATAACTGATGGAGAGGGTGCGCGTGTATGGCGCGGTGATGTTGGGCAGACCTGCCTTCCATGTGTACACGGCGCAACCGAGACTGTCGAGCTCCAACTGGTTGCTCTCCAATTCCACCAATGAACCGGCAGGTTTGCCAGCCGTGTTGTTCTCAAGATATACAGATTGCGAGGCTGAGAGTGCGTTGTTGATGGTCACCACATTGCCGCTGAGCGGCACGCGCGATGCCACGGGCTGGTTCTTCACGTCGTGGTTGACATACTCCTCGAAGCCCTTGAGGTCGAAGGTGTAGTTCTCTTCGCTTTCGAAGATGGCACCACCATAGTTGTAGGTCACCTTGCCGTTGGTGTCGATGGTGTAGATGTCGTCGATGGCGAGCCTGCCGCTGGCATCCTCAATCTCATACTTCGACAAGCCGAAGGCTCCGTCGTCGTGGTCACGCTGGGTGACGGTGAACGAGGGTGCGCTATGATAGGTCTGACGAAGCTTGCAGTTGTAGGCATACTCCTGACGCGCTCCATTCTCGTTGGTCAAAGTGTCGGTCAACTGCATGAGCGGATTGGTGGCGTCGACGGTGGTTACGTCGCCAACGCTCACGCCGGTTGCCACGACCTTCATGCTCTCCACATTGTACATAAGTGGGGGAACCATGGCAGAGAACTCACCCGTGAGCGAGTCGGTGCGTATGAAGATCTTCTTGGCGGCATCGCCTGCGCCGCGCCATGAATGGCTGGCAATGGTGCTGGTGGCCGACTGTACGGTAGCCTTGGCGGTGTTGGTTTCGTAGCTATACGACGTGCCGTTCACCTTCTTCACTACGTTGAGGCGATAGCGGTCGTTGGTGGGACTGAGAACGAGTTCGGTGATACCGATGTTGTTATGGCTTGCACCGAATCCGACTGGCTTCTCGCCCTCAATGCTTCCACCTACCACACGGCCCGTGAAGTTGACGAGCGTCTGGTCGATAAACTCCATGTTCTTTATCTCGCGGTCGAACGTAATCTTCACGCCGGCTCCGTTCGGGTCGGCTGGGTAGCGTCCGGCGGATGCAAACACATGGCCGTCCTTCTTCACCTGGATGAAGTGGTCGCCGATGGGCACGCTGATGGTGAATGTGCCGTCCTCGGCCGACTGTATGAGTTCGCCGTCGCGACTGCATATCGTGCCATCTACATAGAACGTGCATCCCTCCACGGGATAATCGGTGCCTTCGTAGAAGACGGTGCCCGATACGGGGAACGACGATACGTCGGTGAAGTCTACTCCGCTATGCACGAGCGACGAGGCGCTGACGTAGCGTGTGGAATAGGTGGGCGAGAACTCGTGTACGCCCAGAGCGGGGATGACCATATAGTTGGTGCCTTCGCCCGTGAACGGTACGCCACGTATTACGAAGTTGCCTTGTGTGTCGGTCAGGGCAAAGAGTCCAAGCTGTTGCGATGTGGGGATGATGCTGCCCGTGGGCAATGTGCCGGCGCCGAGGCGTGCGTGGTTGCCGTTTGCCACGCCACTCGTCTTTGAGTAGTCGTAGGCGGTGGTCTGTCCGCTGAAACCTTCGTCGACGGGCCAGTAGGCCACGAGGGCGTCTTCCGTTCCACAAAGGGTGTGGTTGTAGTTGGCGAGAATTTCTTCACGGCTCAATGCCTTGTCGCTGAACACGCGCATCTCGTCGATGTAACCCGTGAAGGCACGATCGGCAGACGACTGGTAGCTGCCACCGAGACACAATCCGGTGTTGTCGGCATCGGCAAACTGCACCTTGGCGTTGAGCTTGTCGGCGAGTGGCACGACGGTAACAGAATCGTCAGCGTTGACGGCCGTCACGGTGGCTGCGCCCGCTGCATCAACGGCGAGGGTGAGCGACGTGAAGGCGTTAGGCTTCAGATAGATGCCCGTAGGCGCCGAAGCGGATGCGCCCTTGAGGGTGAGCGGATAGCCCTTGCCATCGGTATCTGCCGCACCGAGGGTCAGCTGCAACTTGCCGCCAAGGTCGAGGATGGTTGGTGTAGCGCCCGTCTGCGAATCGTCGGGACGAATCATCATCTGCAGGGTGTAGGGCTTGGAGGCGAAATACTTGTTGAGCGTCTCGCTGTCCTTGCTAAGGAACACGCCATCGCCAGCTCCCGACACGCGGAGGGCATAGAACTGTCCGCCCTGCTGCTGTGTGCCGTCGCCACGTACCAATGCCACGCGGGTGCCTGCCACGGCTGTTCCGGTGCCGTAGGTGATGCGGCCCGACACGATGCCGGTGGCGCGACTGAATCCGTCGTCGCTCTTCTCCAGGCGTGTGTCGCTGCCGTCGCACGTGGTGATGCTCACCACCTTGTAGTCGTAATACTGTCCGGGCAGCGCCGTCTGGTCCTCATAGTAATAAGACGAGGCAGTGCCGCTGGTCTTGTAGATGGTAGCCCATGTGTCGGTGCCCTTCACGCGGCGTGCCACCTCGTAGCGTGTCACGTCGGCTCCTACCTGGTCGGCTTCCCATGCCACCTTCACCAGTCCGTTGTAGTCGCCCTTGGTGGCGTTGACCGCCGTAACCTGCGAGTTGCCGGTGATGCGGCCCTCCAGAATGTTGGTGCTTGAGAAGAGCTTGTTCTCGAGCATCGTGGTCTGCACCTTATATATATAGGTGGGGCAGAGCTTCAGGTCGCGCGTGTCGGTATATTCATATTGCGTCTTGCCCTTGTCGGTGACGTTGACGGTTGCCACCTCCGTCCAGTCGTCGCCCGGCTGTCCGTTCTTGCTCTCGGTGCGGAGCAGTTTGAAGGCATAGCTTTCGTTGCCCTTAAACTCAGGGCATTGCCATTTCACCGTAATTGATTTCTTGTCAGACACCACGTCGGTGATGTTGATCGGGAACGAGCGCTGCACAAACTGCGTAGTGCTGGACATAAGGCTGGACAGCAGTTTGCCTGAAGGCGAATTGGTAGGTACGAAATAAATCTGATAGACGTATTTTTGGTCGTAATCAGGCACATCGTCCGTGTATTTTCGTGTATTATACGGAATGTCGCTTGCTACTTTCGTTTTGTCCTCTGGGTGCCCGTCAGGGTAGCGGTAGATACTCCATGTGCCATCTGTATAATAGCTACTACCATAGACCTGCCATGTCAATGATATTTGTTTTTTCCACATGTCGGTGGCAGCTTCTACCTTGCGAGGTTCGTCGTAATCTTTGATAGCACTCTCCAACCACCCGAACAAAATCGTACTGGGTCGGTCTTTGGGAGTTACTGTAATAGATTTTTGTGTATATAGATTAAAAGACCCGCCTTGCTCATTATACGAAAGCGTCAGCCCATTATAGGAGGATGCGCCCTTGCTGTAGGTCTTGTAAACCGCTTGGTTCATTGTGGAAGGGTCGTAGTAGCGTTTGCCGCTGTATTTATTGTAATACGAACCGTCGGTAGTCATAGCCACGGTGGTTGGACCGTAGCTCGTGTTGAGCGAACTTCCCTTCACCTTCAACGAGCCATAGGTACGTTCGTAGTTTGGGCTGTCCGTAAATATGTTACTGATAGCTTGGGTTCGGAACGTGCGTTCCTCCCACGCATTACTTGTTTCGTTGATTTTCCACTTACCGCGAATCTTGATGTCGTGCTCGGTTGCCACAGCCATCTTGTCAATATAGATGACCATCTCCACCCAATATTGATCATACACTCTTCGTGGATCCCAAAAGCGTACGATGTAGTTCACGCCGTCAACATTCCTGGTGTAGGTGCTGCCCCACCATCCGCTGACACCACGCTCGTCTTCCAGTCCGTCGCCGTTGCCATTGTTTGCGGGCCATGCCAATTCCCAGTCGGGTGAGCAGATGTATTTGCCATCTACATAAACGGCAGGACCATCGTGGCCCGGCTCTGTTTGGTTGTGCAGGAAATAGCCGTCATGGCCATCCCTGTCGTAGAACCAGAAATAGACGGTAATCCATGGTTCGTCCACTGTGGGATGGTGGCTGATGTGCGAGTTGTAGCGTGAATTGCTACCATAATCCGTGCCGAAGTGTGCTCCGGCATACGCCTGCCGCGGCACGGCCAAGGCCATGACCAGCAGGAGGAACGTCAAAAGCCTGCGCCGCCAAGGCGGCGTGCTCTGACATTGCTTGCCCCTCGCCACCTGAGGCGGTGAGAAGTTGGGTTGTGAGTAATGGTTTTCTTTCATAATCGCTTAGATGAATTTGTTTCGTTAGGATTTTCTGATGCAATGGGGGCAACCAACTTGCAGCGCAACGCTGGTTCAACCCTTTGCAAATTTAAACGAATACTAAGAAATCTTAAGCGAAAAAAACGTTATGGTGGTTACACAATGCGTAAAGTGTAACCAAAAACCGCCATTCCATCGGGTTTTCAAGCCCTCGCCTTCGCCTCCCAATCGGTTGGCGACACGCCCATCTTGCGCTTGAACGCACGATAGAGATTCACCCTTCCGGCAAACCCAGTCTCCAAGGCAAGGGCGTCGAGCGTGTGGTGCTTGAGCCATCCCGTCTCAATGAGCCTTGCGGCTTCAGCTACGCGATACTCGTTGATGTAGGTCTTGAAGTTGACACCCTGACAATGGTTGATGGCCATCGACACCACACGATGGCTCTTGCCGCATAAGGCCGCAAGGTTGGCTATCGAGAGGTCGGTCGCTTTGAAGAGGGGTTGCTCTTGCATCAACCGTTCGATCTCTTGCATGAGCAGCAGGTCGTCGTCGGTCGGTACAACCATCATGTCGGAGGAAGGGTCGGTAGGCACCTCCACGGGTTCGGTCGCTTCGCAAACGGTATCTCGCAAAGGCTCCTTGATTTTGGGGAAGATATCCACATAATTGATGAAGCGTATGGCAAACACCGAATAATAGACCGTTGTGACGAGCATGAACAGCAACTGCGTGAACGGAGTGATCAACAAGGCAAACAATAGGGCGATGACGCCTATGCCAAAGGCGCTATAGAAAGCCACGGGAACCCAATGCAAGCGCTGGCGCTCATCGTCGGAGAAATAGTTGTCCATCAACTGCAAGTAGCGTTTGTAATAGCGACGGAAGAGCGCCACATAACGCGCCATGAGCAACATGTACCAAAGCGAAAAGCCATAGAAGATGAACGCCCTGCTGCCCTGTGGGCAGAGAAAGAACAGGGCAAACGCCGCCACCGTGGTGATGGCGATGACCAAGGTCTCGCGACACGCCGTGGCCTTGGTGAAGAAGCCTATGTCGAGCAACGCAATGAGCGAATAGGTGAACAGAAAGGCTTGCGTAATGCCAATGGCTATGACGATCATGCTATTGAGCAAGTCGCTCACAAGCGGCTCGCGCGTCACCGCCTCGCAGATAAGCGCCACACAATAAACAAGGAACGTGACGCCCATCACCTTGCGCGCAAACACATAATTCTTGAGCCCTTCCTTGTCGGGAATGGAAAGGAAGAGTAGGCATATACCGAATGCAAGCATCATTCCGGGAATGATGTAAACGGTTATCAGGTCATATAGAAATATCAACATAAAATCCCCATGGCGTTATGTGCCACGGTGCAAAAATAATAAAAAAGTTCTAATTTTACCCGAATGGCCTCGAAAAATATGAGAGTTTTTTCACTTTCTGAATCGCTTCGATACGGCCGAATAGCCACAACGCTGGCACAAGGGCTCGGCGGCGGAATGGTGGGTAAAGATGGTAAAATCGTCAAGCCAGATGTAAGTATTCAACATAAAAGAAGAAAACGTGAAGAAATATCGGTTGACGTATGAGGTGAAATCTCTGGCACACTTTTTGCCAAGACGATATTTGCATTTTTGACCGCTCATAACTCGCGAAAAATCAAAACCAAAATCGGTTGTCGGTTTTTTGCGAGTTTTGAGTGTGCAAGTGTAAAGGTGTGGGGTTCAGATAGTTGTGGAGATTTGCACGAAAGTGTGCAATTTTTGCTTCATAAAAACCAAACTTATCGTGAGACTTTACATGGTAATAGCTATGCTTTTACTGGGTAAAGTCTCAAGAGTTACATGGTAAAGTCTCACGAAAAGTTTGTAAAACTCGTCGTTTTACACCGAAAAGTCTCAATTTTTATGGTTTTCGGGCTGCGAAGTCAGATGAAAAGGCGCGTTTTTGAGTATGCGAATCTCTAGAATGAAAGTTTTGGTCGAGGGTACTTGGACTATATTTGCGTCTAAAAACAAGAGGGTAAAAAAGTAAAATGATGTAAAGAATAATATTTTTGGAAAAGATGTTTACAAATCCAATAATCTTTATTAACTTTGTATACCAAACAATGTATTAATGAAGTTCAAAATTACCTTAAATATAAATAGAAAACATGGTGACCTACTGCCTTTCAACTACCAATATGAGCAGTCTGCTGTCATTTATCGCATATTAGCACAAGCTGATACGCAGTACGCTTCGTGGCTCCATGAAAATGGTTATCAATTGAATGGGAGCAAGAGGTTTAAGCTGTTCTGTTATTCGCCTTTCATCTTTGAGAGGGTACGTCCTTTGACGAAAGAAGGATGTCTTGATATAATAGGCGAAAGAGCAACTTGGTACATTAGTTTCATACCAGAGAAAAGCACCTTGGAGTTTATTCAAGGAATCTTTGCTCATCAGAGTTTTACGATTGGCAATAAGGAACTCCGTGTTGCATTTGATGTTGTTGGTGTAGAAGCTATGTCAATGCCGCAATTATCTGAAGATATGACATTCCAGGCTCTATCTCCTATTTGTGTCAAGCAGCATGAAGACAACAAGACTCAATACCTATCTCCTGATAATCCCAAGTTTGCACAAGGCATACTAAAGGGATTGATGGCAAGATACGAGAGCATTCATGGACAACCATTGGTTTTAGACAACAATTCCTTTGCTTTCGCACTGGCAGACAATAAAGTCAAAGCGAAGTTGATAACTATAAAAGCCAATACTCCATACGAATCAAGAGTACGTGGATATCTTTGCTCCTTTCGCATGAAAGCACCTCTTGAATTGATGAAAATAGCTTATGAAGGAGGAGTCGGAGAACAATGTTCACAGGGGTTTGGATTTATAAAAATGAAAGATTAAAATGGAAAGTAATATAGACTTATCAATATTGAGAAAGTTGCCAGAGCTGAAAACGCAAGCAGTTTTGACAATTAGACCTTTAGCACCTTTATCTATGGTGAGCGAATTGCCAGGATCTTTCTATAAAACAATGAAATATCCAAGCAAGAAGATGCTTTGTGGATTATTTGAGAATATGTAAGGTTGGCATTTTGATAACAGTTTGCGGCTTGAGATATTCAAAGATATGGTTAAGGTTCGTAAGAAGCAAAAGATTGAATTGAAAAAGGAGCAGTTTATACAGGGGTCTACTTACTTGCCTTTATTGATGGATCACTTTGATATTTCAGGGAATATTTCCTTGAAAGAATTCAAAAGTATGTTTAATTTTAGCGACTTGTGGAACAGAGACTATAGGCGTTCTGATTCAAATAAGCACTTGAATGGTTGCAGAAATTTAGATGTTTCATTAGTAGCGGAAAGATATAACTTATTTACAAAATGGAAAAATTTACCAAGTAAAGAATCAGAGTCAAAGAAAGACGAATGGTTTAAAAACAATATAGGTAAAATTCCATGCTTTTATACATCGCCAACACCTCGTGAGTATATATGTTTGGATGCTGTAATGAAAATACCTATAACTATGGATATAATGTTGGCTGAAATGCTTTTAACCAAGAACAGAATATCTAATATTTGTTATTTAGGTAACAGTGAAGGATGGGTAAACGTTGAAATAAATTAAGTGGAAATATGACAACACATGTTTATCTGAAGTATGCTATAGCCCTCTTGATGGAAGAACATGGTTTGCAAACAGAGCAAGACATCACATTCAAAGAGATTAAAGAGGAATTAGAAAAAGGACTTAATACTTTTAGTGTTAAGCCCATAGGTGATTATTGCGGACAAACTAAAGTACAATACGGGTTTACAAAGGAAAAGAATGATGCTAAAAAACACATCTTTCTAGCCCCGAACACAATTGCATCAGAGATGAAAGCCTCTAATTTGTATAAAGCCGTTTGTAAAACTTGTTCTGAAGATAATATTGATTTGCTTAAAGCATATAAAATTTCACAATCAGAAGTTCCAATGTCTGGAGAATTCAACACCTTTTCCGATAGTGGGAACATAGGTCGTGGAAAGCCCTCTGCAACAGTGTTCGATGAATGTCTGGCTCTAATAACATCAACAACAGCTTTAAAACCTTGTTTGCAATATAAGTCTGGAGCAAGAAAAATATCAATGGACAACACTTGTCTTATACCAGACTTAGAAATATCGGATTTGCAGAACTTTATCAGACTATTCAAACGAATTCGCATCCAAAAGTTAGACAATTCGCTGATGGTAGGAAAAGTAAAGTGTGAAAAAGGAAAGACTTTAAAATATATACCCAAAAGACCAAAGATATTCAATGGTAACTTTCCTAATGCCCCACAAAGTAGTGCTTTAGGAAGCATAGCCCTTCTTGGAACTATAGGGGAGATGACTAAAGAAAAAGATGTCTCAGAACTTGCCAATAAGGTTCTTGAGAGTCTTAAGGATTGTAATTTCTACGCAATAAAATATGGCGATGCCAGTGTGTTCTCATTTAATCATTCCATAATAAGATTAGCAGAAAGAGGCAAATTGAGAAGAATTGTTGATAGCCTATATTATGTAGAATTATACAAGGAAGGAAGAAGAACAACAAGTAATGCATTTGAATATCAAAAGTTCGATTTGTTCGCAAGTCGTTTCCTACAGATATTCAATCGTCCTGCGTTTAAGGATTTTCTCGCTTTCAGAGCAGAATACCCACACGATATAGAATTGTTATTAAATACATATTTTTGTGATATGGAAAAGATAGATAAAGAAATTGTAACCTCAGCCGAAGAACTAGGTAAATGGCTTAATTATGTAGCTTATCGCTCAGCACAAAAAGAGGTAGGCACTTCATCAAGTTGGGATGATTTAATAAAAGCCAAGGCTAAGGTATTAGTAGAACTGGAAAGTTCTGTGTTCTCAGCCAAATCGGGTGACGCTCTTATTGCTTACACAATAACAAGAGCTGGTCGACTCTCTGGATTTGATGCACCAACAGAAGCCTCTTTGTTTATGGAAAAGGCTGCAAGTGGAGAACTTTCATTGGAACAGGCAAAGAATTTAATCATTGCGTTTTCAAGATTGAAGTCTAAAAAAGAGAAAACAGACAAAGTAACCTCAAGTGATAATCAATCTATTGAGAATGAAGAAACGACAGAAGACTATAGTAACATATAAAAAAAATATGGAAATCAAAGGCATTTTAGTATCGCTATTGGCTCCTTTCGAGGATCATATAGCTAATGGAGGCGAAAAATTATTGGGAAACGCCTCTTCTATAAAGCGTCGTCCTGACGGACGTGTTTATATCTCAGGTCAGATGCAACGCCATGTGTTGTTTTCTGCAATAAATCGTTTGAATAATGCAGACGAGTTAAAGGGAGATACATTTGTTTCGAACGGTGATGGTATAACAGATAAGATAGAATCAGATTTAAGAGCTGACATGGGAGGATTTATGCATCCTTCTAAAGGTGATTATTCTGGCAGACGAACAGCCCCATTGTCAGTAACTCCAGCAGTTGCGATGAACGAAAGCGAGGTAGGAAGAGACCTTCTTATGCGATTGCGAGTTAATACAGAGGGAGAAAATGCAAACGAGCAGGCTATTGCAACACGTGAATTTAGTCAAGGAGATATTATGCGTATGAATTTTTTTCTTGATATCACATCTCTTAGCATATCGAAAGCTTACCGCTACGAGAATTCATTTAATGTGGCTACAGTATATTACAAGCATGCAACAGAAGCAGAGAGAAAGCGTCGAGCAGAACTTTACCTTAACGCTACTCGACTGATGAATGATTATGCGAATCAGGCACGTAATGCGGTATGCGGTGAGCCTCAGCAGGTGATAATCGTTTTTGACAATATTCTTAGCAGAAAAGCTGCCCGCTATTTTGAGGCAGGAGAAACAGAGCGTAAGAACATACTGAAAGAATTGGATGAAAGAAAAGCTCAATACTTTATTGGCGATGACCGCACTGAAAATAGTGTATTGAAAGCTTATAATGATGCTCTCAAGTTTTTGAGCTCAAATGAACTTTACACATGCGATTCTGATGACAGTAAAGTTAGAAGTTTCGAGGATGTGTATGTAAACGACTAAAATGACGTAAAACCATCCAAATCTAAGAAGAAAAGAATATAGACAATACTCCTTCTTTGTTTTAAAAACATAGAACTATAAATATTTCTGTTAAATGAAGAAAGATAAACGCAGCTATATATTGGCTAAACCTTCAGGTATAACATTAGAACAGCATAGTTCTGATGTTATGTCTGAAATGTCCGATATCTGCCAGATTTTTACAAGCACTTGCGAGAAATACGAAAAGTTGATAGGTAAAGATCTTGCAATGCGTTTGTCTGTCTCTGCGAAATGGCATGATAACGGCAAAGCATGCAAAACATGGCAAGAAGCATGCAGGAAGGATTTCCATAATTATCTATTGTGGAAACAAAATCATCCTGATTGTTCTTTTAAAGAATATAATTCTGAAAAACGTAACGAAGCTGGAAGCCATCTTAGAAATGTTGGTATACGTCATGAATTATATTCGTTAGATCAAGCTGCTACAACCAATATGCCTATTTCCATGTTGGCTGCTATAGCTGCACATCATGGAAAATTAGGATTTGGCTTTGAGGACAAGTGGATAAGCAATCCTTCTTTCAAACGATTTTGGGATGTTTTTCGCAAGATATCCAATACTGTATCAGAGAAAGAGAGTTTATCTTTAGTATGTGACAAATTATTAGAATTTGACACTATTAGAGGATTGCTTCAGTTTGCTGACCATAGAGCAAGTGCAAAAGAAGATCGAGAATTTGTACCGAGCTTGACCTTTTTTGATTATCAGTTTCCTTTTGAAAACAAACGAGGTGTACAAAAACTTGTTGAGGACAATTGGAACAATGATATTATGCTTGTACGTGCCCCTACAGGTGCAGGAAAAACTGATGCTTCATTATTATGGGCTTCACGCCAGATTGCAGCTCACAAAGCCGACCGTCTTGTAATAGCCATGCCAACACGATTTACGGCAAATGCTCTTTCTGTAAACGTAGCAGCAACATTGTCAGAAACAGGCTTGTATCATTCGAGTGCTTGGTATTCAAAATATTCAAAAGTGCAAAATGGAGAGTCGGATATGACTGAGGCGTTGGCTCAACACAAAATGGCAAAGCTATTAGCAACACCAATTACCGTGTGTACCATTGATCATTTGTTGATGTCTTTGACCTTAACTAAAGAAAGCCATCATCTGATTTGTAGCAATCTCGCCAACTCTTGTGTAGTTATAGACGAAGCTGATTTCTATGATGATTTTACTATTGCCAATATCCTCTTCCTATTAAGAGTGCTTCATAACTGGAAAGTTCCTGTCTTGATAATGAGTGCATCTTTGCCAGAGTCAGCTTTACAATTATATAGAAAAGCAGGATTCAATATTGATAGTATATTGGAAGATAAAGAAAGCGATAACTATAAGAAATGTTTCAACATAAAAAAGTTAATAGAATATGATAATATACAGAACATCAACTATCTATTGGAATATTGTATAGAAAGAGGTAATGCTATTATCTACCTTAACACAGTGGATAAAGCCATAAAAGTATACAATGAAATAAAAGGCCTTGTATTGAAAAGTGGCAATGACATCCCCATGATCCTGTATCACAGTAGGTTTACAGAAAAAGACAAACAACGTAAGGAAAATATGTTGCTTGAAAATTTGGGGAGAAAGGCATGGAACAATGGTACTGCTAAAGGAATAGCAATTCTTACACAAATAGGTGAAATTAGTATAAACATTAGTTCCGAACTAATGATTAGTGAAGTATGTCCAATAGACCGACTCATGCAAAGAGCCGGAAGATTGTGTCGCTTTGATAATTCTGTTGGTGAAATGTATGTATTAATACCATATAGTGACAACACCCTCTACCCTGCACCATATGGTTCATATTCACAAGAAGAAAAGTCATGGATTCCATGTAAAGCTTTATTGTCTACTATCGACGTTCTTAAAGCTGGCATATACTCAGCTCAAGATTTAGTCAATATTCTAAACAAAGTATATGCTGAAGAAACTGTTTTCAGCATAAAGGCCATAGCAAACGTACAGGCTTTGCAACAAATGTTTGTTAACAATTGGCTAATAAATCCGGTTGAAAAATGGAATGATGATGATACTCATTCCAATAGTTGGAAAAGCCGTGATATAGGATCACAAGGATTGGTTTTTGTAATTAAGCCTAAGTGTACGCATTTTTACAATTATTCCGAATATATGGATTTTGTACTGTCCTATTCCATTAGCTTACCTGTGTATTTGCTGGATAAAGGACGGAAAGAACATCGGATTGATTCAAATTATAAAATTACTATCGGCTCCAATGAACCTATCTTTATCAATGTTATACGTGAAGGTTTTTACACATTCAATATAGGTGTTGATTTAACCAATAATGAGGAGGACAATTACTTATGAACATAACCGGCACACATTTTAACTACTACCAGCTTTGCCATCGCAAGCTATGGCTGTTTGCCACCGGCATCAACATGGAACAAGAGTCGGATTTGGTATATGAAGGAAAGTTGGTGCATGAATCAAGCTACCCTCAGCGAACAACAAGATATGAGGAGGTGGAGATTGATGGCATCAAAGTGGATTACTATGATGCCAGAAACAAGGTCATCCATGAGATAAAGAAATCAAACAAGGTTGAAAAAGCTCATGAATGGCAGCTTAAATATTACATGTATGTCTTCGAACAACATGAAATTGAAGGAGTGAAGGGCATCTTGGAATATCCTCTCCTGCGTATATGCCGCTTTTGATATTATACTTGATGATTTCAATATGGGCTCAAGAACCAAGCAACCACCAGAAAACGAAGTGAACGCTCTGATATCTTTCGGCAATATGATGTGCTATACAGAAACACTTAGAGCCGTACATCAGACACAACTCAATCCAACGATTAGTTTTCTACACACTCCAGGTGAACGACGCTATTCGTTGTGCCTTGACATATCCGAGATATTCAAGCCCATTATCGTAGACAGAGTTATCTTTAAGGTACTGAACAAACATGCTTTAAGTAACAGTCACTTTGACAAGAAACTCAACAAGTGTCTTTTAAATGAGAAAGGCAAGAAGATATTCGTAAAAGCTATGGAGGAACGATATGACGAAACATTCCGTCACCGTTCTTTGGGACGCAATGTCAGCTATAAGCATCTCATAAAATTGGAATGCTACAAGTTGCTGAAAGATATCCTAGGGATTGAAGAATACAAACCTTTTAAAATGTATTGGTGATATGTATGTTATTGTTGTTTATGATGTAGGTGAGAAACGTGTCGGAAAAATACTGAAACTGTGCCGTCAGTATCTGTGCTGGATACAAAACTCCGTATTTGAAGGCGAACTGTCTGACGCAAAACTCAGGGAACTGAAACTGAAAATTAAAGGAATAATTGATCAGTCGGAGGACAGCATAATCATTTTTACGAATAAAATAGGTTATAATATGGACAAACAGATACTTGGGAAAGAGAGAATGTCGACCGACAATTTCTTATAATAAAAGTTGTCGATGTGGTTTTTCCTAATAATAATCCACTCCTTCCTAAGCATCATTTAGCTCTTTGACTTGTTGTAACACCATAAAAAACAATGGTTGTCGCAGAACGCATAAAAATATATAATTACCCATCGACATTTTTTCAATAAGATTTCTTAACTTTGCATTCGCAAATTCTATTGAAAATAAGGATATTATATATCTAAAAACAATGGGTTTTAATTGTACCTTTATGGAATTGAAATCGCACTTCGAGGGCGTATGTACCAACCGATACGGCGGTTTTAATCGTACCTTTATGGAATTGAAATTCGGCAAGGCGTTCGAGTGGGATGGCGGCTTTCTGGCTTTAATTGTATCTTTATGGAATTGAAATTTGTCTAATGTCAGTACGGCTTTCATAGCTTTCCGCTTTAATTGTATCTTTATGGAATTGAAATGATGCTCGACGCAAATGCAAGCCCTGTGTCGCAAGCTTTAATTGTATCTTTATGGAATTGAAATGTATGTACTCGAAGTACTTATCATGGACGCTGAAAGCTTTAATTGTATCTTTATGGAATTGAAATCTGCGACGTTTACCGTGCCCGACGGTTGCACGAAGGCTTTAATTGTACCTTTATGGAATTGAAATTCGGAAAAAGAAGTACTTTGACCTGCACCAAGTTGCTTTAATTGTACCTTTATGGAATTGAAATGCGGATCGCCCAAAGGACAAACTACGGCCTTAAAGGTTTTAATTGTACCTTTATGGAATTGAAATCGCAGCTAACGTGAGGCTTGGCTTTTTATAAGAGAGCTTTAATTGTACCTTTACACCATAGAAATTTGCGCCCTCCCTGGCTCCCTCGATGGTGTCAGGTGGCTTTAATTGTATCTTTATGGAATTGAAATCACAAGAAATGTTCGACCTTAGAGCCGTCAGACAGTTTTAATTGTACCTTTATGGAATTGAAATAACCACACATCGGGATAAGCCTGCTGCCAATTTACATGTTTTAATTGTACCTTTATGGAATTGAAATTATAGGTGCAGGGCGCAGCGGTTTTTATTCTAATACGGTTTTAATTGTACCTTTATGGAATTGAAATCAGAGAGCAAAATAACGGCATTAGAGCAAAAGATTGTTTTAATTGTACCTTTATGGAATTGAAATTTCCGAAGGAATTCGGCATGTAGTCAGAAAAGTCTGCTTAACTGTTTCTTTATAAAGTTGAAATAATGGTAAACGACATCCTTGTAAAAGTAAAAGAGTAAAAAATCGGACACAAAAAAGACGTGAGTCAAAACCAAAAGACTTGGCAAATTGAATAGCTAACGCTGCAAACGTAGGAGAAAGTTTTGAATCCCTCAGCACCAAGTCTGATAGTAATAATTAGCACTGCAGCTTGCTGCGGCGGCAGGATACCGCCGCTACGGTTAGTCGATAGTTTCCGCTGCCACCGAATCTGCTTAATCCGATAATTGCGCAGCAAGCCGAATCTGCTTCGTTAGCAGCGTCAGTTCTTCACGCGCTTCACGCCGTCAACGATGTAGATGCCGGCGGGCAGGTCGTTCCATTGCTGGGTCAGCTTAACGCCGTTAAGGTTGTAGATGCCTTGCTTGCGGGCGGGCACGTCGGCTGTCACGGTGCCGATGCTGTTGGTGATAGGCTCGATCACAACCTTCGACTTAAGCAACTCGCCATTCAGGACTACCGCCTTTTGGTCGGCATCGAACTCCGCGCCGACGGGCTGTGTGATGGCGCAGTTGTCGAGGATGAGGTCACTGATGAGTGAGATAGATCCGCTGCCGGTGCCTTCTGCCTCTACGTAAGAGTTGCGCACGGTGAGCACCTCGCTCTTTGCTCCGATATAACCTGCTATGCCATAGCCACCCTTAACAAACAGACTGGTGTTGTCGATGGTTACGGAAGCGCTCTCCATGTCGAGACCGCAGAATCGCTTGCTCGTGAGATGGAGTGAACCGTCGCCGGTGATGGTAGACGTCTGGTTCAACACTATGCTTGCCAGGTCGGCTGTAACGTGTTCGGGTCGAAATACACCTTGCCGCTCACTCCGTTAATCTCGGTGAGGTCGAGATAGTTGTCGCTCGTCACATCTACGCCGGCTACCTTGAAGCCGTATTTTTCTTGCGCCATCACGAATGCTGACGACATCATCATTACTATAAGCACGAGGAATATGCGCATGCTTACTTGTCGGGTTGAGTTGTTGTGTTTCATAATTGTTTAGTTTTTGCCTGGGCAGTCGAAACATACCCAGAGGTTTGTAAATGTTAATTAGAATATTGATTCTGGTGCAAAATTAACTCAGAAAACGTGAAGCGTGTTGTATATTCCTTACAAAAAATAGCCAATAACTATCATTCTGGTGCTCGAGGTGTTAAAGAACTTTAAACGGGCGAGTAGAAGAGCGTAAAAAGTTCGCGAACATACAAAACGCGAGTGCGTTCAGCGATGGAAGCGTTTGGATGGAATAGTGCAGCGAGTTAGTGAAACAAAGGCGCTTTATCGTTGAATATTTTTCGTTGCACGGGATATTATTCGTATATTTGCAGCCTATTTGAGGTTTTCTCCTTTTTTAAATGTAAATAATTCAATATCACCTAATAAATGTCAAAAAGATTTCTAACACTCGCTGCAGTGTTTATGCTTGCAGCCTCTGCTTTTGCCGTTCCGGCGAAGCGTATGAAGCGTCAGGTGCAGCAGCCTGACGGCTCCGTGCTCACTGTGATGTTGCGCGGCGACGAGAATTTTCATTACACAAGTACCGAAGACGGTCAGCCGCTGGTGCAGCGTGCCGACGGTGCCTACTGCTATGCTACGCTCGACGCTGGCGGCATGCTGACAGCTTCTGCGCAGGTGGCTCACAACGAGGGCAGCCGTGGCGCGGCAGAGCAGGCGTTCCTCAGCTACTACTCGACAGAGGCGCAGAAGGTGCGCTCGCTCGGCATGGAGCGTGCGAAGCAGCGCAATGCCCTTCGCATGGCGCGCCTTGCGAAGCGCAACGCTATGGACGTTGCAGGCAAGCCGATGATGCGTGAGATTATGGCTGGCGCTACCGGCGGCGAGGGCATTGGCGTAACGGGCAAGCGCAAGGGTCTGGTGATTCTTGTGAACTTCAAGGACAAGCAGATGCAGTCGAAGCACTCGCTGGAGGAGTGGAAGAACTACTTCAACAAGGAGGGCTACAAGAACTATGGCAACAACGGATCGGTGCACGACTACTTCTACAAGCAGAGCTACGGCAAGTTCGACCTTGAGTTTGACGTAGTGGGACCGGTGACGGTTTCTAAGAATATGGCTTCTTACGGCGCCAATGACGTATACGGCAACGACGTCGATCCGGCGGGCATGATTAAGGAGGCTTGCGAGCTGGCTTACGCTCAGGAGAAGCTCGATATGACACAGTATGACTGGGACGGCGACGGCGCTGCCGACCAGGTTTACGTTATCTATGCCGGCTACGGCGAGGCTTCGGGCGCTCCGGCTAACACCATTTGGCCGCACGAGTGGGACCTGGAGTCGGGAGGCTACAGTCTGCGTCTGGGCGGCGTGCGCATCAACACCTACGCTTGCTCGTCGGAGCTGAACGGCGCTTCGGGCACGTACATCAGCGGTATCGGCACCGCCTGCCACGAGTTCAGTCACTGTATGGGCATACCCGATATGTACGACACGAAGAATGGTGGCTGCTTCGGCATGGACGCTTGGGACCTGATGGACTACGGATCGTACGGCGGCGACGGCTATGCGCCGGTTGGCTACAACACATACGAGAAGTGGGTGAGCGGATGGCTCGAGCCTACCATCCTCAGCGAGCCGTGCTACGTGAAGGACATGAAGCCGCTGGACGAGGCAGAGGAGTCGTACGTGGTGTTCAACGAGAAGAACAAGAACGAGTATTACATCTTCGAGAACCGCCAGCTGCAGGGCACCGACAAGGCGCTGCCCAACCACGGCATGCTTGTGATTCACATGGACTATAAGCAGGATGTATGGGAGAACAACGCTGTGAACAATGCGTACAACCACCAGCGTTTCACGGTTGTGCCGGCTGACAACAAGCTGACGCCGGAGACCGTGACGGGCGACACATGGCCTGGCACAACACGTTCTACGGAGCTGACCGACACATCGAAGCCTGCTGCTACGCTCTTCAACGCCAACAGCGACGGACGCAAGTTCTTGGGCAAGCCGGTGACGGAGATTGCGGAGAAGAACGGCAAGATCTCGTTCACGTTCATGGGCGGTCTCTCGCTCTCAGCGCCGCAGCCGAAGCTGGTAGACATGGCGGAGACTTCGTTCACGGGTGGCTGGAACGCCGTGGAGAATGCTGAGAGCTACACCATAGAGCTGCGCGAGAAGAGCGCTCAAGGTTCTGCTGACGAAGCGCTTATGCTGAGCGAGGATCTGAGCACATGGGGCGCTAACCTCACAGCCGACGGCACAATCGACATTTCGGGTGCGCTTGACAGCAAGATGCAGAACGTAGGCTGGACGGGCGAGAAGGTATTCGAGTGTCCGGGCTGCGCAAAGCTCGGCTCGTCGAAGAAGCAGGGCAACCTCACTTCGCCGCTCATCACCGACCACTCGGCTACGAGCGTTACGGTAAGACTCTCGGCGAGCGCTTATGGCAGCGATGCTGCTCAGGCTACGGTGTCGCTGCTCGACAAGGACGACAGTGTTATCTCGGAGGAGACGGTAGGCGTGGACGGTACGCTGACAACCGTGGTGCTTGCGAACGCTAACATGGACGACTATAAGGTGAAGGTGCAGCCGAAGAAGCGTGGCTACGTGTTCTCTATCGCCATCTACGACGGCGACTTCTCGGCTGAGGACTTCCAAAGCATGGGCGTGGCTGAGAAGGCTGTGATGAAGGCTTCGGCGCAGCGCTTCTCAGACATCAAGTCGACATCTTATAAGTTTGAGGGTCTGAACGCCGGGGCTACATACCAGTGGCGTGTGTGTGCTGTTGCTGGCAACGTGCTTTCGAAGTGGAGCGATTGGCAGACTGTTGACCTCAGCACATGGAGCACTATCGACGGCGTGGCAGAGGACGCAGCGCAGATGGCTGCGGAGGACGTGGTGAAGGTGTTCTCTTCGGTAGGCACACAGCTCGGCACGATGACATACGGCGAGTTCTGCGGCAAGAATATGCCGAAGGGCGTGTATGTAGTGAAGGGCGAGAAGGGTGCGCTGAAGGTTGCGAAGTAAAGATTTATTAGTAGCGGAAACTTTCTGCTACGGATAACAAAAAATGCTGCCTGGCAAACTTGCCGGGCAGCATTTTTTGTAACTATTATTTAAAAACTATGAATGCGAAGGTTGCAACTTTTATACTTCGACGGCGCTTGCTGCAATCTTCTTTTGCTTGAGGGCGTCGATAATTGTCTTGACGTTTTCCTGTGTGTCCTCAACTGGGATGGTGTGCTTCTTAGCCTTCATTATGTTGTTGAGCGCTGAGGGCGAGAGCTTGTAGCTCGAGCGGCAATACCTGCTGACGATGTTGAGTATGTCGGACTTCTGTGCGTTGGTTATCTTGCCCAGCAGGAGTATGTTGTACTTCATTTCGGGCTGCTTCACTTCCTCTGTCTTCGGCTCTTCAGGCTTCTGCTCCTCCTTCTTCTCTTCCTTTTCGGGCTTAGGAGTTGTGGGTTGTGGGGCAGGAGGCTCGTGCTTCTCTTTATTAGATGCAGGATGAGTAGCAGGCTTGTTTTCGGTAGGTTGCTCTGTGGGCTTTGGCTTTTCTGCTGGTGTTGGCTCGGGCAGCACTTCGGGCTCGTCGGGCTTCACCTCAACGAGTTGGTTGTTGAAGATTTCGAGGAGTTTCGAGATGCCCATCGGCATATCGGCTGAAGTAACGCTGAGATTGATGTCAATGCAGCGCTTGTTCATGTACTCGGCTTTCGTCTCCTTGCTCACTTCGGCAGAGTCGCCAGGCGCGGAGTATTTGGCTTTCAGAGAGAGCTTTCTTGTGTCGTGATTCATCCGGCTCTCTGTGACAGTGGCCTGAAATGTGAGGTCGACGCGGTCTATCTGCAGATAAGGTACGGGCACGATGAGGAGCAGCGGCATGACGATGCGATGAACTTGTCCTGCTGACTCGAAGTAGAACGAGACGGTGACGGGTTCGAGGCTGGAGTCGTCATCGCCAGCCTGTGTGAATACCACCTCGTTGAGGTATTGTAGTGTGGCCTGCGCCGCTTCTTCTTGCGCGTTGACGCAGGCTGAGAGCGGAGCGCCGAGTATGCGGTTGAAGTCGAGCTCTTGAAGAAGGCTTTCTTGGTTGTCAACGGGTAGAGCCATATTTTTTGGTTTAGAGGGTTATTGTAAAAAATATTATTGTTCTTATAGGGTGTTGTTGGGCGTGTCGGGCGGCGTTGCAGAGTGGAGCGGTCGGATGCTCATGCCGTTTGCGGCGGCAATCTGCAGCAGTCGGGCGAGTCCGGGCGATGGTTGCTGCGCTTCTGCCTTTATCTCTACACGTATGTTGTTGCGCAGGTCGTACTGAGAGACGGCAGACTCCTCGAGCTGCTTGTTAGATGGCGAGAGCGAGACCTTCAGTCCCTGCAGTCGGTTGGTCTTAGAGGACATGATGCTGACGAAGAAGCTGAGGTTGGCGTTGTCTATCTGTAGGAACGGCAGCGGCACGAGCGAGAGCAGCGGCACGCGCATTGTATAGCTTTGTCCGTTCATCTGCAGAGCAAAAGCCACCATGACCGGCTCTGAGCGTTCGCCGTTGTCGCAGAACGCCTCACGCCCGATCATCTCCATCGCCATCTCCGTAGCCTTTTGCTGTTCAGCGTTGCATACGGAGAGCGTATTGCGTATCATCTCAGAGAGCCAAAAGTTATCGTGCTTCTTTTTTTCTTGATCGTCCATTACTTCCTGAGTTTGCGTTCGTTTTCTAATACATAACCGACAAATTCTGTAAATACCGTATCAATAGCTCCATATTTGCGATAGCCATTGGGTAGATTGTTGTTAAAAGGTTCGCCATGACCATACCATCCGGCGTAGCGTGGTTGGAAATTCTTCAACTCGTATTCCAGTATGCTTTTAGCTTGTCTCGACTTTATATCATACGGATATATCTTCTTTGCAGTGCGCAGAGCAAGCAACAGATGCATTCGCATCCAATCCTTCTTCGTAGCATATCTGAGTAACTGTTCTTGGCGTGCAATATTCCAACTGATACTTTGAGTTGAATCAAAAGTACATTCAGGATGAGGGTTTCCTCTTTTAGTTGAAGGTAGAGCAAATGGTCTATATGGGTTAATATGCATTCTGCTCATGCGGTTTGCAAATCTGACCCTCTTTTTGGGTCAATCTTTTGATACCATTCTCTTTCTTGCTCTGCTCTCTTCTTTTGCTCTTCCTTTTCTATAAGCTGTATTTCGAGTCTTTCTTGCTCTTGCTTCTTTTTTTCTTCCTCTTCTTTGTGTAGTTTCTCGAGTCTTTCTTGCTCTTGCTTCTTCTGCAGTTCTGCCTCTATGCGCATTTTTTCGAGTCGTTCTTCTTCTTTCTTCCTAAACTCCTCGTCTTTACGCTGTTTCTCAAGTCTTTCCAGTTCTTCCTTCTTCTTGCGTTCCTCCTCTTGCTTTCTCAGCTCTTCTTGTTTCTTCAGTTCTTCGTTTTTTCTCTGCTCTTCACGTTCTGTTTCTTGCTTTTTGTATTCAGCCAAAGCATTTACAAGAGCTCCCACCATACGCTCTTTCTTGTTTTTAAGTTCAAGGCGTTTGCGTTCTGCTTCTCGTTTCATGTCCTCCACCTGCTGAGGCGTGAGCGTATCGTGCACGATGAGGTTGTTTGTGAAGAATTCGAGCATCTTCGCCATGCCAGAAGGCATAGAGCTTGTTGAGGCGCGTACATTGATGCCCATCTTGCTCTCAACAGATACCGATTGCTCGTCGTCCTCGGTGCGTGTATAGCCTTCCGTAGCATATTTCGCCTCCATCTTTCCGTCGTCGCATGCAGTGATATCCGCTGTGAAGTTCAGGTTGACGTAGTCGATGTGCATATATGGAATAGGCACGATGGTCATAAGCGGCACTGTCATGCGTGTTTTCTCTCCATTCATTATGAATGTAAAGGTGACGGTGATTGGCTCGACACCTTCCGGGTCGAGTTCTGAGTTGGTCATTGTAAAGCCGCGTATGAAGTCGATGGTGGTTTGCGCAGCCTCTGCTTGAGCACGTACGCACGCAGCCAGCGGACCGCCTATGATGTTTCCAAAAGGAATGGAATTGAGGGCGCTCGCGACCTTGCTACCAGAGTTTGTATTAGGTCCATCTGCCATAGTCTGTAGTATTTATCGTTGGAAAGAACTTGCCTTGTTCAGGTTTTGCTGTGCATCGTTTACGTTTTTCAGTATCTCCATCGCACGTTTCGATTCGTTGCGGTTTATAGTGAGTGTCAGACCGCAATGCATACAGTGAAGTCCGCTTGAATAAAGCAGTTCGGGGATGGATGTAGGAATGAATGCTCCACACTGCGGACAGTTGAGTCCTGGGGTCTTTTGCTGATTGTTGTTCATCATAGCTGAAAGTGTTAATGGTTTTTGTTATTAATTTGTTAGTTCTGTTTATCCACCACCTTGATAGTGTTCTCGGTGGCTTGTAGCAGACCGCGCATGCCGTCGGGCAGCAGCACCGGTTCGAGTTTTATGTGCACCTTCACGTTCGTCATCTTCTGCATCGAGGTGGTTTCTTTCGTTGTGGTCTTTCCGCTGCGTAGCAAAGGATTTCTCTTTTTCTGCGTGCGTTGGTTGCCAAGTCGTACACGAATACCTGCAAGCGACTTGATTTTTTTCAGCAGTATTTCTTGTTCTTCCTTGCTGAGGTCGTCGATGCTTGTCTTTTTCTTCTTTTGGTTGTAGATAGGGTAGTTCTTCTCGAATTTCTCCACATCCTGCTTTGTCGCAGTAGAAATGTCGATTTGCGCTTCGATGTCGAACGTAGCTTCTGCCACACGCAGCAAAGGTAGTGGCAACAGCGAGAGTTTCGGAATAGACACTATTTGCTCGCGTCCGTTAGAGTCGGTCATCTCGAAGTCGACCATCTTCAGCCGTTCGTGTCCGTTCGAACCGTTCGCAGGTTCCAGCGCATACGTACGCAACACATCCAGATAATCCTCGGCTGCTTTCTGGTCGGCTGCGATAGTCGACTCAATCAATGCGCTCAGCATGTCTGCCAAGTTCATGTCAGTCGAATCGTTAAATTCGGCTGGCAGTTGCGTATTCTCCGCATTTTGGTTGTTGTCAATATCAGCCATAGTCGTATTATCAGAGGTTTTATGTTTCAGAAATCTTTACGCCGTTGCGCGTAGACACCTTCAGCGTGATGTTGTGTATAGCGCTCTCTGGCAGTTCTGCCAGCTGTTCGGCGTCCACAATCACGTCCAACGTCTTTATTTCGTCTTCCGACTTTTCTTCGAACAGTTCGCAAGTGTCTTCGATTGCGAAACGGAACGACAACTCAAGGTCGCCGATTGTCACGGCGGGCAGATTGAGTTGGTGCATAACGCCCGCTTCGCGATACTGGTCGGCGAGCGACTCTGTTAAGAGATTTGCCTGGTGCTGCGCAGACAGAACGTCGCGCAGCACTGAGGCTATTACATCTTGTAGTCTTGCCATACTTAAATGGGTTTTTATGATACAAATACAATGCGAGTCAGTTCGCCGGCGGAAACCATGTAGACACCTTTAGCCTTGAAGATAAGCAGCATTTCGTCGCCACTCTCCAGCATGTCGGGCTTTGCTTCGCCTTCAATCGGCTCGCAGGTGACGTCCGTCGGTGCGTAAGCGCCTTTGCCGTTGCGGTATGATACAGATATGACTCCGTAGTTGTTCACGAGCGATATACGATCTGCCGAAACTTGCAGCGTTCCCTTCGGGTCGATCACTTCAGTCGAGTCATCGAGCACTCCAAGCAGTCGGTCGATGCCGCGTGGCATCTCGCCTTCGCTGGCTGTGATGCTGATGTCCATCGTCGTCTCCACGCTGTAGCGCGAGTCGCGAGTTGCGCCGGAGTCTTTCTTCGACGAGTAGCCGACTGACATTGTCGGTGTCGTAGCTATCGTAGGCTTTGCGCCAGTCGCACTTGCAGCAGTTTTGTTTGATGAAACAGCGGAATTGTCTGTTGAAGCAGCGGGGTTGTCTCCAGTTTTTTCGTTATTGCCTTTTGCAGAAGAGTCCTTAGCCGGTTTTGCCGAAGCTGCCGACTTGCTGCCGTTGTCTGTTGATATTCCGGCGTTGATGGGTGTGCCACCGCTGCCTACCGAAGCAACAACTCCAGACATTGCGTTCACCTTAGCCTTGAACGTATAGCTCATCGTAGAGATGGAGAGGCGCGGAACCGGCATCAATGTGAGAAGCGGCACACGCATCTTCACCTGCTTGCCGTCGCGGAAGAAGTTCATCGTAACGTAAGTTATCTGTCCTTGTCCGTCTTCGTCCACTTTTATGCCTTCTTCGCGTATGTAGCTAAGCGTTTCCTTTGCCAAGTCGCGCTGCGCTTTCACAGCAGCACGGAGCGGATTGCCGATAAGTTCGTCGAAAGAGATTTTGCCCAACAGATTTATAGAGTCGGAAACGAAAGCTTTGTCAACCTGCACTTCGTTCAGATCTTTCATCTGATCGCCTAAGGAATCCTTTTTATTATCGTTCTTTTTAGCTTCCAAAAGCTCATTATATTTTTGGGTTAAAGACTTGCCGACATTTTTTGCTGTTTCGGAAAAGTCGTTCTTATTTTCCTTATTGGGCTCTTCTCCTCCTTCAGTTTCTTGACCTTGACTTTCATCATTGTCATTGTCTGTAGAAGGAGCCTGTTGGTTCTCTTCTTCCGCTGAGCTTGTGTCTGTAGTTTCAGAGTCAACCGCTGGTGCATCAGTTTGTGAAACTTGATCCGTAGGTGGTGATGATTCACCTCCCGGCTTCAAATCATTGTTGTTATTCTCATTATCTGACATAGTCGGTTACTATTTAGTTACGTTAATGACCAGCATTCTTTCGCCAGCCTTTGCACAATAGAATCCCTCGTTCTTGAACACACACAGAATGCCTGAGTCGTCAGCTGCCTTTTGTAAGTCAGTAGATTTCAATTCTTCTGCAGGTTTAAAGTCCTCATATTTGTATAACTTGATATCTTGTGGAGCGTAGTACCCCTCTGTATTCTTGTACGAAATATAAGTGCTGCCGCCATCCTTCAGGCTTACCACCTGGTTAGACACGTTCAGTTCACCCTTTGTGTTGATAGAGTCGATAGAGGTGTTCAGCATTTCTAACACTTTAGCCATGCCAGCCGGCATATCGTCCTGACCCGCCTTAACGTTCACGTCCATAGTGTACTCCACGCTGTACTTAGATTCGCGTGTAGCGGTGGAGTCCTTCTTACTCGATATGCTTGTGCTCAGTTCCAAACTCGATTTCACAATGCCGATATTGACACTGGCGTTCGATTTCATTCCCATCTCCATAGCGGTCGACTTCTTGTCGGTCTGCGATGTGGCAGATGCCGCCGAGATGCGCGCCTTGAATGCGATGTCAATCTCTCGGATTGCCATGTATGGAATAGGCACAATTGTCAGCAATGGCAGACTGAGAGTCACCGAATGTCCGTCTTTACGGTATTCGAAGTTCACGTATATAGCCTTTTTCCCGCCGTCTTCAGTGTCTGTGAGTCCTACGTCTCGTATGAACTCCCACGAGGTTAACGCCGCTTGTTTCTGCGCTTCGACACAAGCAGAAAGCGGTCCGCCGATGAGAGTGCCAAAAGGTAGTGACTGTAAGGCATTGTTCGCGACGGTAGAAGGTGTCGTATCAATCTTTGCCATAACCTTTAGAGTTAAATGTTAACGAATAGATGCACTCTTTACGAGGCATCATTTGATGGTTTATGCAACTTCTTAAGGCTTTGGTAGCACGGTTATCGTAACCTTCTGAACATCACCACAAGAAATCACATATTGTTTACCCTGCGTAGGTGATTCTTTAGGAAGCGTAATTTCAAACTCTCTGGTCTTGTCCATCTTGTTTTCTGCACTATTAACGCCTTCACCAATGTCACACTTGATGTTTGTCGCATCATACAAGCCTTCTGGAGTTTTGTACTGGGCGATAACCTTAACCGGTAGGTATTCTTTGTCATTTGCGTTCTTCTCAGCGTAGAACGTAGTGTCGTTCACGCTCAGTTCGCCGTCGGGTGAACAAAGGTCCATAGCCGCTCCGAGCATCTCGAGAATCTTTGCCATACCAGCAGGCATTGACTCCTGACCTGCGTGTACAGCAACGTCGATGGTAGCCTCTACGCTGAACTTCGAGTCCTGCGTGCTCTTAGAATCGCGCTTTGTAGAGAATGATGTGTTTATTTTTGTCTCTTTCTTATTTTTGTTCAAAATGAATCCTCTTCTCTTTTGGCTCTTAGTGTTTGTGTCTCGTTTGTACTCTTCTGAATACGTGTTTTCGTTAGATTCGCATTCTACACCATTGACTGTGGCTTTGAAATTAATGTCAACGCTGTTGATTGCGATATACGGAATCGGAACGATAGCTATCAGCGGAACGTTGATAACCACCTTGCGACCATTCTGAATAAAGCTGAAACTAACATAGATAGCCGACTTTTCGCCAGTCTCCTTGTCTTCGTTCAGACATACATTGTTGATGAAGTTGATACTTGTCATTGCTGCATCGTTCTGCGCTTGAATACAAGCGCTAAGCGGACCGCCGATAAGGTTTTCAAAAGGAATACCCTGCAGCGTACCGATAGATTTTTTTGCTACATCCATAGGTTTAAGTTTTAAAAAGTTATAGGTTCTTTGCTTAGACCTACTGACAAGATAGAACCTTATAAATTCTTGCCAAGTCTGTTTGTGTTAATGTTTTTTTGTCGTGTTGTTAGGGTGTTTGTTATGAGAGTCTTACTTAGCTGCGTACGCCTTGTAAGCGTTGAGCAGCTTTGTGTCGTACTGGTTCTTGGCGTATTCGCTTCCGTTGTATAGACGTGCGAAAGTAGCCCACTTCTTTGCTTGTAGTGCGGCGTGCATCTGCGGGTTCTTTGTTATGAATCGGCAGAAGGCGAGCAACTGACTGCGTTCGCTCTGGCACATAGCGCTTACGAACTGCGCTACGGTTTTGAATCCGCAAAGCTGATACTGGAAGCCCATAATTTGGAACATTCCCCAACTTGCCGAAGCGTTGGCTGCGTCAGCGTTTATCTTGCGTGCCTGCTCGAGGCGAGCGTATTCGCCGATGCCACCTTTGTAGTGGGTCTTTGTCCACTTCGGGTAGAGTATGGAGGCGTTTGCTGCCTGGTATTTGGCAGGATCTATTTTGCGCAGCTGCAGCTGTCGCCAGAAGATATGACCTTCGAAGAGTAGTTGCGGCTTGCCTGCGGCGAGGAATCCTCCGCGTCCGGCTGTCTCCACTTTCTGCACCGACTTGAGCGCTGCTGTCTCGCAGTCGAGCAGGAGAGCGGCTAATCGGAAGTCGTCTTCAGTGAGTCGTGCGGCTGCCGGGCGCTGATGGAAGAAGAGCGCCTGCCATGTAGAGTAACCGACGATGCCGTCAGCTATGAGTTGTAGACTTTGTTGGAATGACTTTACAGCGGCGAGTGTGCCGGGACCGAATGCTCCGTCAGCGGTTAGCTTGTTACCAATACGGTTGAGTTCTGTTTGTAGTATCTTTACTGCGGCGTCACGCATTCCGAGTTTTAAGGTTTTCATAGTGGTTGTGGTTTTAATTTAACGTTTTTGTGTTTGGTTGGGGCAAATATAG
>ERZ1034730.130-NODE-130-length-33961-cov-15.862001_pt1 | contig 33961 bp, 20 predicted proteins | sample MGYA00520650_ERZ1034730 | MGnify/ENA primary metagenome ERZ1034730 (study PRJEB33766, sample SAMN09781702) | gut metagenome | biome: gut microbiome | host: Homo sapiens | place: Madagascar | study: EMG produced TPA metagenomics assembly of the PRJNA485056 data... | reverse complement strand
AAAATTACCTGTCAAAACTTTTGGAGGCGAACGCATTTTGATGCGTCCGCCCTGTACTTTGGAACATAAGTTCTAAAGTTTAGAACATAGATTTTTATAGGCTAAAAGAACATTTATATAGTATAAGAGTAAGATTTCTTGTGGTTTGACGATTTTAGCTTACCCTCTTAGCGTTGTCTTTAACATGGTTGACACGGTTGTTACTTATTTTATTTATCATTTACGTTGACTTACTTCATTTTAGTTATATTCATAGTTGACGACTTATGCAGAGTAATTACTAAAGGAGATTGAAGTGTGAAAATATCTTAAACAAAAAGCTTTCAGCGAAACATTGTGCCGTTTCACGGAAAATAATTTGGTCAAAATGTACCTTTTCTGTACATTTGCATGTAGAGATTAGAATATCAGAACAAGGTAGTAATGATATAGATTATAAATTTTGAGTTAATTACTGTTTTTTGAAGGTGGTGGGTCCTCGTGAGAAGACGTACCACCTGTTTTGTTTATATCAACTTCTTCCCCATTCACGAACTTATTACAGATGGTTCAAGATAAACTCACGGCATTCTTCCATCAGCCATTTGGGAGTACTGGTAGCGCCACAAATTCCCACTGTTTTTACATCCTTGAGCCAGTCGAGGTTGATTTCATTGGCACTTTCTATCTGATAACTGTTGGAGTTCACGCGATGACATTCCTTGAAGAGCACCTTGCCGTTGGAACTCTTGCGTCCGCTCACAAAAAGCACGAGGTCGTGCTTGGAAGCAAAGCTGGCTATATTAGGCATACGATTGGCCACCTGTCGGCAGATGGTGTCAAAACTCTTGAAAGTGGCGCCCTCTACAATATGCTCCTGACAATACTCTATGATACGATGAAACTCGTCAAGACTCTTAGTCGTCTGGGAATAGAGATAGATATCGCGAGAGAAATCCAGTTTCTCCACATCCTGGAATTTCTCAATCACGATGGCCTTGCTGGCAGTCTGCCCCACCAGTCCCAACACCTCTGCGTGTCCATTCTTGCCAAAGATGACTATCTGCGCATCCGGATTGCTGGTATACTGCCGCTTGATACGTTTCTGCAACTGCAACACCACAGGACAGGTGGCGTCAATGATGTCTATATGGTTTTGCTCGGCCAGGGCATAAGTCTCAGGCGGCTCACCATGAGCACGCAACAACACCTTGACATGATGCAGTTTCTCCATATCCTCGTGGTTGATGGTGATTAGCCCGGCATGATGCAGTCGTTCCACCTCCATTCCGTTGTGTACGATATCACCTAAGCAATACAGTTGTCCACCTTTTTCGAGTTCTTCCTCAGCCTTCTTGATGGCAGTGGTCACACCAAAGCAGAATCCACTGCCATTATCTATTTCTATTTGCACGGTTCTTTCTTTTTTTTAACAGAACTTGTTACTTTGCGTTCTTACTTATCTGTTCCCATTTATCTGTTCTTAATAGACTCGTTTCTCTCACTTCACCTTTACCTTTACCACCACCTTGGCATTATCAGGATCGTTGGTTATCATGAGCACACGAGGATTCTTCGAACGCGACTTCTTCAGTTCGGATGCGACGGCAGTCACCTTGAGTTTAACCGTCTCTCCAGGCTGAATCTTCGACTTTTTGAGCGACACCTGAAGTCCCATGGTAAACATCTGCATACTTCTTATCTCGAGCACCGATTTGCCTTCATTGGTGATAAGGATTTCGCCCTTCACCTTTTTCTTGGTGCCGAAGTTACCAAGGTCGAGTGTGGTGGTAGATAGTTTCACCTTAGGCGCCTGTGCCAAGTCTTCGGCTGTCAATTTCTCGAAGTTTGGTAAAAGAACTGCCGACACACCGATTTCCTTCTCGGGTGCTACCTTGTCACCAAGATGCGAGCCAAGATAGATGGAAGTCTGATTCAGTCCCAAGTCGCGCAACTTGCGTGAGTCCAACATAACAGTGATCACACCACTGTGGCGTGGCGCCAACTTGGAAGGCGACACCTGTGCGGTGAGATAGGGAGGCAAGTGCAGCACTACAGGCTGCAGTACCTCGTCGGTAGGATTCATGATGTGGATGCGCTGCACGGGGCGGTCGCCTCGGTTGATGTCATCAAACTCCAGGTCCTGAATGTCGGTTTTCAACTTGCCCAACTGATAGGCGTAATTGCCAGCAAAGTCGACCACTCTGTCCACCACCTTTCCACGCATAGTAAGCACGAAAGGCTGTTCGTCGGCATTGCTGAAGAGTCCAATCTGCTTGATGAACGTACCCATTTGCTTGGCATCGAATGTTGCCCTGACCATAAACGAATCGCCCGGTGCTATGTCTCGCTCAGGAAACTCCACCTCTGTGCATCCGCAACTCTTGCGCACCTGGCTGATGCGCAAAGCCTTGTTGCCGACGTTTTTCAAAGGGAATTCTGCCGTTACGGGATTTCTGAACAACACCTGTCCACAGTCGATTGTCTCCTGCTGCGTGGTTATTTTCTGCGCCGATGCCGAAACCGCCAACAGCGATACCAGCATCCATATACTCATTCTTTTCATCTGTTCACTTTGTATTTATCAGTTCGTATATTCTGTTTCTTATTCTACTTTCGGAATTCTAAGAGTCAGGGAATTAAGACATCACTCCTTCACATTCAGCCTATAAGCCTCTGCCCTTCCGCCAAACTCAGGACTGTAGGCACACTGCGCCGCACAGGTTCCTGCCTGATATTCGCCTTTGCGGTCGATGTAATACTCCATCTCCACCACGTGCCTTCCTTTTGATAAACGGCCAAAGTAGAGATTTGTTGTATAATCCTTGGGTGCCACATAGCAACCCATGCTCCACTGATAGCCGCTCAATTGAGTGACGGGCTCCAAGCAGGCAGCGCGCTTATCCACCACTTGCACGAAGTCGTAGTCGCGGTCAGCTGTAATAGCAAGCACTACTTTTACCTTGTCGCCCACCTTCACGTTCTTGGCGTTCTCCACCTTTCTCACCACCTTGATGCCTGCCTCTGAGGCGGCTATCTCGGCAGAGGACTGCACAAACTGGGCGTATACTGCGCCCCAACTGGTGCCTTCGTTCTTCTTGTCAATCGTCAGCGTGTGTGGTGCGCCCTGCTTCGAGGTCTTCACATAGCCCAGTCCTGCCGTAGCCTGAGGCAACTGCAGTGGTTTGCCGTCTATACGGATAGTGGCATCGTCTGCCGACTTCTGCAGCAGTATTTCCTTACCATTGAGGAAGGCATAAACCGCATCCACCGTGTTGACTGGAGTATCCCAAGCCTGGGTGCGCTTCGACTGCAACAACCACAGCTTCATCTCGTCGATAGCTTGCTGAACGGTCAGATTCTCTGCGGCAAATGCCTTTCCAGCCTTTGTACCCAGCATCTCCGTTGCCTCGATAGCGGCCACCTGTGTAGGAATCTTATAGTCGCGCCAGCTATAGTAAGCATTGCGTGTGTCGAAGTATCTTCCCATTCCCGGTCTACTTACCGAATACTCGGCTATGCTCTGCAGATAGTCGGCAGCCTTGGCCTGCTGTCCATTGCTTGCCAGCACCACGGCAGCTCTTGCCTTGCCATAGATGGTGAACTCACCGGTACGCTCTGCCATATTCTGCAGCAGATAAGTCGCTGCCGGATCAAGTTTGCGTCCGTCGAGCGAGAGAATATATAAATAATGTATAGCCAGTTCGCTCGGGCGCACATTTCTCTTCTTCTCCACCTCTTTCTTCATGTCCTTCACTTCTGCAGCAGCCTTTCGCTGCAGATAGCGCAGAGCAGCAGTCAGCATGTCTTTGGTCTCCTGCTGTACACCCACCATACGGTTCAGCCTAACCATCATCTCAGCCACCTCGGTAGTCATGTATCTGCTGCCTTCCATGCCTTTCCACCAGGCGAAGGAGCCGTCGGCAAGCTGAAGCTTACGCAATTTTGCCACCTCGTCGGTCAGTCGGTTCTGACACAGCGACTCATCCAGATATTCAATCAATAGTTTTTTCTGCTCGCTCTCCCTGTCGGCATCCATCACCCAAGGTGTTTCGTTGAGCACAAGTTCACGCAGTTCCTGATTCTTCTCCAGAACACTCTGCAGTGAAGTGCCAGCCTCGTCAGCCTTGCCACCCTTGGCTGCTCTTGCGCTTTCAGCCGAGGCTGCTTCCTGCTTCCACAACTTCACTACCTGTGCGATGACAGGACTCTGCTTCATGATGTGGCGGGCGATGCTGTTGCTGTAGATAGCCGACATCAGCGAGACGGCATTGTCGTCTTTTGCCTTGCTGAGCGATGGCAGCGCCTGAATCATCAGCCAACTTGGATTGTTGCTGTACTCGATAGTCACCTTGGCGCGTTCTGCCTGTGCAGCCTGTTTGCCTTCCTTGTCGGCGAAGAGCGAAGTGAGGTCGAAGTGCTTCTCTCCTTTCTCGGTCAGTGTGATGGGCAGGGTGCGTGTTACGAGCTCGCTGTTGCCTAATACGGGCAGATAGTGCTGCTCGCCGTCGCTATAGCCACGACCGGCTGCCACCACCTTATTTATATATATACCTTCTTTCAGCCCCTGCACATCAAACATCAGCGATGTCGATCCGTTGGCTTCCAGGTTGTATTTCAGAGTCTGTTGCCACACCACCTTGTTGGTTTCGGGGTCAAGGATCTGCATACGAGCATTGCCGTTCACCTTCCTGTCTGAGTTGTTGAACACTCTGACAGCCACCACAGCCTTGTCGCCTTCGCGCAGGAAGCGTGGCATATTGGGCTGCACCATCACCGTCTTTTGTGCCACAGCCTCGGCATCTATGACGCCATGACACATCTCTCTATTATGAGCCAGTCCCACAAATCTCCAAGTTGTGATGCTCTCAGGCAGGGTGAAACGTATGGCCACATTACCCTCATCGTCGGTTTGCAGGGCAGGATAGAAGAAAGCCGTCTCGTTCAAGTTCTCGCGTGTCTGCACCTGGTCGAGCATTTCTTCAGTCTTTGCCACCTCAGGCGCAGAGCAGCCCACAGCGATTCCTCCGTCAGCCACATCCTCTGCAGCGCTCTCGGTAAGTCCAAACAGCTGTTTGGCGTTAGCATATCTGGCTCCTCTGATGTGCATCACTCTACTTTCCTCCTTCACCAATTCATCGCGTTTGATGACGGGGGCTGTTGCCTTTGCACTCTCCACTATTCTGTCTTCCATGGCACCTTTGGCTAAGAAGAACACCTTCTTGCCATAAAACTCGCTCTGGAAGTAGAACGGATTAAAACTGTCGGCCTGCAGTTCGTTCTCCTGATAATACTTAGTAGGGAAGTTGCTGCCAAAGCCCGCATAGCGGGTTCTCACGGCGAGGTTGTTCTTCCAATAGCTACTGGGCAGCGACTGATAGAAGCCTAAGTTCATCTGCCATGTAAGCCTCTGCAACGGGTCGAGCGACTTGTCGTAGAGCACACTCATCAACTGCGCCTTGGCTGGTTTTCCGTCGGGCGTAGTGATGCGCAGTGTCCATTCCTCCTTCTGTCCTGGTGTAAGCCGGTTGCGGAAAGTTTTCCACTCGATGTTCAGCTTCTTCTCGGGCATGGGTCTTGCGATGTTCATGGTGCGTGAGTAGCATTTCCCGTCCTTTATAAAGGCGTAGTTGAGCACAATGCCCGAGGCATATTCTGGTCGGTAGGTGAAGGGCAAGGTGACGATGCTGTCGCCCAGTTCCCATGCACCTTTCTCGATCAGCTTGTTGCCGGCGATGATCGAGTAGACGATGTGCACACCGTTGGCCGATGACCCAACCTGCAGATAGACAGGCTTGCCGTCGGTGCGGAAGCTCGTGGCAGTCTGATAGCTCCAGTGCATGGTCTCCTCCATCGGCCTGGTGTCCTTCATACTAAAGAGGACGAACTTATGCTGCAGACTGTCCTGTCCGCACACAGCCTCCACCATGTGCATGCCCGATGCCAAATGTTGCAGTTGCACAGGCTCATTGGCCTCAGCATCAAGCCACTCGCCCCCATCTATGCGATACTTCAGCGAGTGGGCAATCTTTATTCCAGCACTGTTGAGGTAGGCAAAGGTCACCTGTTTCAGACTGTCGGTCTCCATGCGTTTAGGTAGGTCGACAGCAAAGGCGGTGGGCTTCGTGCCGAGAGGCAGACTCATCTCGCCTTCATGACTCTCGCCGCTGATGTCGGTGACGATGGCAGACACGTCGAAGTGGAAGAATCTCGCCACTCGCATAAAATCGTCAGCGCCATTGCTGTCGGCGCCAGTCAACTTAGCCTCTAATGGTATTTCCACATCAAAGCTTCCATCCTCACGGGTCACAGCCTCTCCTGTCATCACCTGTCGGTCGGCTGAACGTGAGCCCCACCACCACAGCTGATTGCGCCTTGTCACAGTGTATTCCACCTTGGCTCCCTGAACAGGCAGGCCTGCATAGGTCTTAGCTGTAGCTTTCACCACCACGGTGTCGCCCCATGTATATCGTTCGTTCACCTCGGGAAAGTTGATTTCAAAGGTGGGTCGCTTGTATTCTTCAACACGGAAGTAGCATCCATAGCCCATGGCTCTTACACTATACTGTCCTGTCAGTCCGCCTTGTGGCAACACGAAGTCGGCGGCAGCCATTCCGTAATCGTCCGTCGTGACAGTCTTCTCTGCCACCACCTTCCAGTTGGCATCATACAGTTCCATCTTCACCTCCTTGCCCTTCTCAAAGGCCTTGGCATCAGTCCCTCGCTCATTGATGGCGAGGATGGCAGCGGCATGCACCGTCTGTCCGGGACGATAGATGGCTCGGTCGGTATATAGATTGACGATGGTCTTGTTGTTTTTCTGCTCATAGTAGCGTGTACGCGAGAGATAGATGTCTCGGGCTGGACAGTATTTGTCGGTCGTGGTAGAAAGCAGCACGCTTCCGTCCACGTTCTTGAAGTACGCCTCACCCTCGGCGTCGCTGGTAAGCCTGGCATGCACGATACGCTTATGCTTCTTGGTTTTGAAGTCGTAGTAGTCATCTCTGTAGAGTTCTATCCTTGCACCGGCAATAGGCTGTCCGCTCGTGGCACTAACCACTACATAGCGGTGCCTGTCATCGGGCAGCTGCTGTATCATCACAGCCAGGTCGCTCACATAGAAGAGTCGTCGAGCTGGCGTCACACCTGGGTTGTCGGCAGTCACCTCCATGAGATAGGCGCCTGTGGGCAGCGCAGGCAACAGGATGGAATCTTTCACCTCCTCGTAGTCTGGATGACCATAAAACTGTCTGCTGTATTCTTTCTCGTGCAGCTCCGAAGTCTTGGTTTTCAGCCACTTGTAAGTTTTATCATCCTGCACGTCATATTCGTTGTCGGCAGTGATATCGAGGCGCGACAGCTTCACCTTTATGTTTTGCAGGTTGCGCACGCTGAGATGAACCCACTGCTTCTGTCCTGGGCGCAACACCTGCTGCAGGTCCTCGATGTCAAACATAGGTTCGGTGAGTCGTTTCTGTGCATTTCTCAACACGTTCATCCTCGACCATCCTCCCCATCGGCTCAGGGCATAGTTGATATAATTGAGCTTGTCAGCCGGTTTGATGTCGGTGGCTTCCTCCATGAAGCGATAGTGCTCCACCGCCAGCTCTCCCGCCTCAGGAATGTCTTGATATACATGGATGAGCGAGTCGATGGCATTGAGATACTTCGATTTTTTCACCTCTCTCACGTCGTCCTGACGATATTTCTGAATCACCTCAAAGGCACACAGACAAGCTGCACCTCTGTTGCCCACCTTATTATAATAGGTGTACATCTTCAGATAAGCCTCCTTGCTGTCGGCCTCGAAACCTATAAGATGGAGTAAATCGTTGCCAAACGACGATCCGTCGAGTCCCTTCATGGTGAGGGGCGCATACTCGGTCGAGGTGTGGTGTGCAAGCTGTTCGGGCTGTGCCAGCGCCTTCATGAAATATTCCTGCGCCTTCGCCTTGTTCACGCGGTAATGGCTTGTCTGTTCACCCTCGTCGGACAAGGAGATGTCGTAGACATTCTCCTCATAGAGTTTTCCCAATACTGCATTCCACACAGCCTTGAGCACAGGATCTGCAGCCTGTTGCTCCTGCTTCTTCATACGCTGGATGGCAGGAGCCAGCGAATCGGTGGAAATAGATTTCCACAGCATCGCCTGTCTCATCTCGGCAGCCAGCAGTTGTCCGTAGTCTTTCGACGCGGAAGCCTTGGCGCTTATTTTTCTCATCACACCGATTTCGCTCTTCGGAAGGTCTTTCTGCCTGTAGGCATCAGCCTGCTTCCAAAGGTTGTCGTAAGTCTGAGCCATCGTTTGTATCACGGCAAACAGGGCAATGACAAGTGCTAAAATGTTTTTTTTCATAAGCCAAGTGTATGAAATGTTAACAATCCGTTTGATTTCAAACCTAATCTATTGCAAAAATACAAAAAATATCAGTTATCTAACTTTACAACTTAAACTTTTTACTAACTTTGCATCAAAATCATGCAAATAATCTAAAAAATAGCATTCTGTTTCTCGTAAGAATTCAGTTCTACGTAATAAATAAGTAAAAAACCAATAAAAATACTACAAAGACAATGGCAGAGAAAAAGTATGGTCATTTCGATGACGACAATCGCGAGTACGTAATTACCGATCCACAGACCCCATGGCCTTGGATCAACTATTTGGGAAACGAGGATTTCTTCTCGCTCATCTCCAATACAGCAGGCGGCTATTCCTTCTACAAGGACGCAAAATTCCGGCGTATCACCCGCTACCGATACAATGGTGTGCCTATGGACAATGGCGGCCGCTATTTCTATATCAAGGACGGCGACACCGTGTGGAATCCCGGATGGAAGCCCTGCAAGACTCCACTCGACAGCTACGAGTGCCGTCACGGTATGAACTATACCCGCATTACGGGAAGCAAGAACGGTGTGGAGGCAAGTGTGCTCTTCTTTGTTCCGCTTCACACCTGGGCTGAGGTACAGAAGATGACGCTCAAAAATCTGTCGCAGGAGACGAAGACCCTCAAGGTATTCTCCTTTGCTGAATGGTGCCTGTGGAATGCAGCCACCGATATGGAGAACTTCCAGCGCAACTTCTCCACCGGCGAGGTAGAGGTGGAAGGCTCCACCATCTATCACAAGACCGAGTATCGTGAGCGTCGCAACCACTACGCCTTCTATACCGTCAATACAGAAATCCAGGGATATGACACCGACCGCGAGAGCTTCATCGGACTCTACAACGAGTTCTCTGAGCCACAGGCTGTGACGGAGGGCAAACCACGCAACAGCTTTGCCCACGGCTGGAGCCCTATCGCGTCGCATTATATCGAGGTGACACTGCAGCCAGGCGAGAGCCGCGATCTCATTTTCCTCTTAGGATATGTGGAGAACGAACAGGACAAGAAGTTCGTCGCCAAGAAGGTCATCAATAAGGAGAAGGCTCATCTGCTTATCCAGCGGTTTAACACTACTGAGAAGGTGGACGCTGCCTTCGCAGAACTCAACCAGTACTGGGACAACCTGCTGAACATCTTCACCATAAAGAGCGGCAACGACAAGTTAGACCGCATGGTGAACATTTGGAACCAGTATCAGTGCATGATCACTTTCTGCATGTCGCGCTCGGCAAGTTTCTTCGAGAGCGGCATCGGTCGTGGCATGGGCTTCCGCGACTCCAACCAGGACCTCGTGGGCTTTGTGCATCAGATTCCCACCCGTGCACGGCAGCGCATCATCGACATTGCCAGCACCCAGTTCCCAGACGGCGGCTGCTATCATCAGTATCAGCCACTCACCAAGCGCGGCAACAACGACATCGGTGGCGGATTCAACGATGATCCATGCTGGCTCATCTTCGGAACCGTGGCTTACATCAAGGAGACGGGCGACTTCTCCATCCTCTCCGAGCAGGTGCCTTTCGACAACCAGCCGGGAAGCGAAGTAAGTCTCTTCGAGCACTTGAAGATTTCGATGAACCATGTCATCAGCAACCTCGGTCCTCACAAGTTGCCACTCATCGGACGTGCCGACTGGAACGACTGCCTCAACCTCAACTGCTTCTCGTGGGATCCTAACGAGAGTTTCCAGACAACAGAGAACAAGGGAGAAGGCTCCAAGGCAGAGAGCCTGATGATAGCCGGACTCTTCGTCGTTACAGGCAAGGACTATGTGGCGCTCTGCAAGCAGCTCGCCAAGGAAGCCGCAAACAGCAGTGAAGGCACTATCGCTGGTCTCGCCGAGAATGACTACCTCGCAGAAGCCAACCGTATGCAGCAGGCAGTAAACCAGATGAGCGAAGCCGTGAAGCAGCACGGATGGGACGGAGAATGGTTCCTCCGCGCCTACGACTTCTTCGGCAACAAGATAGGAAGCGATGAGAACGAGGAGGGCAAGATCTTCATCGAGAGTCAGGGCTGGTGTACCATGGCGGGCATCGGACTGGAAGACGGTCTCTGCGACAAGGCACTGGATAGCGCCAAGGAGCGTCTGGAGTGCGAGCACGGAATGGTGTTAAACAATCCAGCCTATACCACCTATCATGTAGAGATGGGCGAGATTTCCTCTTACCCAGAGGGCTACAAGGAAAATGCCGGCATCTTCTGCCACAACAATCCTTGGGTTATCATCGGTGAGACTGTAGCGGGACGTGGCAACGATGCCTGGAACCACTACACCAAGATACTCCCCAGCTATGTGGAGGAGAAATACCAGACTCTGCACAAGGTAGAGCCTTACGTGAACTGTCAGATGGTGGCAGGCAAGGACGCAGCTCGTCCGGGCGAGGGAAAGAACTCATGGCTCACAGGCACCGCAGCATGGATGTGGTACACCATCAGCGAATTCATTCTCGGCATCAAGCCCGACTACGAGGGTCTTCTCATCGATCCCTGCCTTCCAAGCACCGCTAAGGAGTATGAGGTAGTGCGCAAGTTCCGTGGTGGCGAGTACCACATCGTGATAAAAAATCCCGATGGCAAGGAGAAGGGCGTAAGCCGCATCACCGTAGACGGCAAGCTCATCAGCGGAACCATTGTTCCCTGCTCCCCAGGCAAGCACGAAGTCCACGTAGAGATGTAACTACCCAAAAACAAAAGAGGGTGTGTCATTAGTCTGTGACGCACCCTTTTTTGTGTGTTTTTCTGTATATTCTAATTGAATCTTAGCCTTTCTTCACATGGGTAATCTTATTATATTGTATAGAAACTTTACTTTTCTTGTTTTATCGATAACAAAACAGCCCCAAAGCTCACAAAAGGGCATAATTGTCCCAGACGGTAAAACTGTCCAAATTGAGTTTTATCGTTTTATCCCCAAATATTTCTTCAAATTGAATGTTATGCCGGTACATCTTCCGAAAGCCCCCAGATTAAGGAAGAACATGAGCTGGAAGAACATGCGGCTTTCCAACTCCACAAAACGGTTGTACGACACTGCTTTCGGAAAATAAGACTTCATCGTACCCTTAATAAAGAACAGGTAGTAGTGCTTGAAATTGCGGAATGAACCGAAATGGAAATACAACAGAATCGTCATGCTTTCACTGTCGGACAACGATGCTGCACGCCGTCTACGCTTCACTCCGCTATTGTCTTCAAGTAGATTTCCTGCATTTTCTGCATCAAAATGTTTGCAAAACTCATCTATAATACAAAATAATTCTGTAACTTTGTAATCGGTAGTCATATCAAATATATTTGTAACTTATTGAATATCACCTGCAAATGCACGAAATATTTGTGAGACTACCAACTTTTTTATAAACTATTTCTTATCCCGAACTGGGGTATATAACTATATCCTTAATCGTGCTGCAAAGATAGCAAAAAGTCATGTTTTTTACGTAAAAAACATGACTTTTATGTGGATATTTAACATATGAAGCAAAGCAACAGATAAAGTTTTTATCCGAGGATTGTATTGGCATTATTTCTTGAAGCCATAATCTCGTCAAAAAGCAGTTGGCCCCATTCTATCACATAACTTATCTCACGAAGAAAACTGATGGCTATAGCGGTGAGTGAATACTCTACCCTTGGCGGAACCGAATCAAAAGAGCGGCGTACTAGCAAGCCTTCCTGCACCAAATAGTCAAGGGTTGATGCAAGCATTTTCTCTGAGATATGCGGAATAGAACGGAACAAGTCTCCAAAACGGACAGATTCATTCTCGTTTGAACTCATCTCTTCTATTCTCAAAAGGGTGACAAGTGCCCATTTGCGGCTCATCCATTCCAATATGGGTGCAGCATGACAATAGTCATAATCAAGTTTTCTCATTTTTTCTAAATGTTATATTAATACAGTTACTATCTCCTTTACTTACCTTGAGGTTAGTGGGAAACAGTGATTATATGTACCTAAAGCGGTTATTTCTTCTTACCTTTGCAACCGAAATCAATATTTAGATAGCAATTATGGAAATAAAACTACATTTCGATGGTCCAGTATGGAGACCTCCATACGAAGCCACTTCACAGTTACTGCAAGTTACGGCTGGTTGCACCTGGCACAGATGCAAGTTCTGCACCCTTTACGGAACGCAAAAATTCCGTATGTCCCCCATGGATGAGATTGAAAGCGATCTCCAAGTCATCAACCGTGTACAACCACGAGCGCACAGAGTATTCTTGACAGGGGCAAATCCTTTCGTTTTAAAAACCAACCGCCTACTTGACATAGCCCTACTTATCAGGAAATATGTTAAAGAAGGACATCCCACTATTGGTTGCTTCGCAAGAATCACCGATATAACCAAGAAGTCTGTGGAAGAACTACAACAGCTCCATCATTTGGGCTTTGATTACCTCACAATAGGTGTAGAGAGTGGCGACAGCGAGACTTTGGCAAGGGTGAACAAAGGGTATCAATCGGAAGACATCATCGAACAATGCCTAAAGTTGGAGTCTGCTGGCATCCATTATCATTTCTTCTATCTTGTGGGACTTGCTGGTCATGGACATGGTGAGCGTAATGCCAGTCGTTCAGCAACCGTGTTCAACCAGTTACATCCCGTCAGCATAGGATTTCTCTCCCTTACGCTGTTCCCAGAAAGCCAACTGTTTCAGGAAATCTCAGAAGGACTCTTTCAAGAGGCTACCGAACATGAGCGTCTGGACGAAATGATAAGCCTCGTCAGCCAGCTAACATGCAAGACCCATATTCTGGCAAGGACAGTAAGCAACCCGATTCCATTCACTGGTTTTCTGCCTACAGACAGAGAATCTATCCTTCATGATTTAAGAGACGCAAAGCAGCATCTTACAGAACAACAACTTCGCAGCTATCGCGACAGCATACAGTCTCTTTAGGTCACCATGACATCTTCTTATATAAAAAAGGTGTACAACTCAAAACTATTCGTTTCCTGTTGTACACCTTTTATTGTTTTATATCACACAGAGCGAATACCCTGCAATCATTTCTCTTGCTTTACGCTGAGAAGAGATTACTTAACCTCCTCAAAGTCGGCGTCCTGAACATCCTGAGCGCCATCATTAGCACCCTGTGACTGCTGACCGCCCTGAGCACCCTGTGCACCCTGAGGACCTGCCTGCTGACCACCCTGATACATCTGCTGAGAAGCAGCCTGCATTACGGTGTTCAAGTTGTTGATGGCAGTATCGATGGCAGCAACATCACCAGCCTTGTGAGCATCCTTCAACTGCTGCAATGCCTGCTCGATGCCTGGCTTCTTGTCTGCTGGAATTTTATCACCGTTATCCTTCAAGAAGTTCTCGGTGGTGAAGATCATAGAGTCTGCCTGGTTCATCTTGTCAATCTTCTCGCGCTCAGCCTTATCAGCAGCAGCGTTCTGCTCTGCCTCAGCCTTCATGCGGTTGATCTCGTCCTCGCTCAAGCCAGATGAAGCCTCGATGCGGATGCTCTGCTCCTTACCGGTAGCCTTATCCTTAGCTGATACGTTCAAGATACCGTTGGCATCGATATCGAAGGTAACCTCAATCTGAGGAACACCACGACGAGCTGGAGCGATACCTGTCAGGTTGAACTGACCGATACTCTTGTTCTGAGCTGCCATTGGGCGCTCACCCTGCAATACGTGGATGGTAACCTCTGTCTGGTTATCAGCTGCTGTAGAGAATACCTCGCTCTTCTTGCAAGGGATAGTTGTATTGGCATCGATGAGCTTTGTCATCACACCACCCATAGTCTCGATACCGAGAGTCAATGGAGTAACGTCGAGCAATACGATGTCGCCAACACCCTCTTCCTTGTTCAGGATGGCACCCTGGATAGCTGCACCTACTGCTACTACCTCATCAGGGTTAACACCCTTAGAAGGCTCCTTGCCGAAGTAGTTCTTAACGAGTGTCTGAACGGCTGGGATACGGCTTGAACCACCAACCAGGATAACCTCGTCGATATCTGATGTAGAGAGCTTAGCATCACGAACGGCATTCTGGCAAGGTACCAAGCAAGCCTGGATCAAGTTGTGAGCCAACTGCTCGAACTGAGCACGGGTCAAAGTCTTAACCAAGTGCTTTGGCATACCGTCAACGGCTGTGATGTATGGCAAGTTGATTTCTGTAGATGTAGAGCTTGACAACTCAATCTTAGCCTTCTCAGCTGCTTCCTTCAAACGCTGCATAGCCATAGGATCCTTGCGGAGATCTACACCTTCCTCAGCCTTGAAACCATCAGCCAACCAGTTGATGATTACCTGATCGAAGTCATCACCACCCAGGTGAGTATCACCATTTGTAGAAAGTACCTCGAATACGCCGCCACCGAACTCCAAGATAGAGATATCGAATGTACCACCACCCAAGTCGAATACGGCGATCTTCATATCCTTGTTAGCCTTGTCAACGCCATAAGCCAAAGCTGCGGCTGTAGGCTCATTGACAATACGCTGAACGTTGAGACCTGCAATCTGACCAGCCTCCTTAGTTGCCTGACGCTGTGAGTCAGAGAAGTAAGCAGGAACTGTGATTACTGCATCTGTAACCTCCTGACCGAGATAATCCTCTGCAGTCTTCTTCATCTTCTGAAGAACCATTGCAGAAATCTCCTGTGGAGTATATTTACGACCCTCGATTTCAACACGTGGATAACCACCCTCGTTTACTACTGTGTAAGGCATTGCCTCAGCTTCCTTCTGGCTCTGAGCGTATGTCTCACCCATGAAACGCTTGATAGAATATACAGTGTTCTTAGGGTTTGTGATGGCCTGACGCTTAGCAGGATCACCTACCTTGCGATCACCATCCTTAACGAAACCAACTACTGATGGAGTAGTACGCTTACCTTCACTATTAGCGATTACAACTGGTTCGCTACCTTCGAAAACGGCAACACAACTGTTTGTGGTACCCAAGTCAATTCCTATTACTTTTCCCATAATTATTTTGTTTTTATTTTTTTCGTTATTAATATGTTATAAAATCTCATTAACACCCAGACTGGAAGTTTGCCGAAGATATGCATCTATCGGGAGCCTCATCTCTAAGTGTTTACGCTACCTATAATAACAAAGCGTGTGCCAATGGTAATATTGACACACGCTGGCTGACAAATTGTCATAAGTTGCTATTTTCTTCTTTCTACAACATGCCGTCGAGTTGATTGATGGCATGGCGCATATCTTGCTCGAAAGTAGTATGGTCGAGCAGATAATGCGGAGTGCCATTAGCCAACAACTGGTAGAGCGCGGGGTTCATCCCATCTACATATTGGCTGATGGCATATTCTATATCATCACGCTGAGTGGGACTGGTGGAATATTCATACACACGCAACTTCTGATGGAAGAAGCAATAGGCCGACTCGATGCTGTCCTTGGTGAAATCTATATTCATTTTGTTTTGACTTTTCGATAACATGATACAAAAGTAACAAGAAAAACCTAAAAAGCCATACTTCCACATCACTTTTTAGGTTTTATTCCATTTTATGAGTTCTGGGAATTTATGGGTCCTGGGGATTTACCTCATAGGTTATTTATAATATGTGATATTACTGTCAAGTTTCGCACCTTCAGTAGAAAAGAAAATCCCAATTAGGGAAAACTTGTCAATCAACTGACAAAATATTTTTTCCTAACTGGGAATTTCTTTATTCTCAACTATAGATAATAGGTTTCCGCATACATATATATATATGCAAGAAACGCCATACTATCTTTTTTCTGATCCTTACTCCGAGAGCATGGTAACCTCTACACGATGATTCTGCTTCAACAACTCCTTAGCCATTTTCTGCACATCAGAAGCTGTCAGGTTGTCCACCATCTTGCAGTAATCCTTGTCGAAGTCGGCATCGTCGTCAAGCTGGTGCCAGATGACGTAGCTCCAGTAGTCGTTGGTGATTGCCATCTGTCCGTATTGCTTCTTCAGATACTTCTTCACCTTATCCATACTGCTTGCCACAGGACCATGGTCGGCGATATTCAGGAGTTGCTTGTAGATGACAGGATTCAGTTCCTCGTAACGCTTGGGGTCGCTCTTGTAGGAAATGCGAAGCAAGGCATTCGGATTGTCCTCCTTCTCGAGGTTGAAGCTTACGCCCACTCCGTATGTTCCACCCTTCTCCTCACGTACCGAGTCGGTGTAAGCGATCTGGAGGACACGGGTCAACATGTCGAGCACCAAGTCGTTCTTCGGCGAAAATGGGACGTTGGCTGTATAGAACACGCTCACGTTGGCAAGCGGAGTTTCCTGCTTATGCACGAACTTCACCACCTCGTTCTTCTTCACAATCTGAGGCACGTTGGCCTTGTTGCTCTTTTCTGCCTTGTGGGTAGAAGGCAGGGTGGCGAGATACTGGCAGAGCAACGGACGAAGCTGCGCCATATCGACCTTGCCGATGAAGACGGTTTTGAAGTTGCTCGCATCGCTGAAACGCTCACGATAGATTTCGAAGATGCGGTTGTAATCCGCTTTTTTTGCAATCTCCACGGTTACAGGAGCCATACGCACATTGTGGTCGTACAGAGTAGCCGAGAGGGAGTCGTTGTAGACAACCTTCGAACTGGCGTTGCGGTTCTTCAGGAGCGAAAGGTTGCGGTTCATCATTCCCTCGAACGCCATGCTGTCCTTGCGAGGAGCAGTGAAATAGAGATGAGCCAACTGAAGCATCGTCTCCAAGTCTTTTACTGACGAGGTGCCTGTGATGCGCTGTCCCTCGCTGGTGATGGAAGGAGCCAACTTCAAGGACTTCCCTGCCAATGCCTTGCGAAGACGAGTGGTCGTGAAGTCGCCCACACCCGCCTCCGTGATGGAACCACTCAAGAAGGCGAAGTTAGGTATGTCCTCGTCACCATAGACGGATGTACCGCCCTCGCCTCTCATGCTCATGGTGATTTGGTCGGCCTGATAGTCGGTGGACTTCACATACACCTTCATGCCATTGCTCAAGACTATCTCCGTCATGCCAAACTTGCCGTATGGTTTCTCCGACACAATCTTGCCTGGTGCAGGCAAGACCGCCATCAAGGTAGCTGGCACTTGCTCCTCCTGGTAAGCGTCGTAACGCTTCTGCTGTGCGGCAAGCACGGTGCTTTCAATTTCCGATTCCGAAGGAACCACGAAACCATCCTTGTCGGGTCCATACATGATGAACACCTGGTTCTTGTCGGTGATTATCTCGCCCACCTGACTATTTACCTCGGCAAGACTCACCTCGCCATCAAACAGTTTCACCAACTGGAGGTTATAGGCAGGGGTCAAGATAGGCTCTCCCTCCAAGAAGTTGTTCACGCACTGGCTCACATAGTGAGAGTTCTTATAGTCTTTCTCCATCTTCAGTTGTCGCTCGGCAGCATTGAGATAGAGTTTCTTGGCACGTTCCAGCTCACTCTGTGTAAAACCATGCTGACGGGCACGTTCCACCTCGCCAACGGCTACCGAAACGCCACCCAGTACATTGTCCTGCTTGCAACTGATGCTCAGGCTGAAGGCATCCTTGGTGCGGGAAACGAAGAACGCACCGTTCTTCACCGTCGCACTCATGAAAGGCGGATTGGCCACTTGCTTTTTCTCCGAAAGGCGACCATTGAGCATATAGGTGATTAAGCCGTTGATGTAATCCTCACGCTGATATTTCACACTGTTTTTCTCGCTGTCTGGAGTGGTCTCGCTCTTCATATAGAGATGACCGAGGATGATAGGCTGCTCCTTGTCCTTCTCGATGGCGACAATCATCTTGTCATTATCGTTCACAGGATAGTAGATGCGCTCGGCAGGATTCTTGTGTGCCTTAATCTTACCAAAGAGCTTTTGGATTTTCCTCTCCATCATATCCACGTCGAAGTCACCCACCACCACGATGGCCTGCAAGTCGGGGCGATACCACTTCTGATAGTAGTCACGCAGGTCCTGGTAAGGGAAGTTATCCACGATGTCCATATTGCCGATAGGCAGACAGTCCTCATACTTGCTGCCCTTGTATATCTTAGGCATCACATTCTCCATCATGCGCTGCATGGCCATGCCCGTACGGCGGTTGCGCCATTCCTCGTGGATGACGCCACGCTCCTTGTCTATCTCCTTGGGTTCAAGGTTGATAAACTGGCTCCAGTCGTTAAGCACCAAGAGGCAGGAGTCGATGATACCTTCGCGCTTGATGGGAGCCGAACCTATGTGATAAACCGTTTGGTCGACTGATGTGTAGGCATTGAGGTTGGTACCAAACTTCACACCGATGGTCTCGCACCAAGGCACGATGCCCAGTTGCTTACCCTTGCCAGGGAAATGTTTGGTACCATTAAACGCCATATGCTCCAGGAAGTGAGCCAAGCCACGCTGGCGAGGTTCCTCCAAGATGGAGCCCACACGCTGGGCTATATAGAAATCGGCAAGTCCTGCCTCCTTGGCATTATGACGAATGTAGTAAGTGAGTCCGTTCTTCAACTTGCCCTGACGGATGGATGCATCCTGCTCCACAGTTTGAGCAAACAATGATGCAGGAGCTAAGAGAAGAAGGAACAGGCTTAGAAATTGTTTCTTCATATTTTCACATTATTTTGAGTTGATTATTTCTGCAGATAACTGGCTGTAGCTGACTCAAAGTCGTTGCTTGAGTTATTGGTGTCTACCCACTTGCCGTTCTCCTTCTTACGGATAACAGACTTGCCGAAGCGATCAGTAGAATTGAGCGTGCTTGCCACATACGTATAGCCTGCATCAAGAGCAGAAGAAACCACGTTCCATTGCCAAACACTACTTGGGCAAAGGTTTACAGCATCAAGAATCCAAGAGTTAGGTAACTTATAACATTTAGATGTCATCTCCTTGTCACCCTTGCTTGTTGTCAACACATACTTTGCCTCATAATAGTTGTCTGTCAGATAGCTTTCCCTGTTTTGGTGCATTCGAGCCAAGGCATAGGCCTTGTTTCCACCTGTATTGAGCAGATAATAACTCAATGTATAACAATACCACTTATCCAGGTTGGGAACCTCCTGATTGTCGGTATCCAGATTGTTTGCCGACGTACTCTCATCGTAGAATTCAAAGTCAGCTTTGCTCAAGTCGAAGGAATTGGCATTAGCTTCTGTATGATTCATGGCATTCAGTGCCAACACCAACGACTTGCCAGGCTGCACAGCCACGCTCTTTCCTGTTCCTGGGATCATATATATAGCCTCCACCGACATGGCTTCGTTCATGATGTCGGGTGTATACTCACGTTTGGTGCTGGTAAGGAATGACGATTGCACAAAGGCAATACTGTCAGCATAGAGAGTTACGTCCGAATTATTGGAAACAACGACATACTGGTCTTTCAGAAATTGCTTACCCTCAGGAGTTTTATCACCTGCGAAGAAAATCTCCGAGATTACAAAACCACCCTTGGCATCGAAGGTATTCACGGCCAACTTGACATTGGCGCTACCACTCTTCACCTGCATGTTCTCGCTGGTCTGGTTGACCTGGGCTGTACCTGCCACACCATCCTTGGTAAAACTCAATTCGCCGGTAACGGCTACATTGTATGTGCCCTCTGGCACTTGGTCTATCGAGGCTGCAAAGCTACCATTGTTTTCTACAAACTGATTGACGGTGAACACCTCGCCTGTCTGAACATTGGTGAACATAGCCTTGCTGTTGCTAAACACCACGTTGTCGATGCCCAAAGGCATCTCTACGCTGAGCGACACAGGAGTGTATGTCACACTGTCGTCGTTGCTACAAGCTGTAAACGACAAACCTACTGTAAGGAGCATCAACATGCCCATCAAGAAATTCTTTTTCATTGTTTTTTTATTTTAATTATTGAACTTTAGCAAATTCAGAAGTTATAGAAGTTAAAGAAGTTATAGCCAACAGCCTTTTTGATTGAATATTTAGCTGTAAAGCATATGGCTTTAACGTCTCTAACTTCTTTAAAAAGTTACGCCCATGGTGGCTCTGAGTCCCAATTGCTGCTCGTTCTCCGAGCAAAGCACCATGCCTCCTGCCACTTCGGCAAAGAGGCCTATGGACGAAGACTTCAGGTGATAGTCGCCACGTGCATGCAGGTGGGCCTCAGTGTAGCTGGCCTTGACAAAACGATACTTGTGGCGTATCATCTCGGCAAACTTGCTGGTCATGTTGGCAAAAGGCATCACCATGTTGTCGCTCACACGGGCATAATGACTGGCATCGGCTCCCAGCGAGAGTGACAAGCGCCGAGACATAGGACGCATCCACTCGCCTGCTACCTTGACATACGCATGGGCACGGTCTAACAGGCGCTCGGGATATACATAGCGCTCACGATGGTTGCGATAGCCTGCCTTGAGGCTTACCATCCACGAGCGGTCGCCTCCCTGCTGGCCATACATACCTCCTATCGAGGCATCCATCAGGTAATCCTTATACATGGTGAGCTTGCCTATCACAGGATAATACTGCGAATCCGACTTTCCCGTTATGTTTTCATCACCACTGCGCTTGGTAAAGGCAAAATGTGCATAAGCGGCCCAATGGTGCTTGCTCTCCTGCTTCCACCCCATCGTGGTTTCCACCTTATTATATATAAGGCGCGACAGAGGCAATGAGTTGGCGCTCGTCAGCAGGCGCTCATATGCATTGCGTCCCAAAGACACATGCCCGTAGAGTCCTTCATTACCTGTGGGAACAGCATCAAAAGCAATATCAAAGCCACCTCCTCGATAGGCGAGACTGCGCTGTTCGCCAGCAAAACGGCCATATTCGGTTCCAAGTCCTGTCATATGATACTCGGGAATGACACCCAGTTCGTTGTAGAAATCTACGCTGTTGGTTTGCTTGTAGATAGTGCCTTCCGCCAATACGCCCCAACGATAATGCCAAGCCATGAGACCAGCGCCACCTCGCAGCAACAGTTCTGTAACGATGCCTCGCATACGTGGATCACGGTCACGATACTCGTGCTCAGCACGAATGGCCATCTCGCCTCCCAGCAAGACTCGCCCCAGCTGGGTGCCATAACCACCAGAGAAGGTATATCGCTCTCGGTGGGTATCTCCGCCCAGGGTATCGGCCATCACATAGGGAGCCAACAATTCGTAGTCGGAGGTAGAGTTCCAGCAGATGCTCTTCTGCTTGCCAGTAGTGTAAGAGGCAGAGCCCCATACTGCCGAACGTGGATTCATGCGCAGATAACTGTTAACTGCCAGCGACCCAAGCACATGTCCCTTACCTTTCTCCTCGACAAAGGCTTCTGATTGGTGCTGAAAGTCGATGGTAAGCGCCATCTCGGAGTACGACTGGGCATAGGCCGCGCTATGCAGGGCGGGATTGGTGAGCAGGGGAGTCGACAACTGGTTCCACATCGACAGATGCTCCACACGAGCCGTGTCACGGGGCGAAGCCATGGTGGCCGACATACATAGCGTGCAAACCATGGTCAACAATGCTATTTTGTACTTCATCTTTACATCCATACGATATTGAGGGTGGCTACATTAAGACTCTTGCTGGCAAACTCTAAGTAATCGGACGTGGCACGAAACTGCCTAACGCCCGTGACGCCATGGGCATCCTTATATTGCATGGAACCTTCGACCAGTACCGAATAGACACCACGAAGCAGAGAAACACGGGCTATATTACCATCAAACTCGGCCGTGGTTGTCACCTGTCGGGTATTGAGGTTGGTGAGTTGCACCGTGCCCTGCACACGTTCCACGGTTGTGCCTTCCTCGGCTGTCAGGGTGATAGCTGCCGTGGTAAAGAGATCGTCCTCGTCCTGGTGGCACGATGCGAGTACCATTCCCAGCAGAGCCACACATATCATCAGTATTCGTTTCATATTTTCACGTTCATTTCTAATCCAAAGTAAGGAGTCACATGGCGACGCACGGTCAGTCCATTGCTCGTATAGTCGGGGGTATAATCGAGTAGCTTGTTGCAGAACAAAGCAACGGTCAGGCGGTCAGCAAACAATTTCTTAGTTACCTTGAAATTGACATTCATCGAGAAGGGCACCCTGTAGAGAGCAAAGTTACTGTCCGTATAGTTGCGTATCAAGTAGCGCAAGTATATGTCGTCGGCATCCTCATCCTTCCAGTCGTGCATCTCGCCGTTGGCATCCATGTACTTGACAGGATAATTGCTGGTCTCGGCGGTGCGGCGCATGGTGAACCACAGGCATTGGGCCGAAACCGAGAAGCCGAGCTTGAGCTTGGGTATGTCGGTATCCACGGTGAAGTTGGTATTCATCATCTGGTTTTTGCTGCCGCCATCCTGGTCGTAATAGCCCACATACTGAATCTGCTTGCCAGCCACCACGGCACTGGGCTTGTAGGTTTCCATCATCGAGTTGCGATAGATGGTGTAAAACCAGGCTCCATTGACAGTCAGACGGGTCATGATGCGCTCGAATCGCTTGGTCGAGAAAGTGTATTCCACACCTCGCTTCAACGTTTGGCTTCCGTTGGTATAATGGCTATAGCCACGCAGGTCGGTACGCAGGGTGTAGGGCATATCGACTAACGAAGGCGGTGCCGTCAGCGCTCCAGCATCCACTCCCGAGGCATCATACTGCTTGTAAGTATAAGGGGCATAACTCGACTGACTGCGGAAGCCCGATGTCATGTTCTCGCGGAAGTATGTTACCGAAAGTCGATAACCGCCTACCGTCATATCGGCAGTCATTTCCCACTTCAGGTTACGGGCAGGCTTCAGGTCGTAATTGGTAGGGTCGATGACATAGGTCATCAGGTTGATGCGACGGTAGTCGGCATTGGCATGGTAATAATTGAGCTGCACCAAGTCCATGTACACGGGATCAGGGAATAGCTGATCCATAGTGGGCATCTTGGTATGCTCGCCTACTCCGCCCGACAGGCGCAGGAAACCTGTCTGCCCTGCTATCTTAAACTTAGGCAATGTCCATCCCACATTGACACGTGGGTCGAAATAGAACTTTCCGTGCATCTGATAAGAAGTGGGCAATCCCAACATCTGTACGGCTCTCACACCTGCCACCATCTCCAACTTGCTACCACCCAGCATGGTGCTGATACGCTCCTCGGCATAAAGTCCCCACTGCTTGTTGGCAGGTATACTCGACAGCGAACGATGGCGCAAGGTGGCCGCCGTGGGGTACAAGGGGCGAGTGGGGTCGAACACTTGACCATGCCCATAGTTCTTGTCCACATTCCAGTCGGTACCCACCAAGAGGGTGTTGGAGATATTCAGGGAGGGAACCTGAAACTTGGCGTTCAACTTGGTGAAGAGGTTGAAGGGGCGACCGTCTACATTCTGCCATGCCACATATTTATAGGGCAAGATAATGCCATCGCTCTCGCCCGTAGTGATGGTACCTACAGCAGCCACCAACTGTGAAAGCTGCACCAACTTGGTTCGCTCTATCAAGTCGTACTCATAAGAGGTAGAGAGCATGGCATCGAGCGAACGAAACCACTGACGCTTGTTCCTGGGCAAGAATGTAAAGCCGGCATTCAGTGCATACCTGTTGTACTGCGATTTATACGAGTCTACGGCCTGGTTGTCAAGATCGGGGTCATTCTTGTCGTTGTCAAACGAACCTGTATAGTCAAAGTTGGTCTTCAGTTGCATGTCATATCGGCCCAGGCTCCATGCCTTGAAGAATCGGGCAGAGAAGCTCAGTCGCTTGTAGTTCTCCAGTCGGTTGCGTGGGTCGGCCTTGGCATCCAGATAGTCGACGCTCAGATTGAGCGTCATGCGGCGAGGTTTCCATTCGAAGCCCTTTGCCAGGTAGAAGAGTTTGCTGTCCATATCGGCCTTGAGACGTGCCTCCCAATTATTGCCGCCTCGCTTTCGCTCTATCTTGACGAGTCCGCTCGTCAGGTCGCCATACTCTACCGATGGGATGCCTCGCACTACCTCTACCTTCTCGATGTCATCGGTCGATATGGTACGCATGTCGACACCCGAGTTGACGTAGCTTCTGCCCTCGGTCGATGTTTCCCATGCGCCCTTAACCTCCTGTCGGTTGGCGTTGGTGCTGATGGGAGCACCATCTATCATGAAGCTGGTGCCCAGCGAAGATGTATTATAGCTGCTGGCAGTACCCGTCTCGCGGATACGGATGGTATTAGGGGTGTTGAGGGCAGGGTCTTGCGAACGACCGCCTGGCAACAACTCCAGAATGTCGGAGAAACTTGATGGTTGCAGATGTTCCATGGCATGCTTCTCGATGACAGAAGCCGTCGTAACGCCACGCGTTTCCTGTGCCGTTACCACCACCTCTGCAATCTTGAGGGTATCGGACAAACTTTTTTTGGGGGCCTTATTGGATTTTTCACCATTGCTGTTCTGCGCATAGCCAAGTACACTTATGCCGAAAAACAGGAATAGCATCATGCCAGTTTTCTTCATTCTTTGCCGCTAATAATGTATAAATAATCATCATAAAATTCCGGCTGCAAAGATATGAAGAAAAGGAAAAACATACAATACCTAAAAGTAGGTAATTTAGAATACGTCTAAAAAGGAAACGGGCTCTCTTCGGAGAGCCCGTTACATTATAATTGCTTCATCGACAGGGCGATACGTTTGCGCTTCAGGTCGACTTCTGTCACCCTGACCATCACGTGCTCGTGGAGTTTTACCACTTCTGAAGGGTCGCTCACATAGCGGTTGGCCATTTGTGAGACATGAACCAAACCGTCATTGTGGACACCTATATCAACAAAGGCACCAAACTTAGTGATGTTGGTCACGATGCCCGGTACTACCATGCCTACTTGCAAGTCCTCAATGGTCTTGATGGAGGCATCAAACTCAAACTTCTCTACCTCGCCTCGTGGGTCAAGTCCGGGTTTGTCAAGCTCGGCCATGATATCAGTAAGCGTAGGCATGCCTACTTCGCCACTCACATACTTCCGTATGTCTATCTTTTTCTGCAAGGCTTTGTCCTCTACCAGTTGCTTTACCGTCACGCCCTGATCTTTGGCCATGGTCTCTACAAGAGAGTAACGCTCCGGGTGAACGGCGCTGTTGTCCAAAGGATTTCTTGCTCCAGGAATGCGGAGGAAACCGGCACACTGCTCATAAGCCGAAGGACCTAAACGCGGCACTTTCTTCAGTTGGGAACGAGAGGAGAATGCACCATTCTCACGACGATACTCCACAATATTCTTCGCCAATGTGGGTCCGAGACCACTCACATAGGTGAGCAGATGCTGAGAGGCTGTATTGAGATTGACACCCACCGAGTTCACGCAGCTCATCACTACCGAGTCGAGACTCTTCTTCAACTGACTCTGGTCCACATCATGCTGATACTGCCCCACTCCGATACTCTTGGGATCGATCTTCACCAACTCAGCCAAAGGGTCCATCAGTCTTCTGCCGATAGAAACCGCTCCACGCACCGTCACATCCTCATCAGGAAACTCCTCGCGGGCAATCTTAGAGGCAGAATAGATAGAGGCTCCATCCTCGCTTACCACATAGACATCTACCGGATGCTCAAAATCTATCTCATTCAGCCACTCACTGGTTTCCCTGCTTGCCGTTCCGTTGCCTACCGCCATGGCCTCAACCTGATACTGGCGCACCATGCGCTTCATGGCAGCAGTGGCCTCCATACGCTTGCTGCGGGGAGGATGCGGATAGACAATCTCATGATGCACAAGATTGCCCTGGGCGTCAAGACATGCAGTCTTGCATCCATTGGCAAAGCCTGGGTCGACAGCCATGACACGCTTCTGTCCAAGAGGTGCTGCCAAGAGCAACTGGCGCAGGTTCTCTGCAAAGACAACGATTGCCTCCTCATCGGCCTTCTGCTTGCTCTGAGCTGCAAACTCAGTCTCGATACTGGGTTTCAACAAGCGCTTGAATGCATCATCGACAGCCTCGCCTACCAGAGCCTGGCACTCGCCAAAGCCATGAACATAATGACGTTTCAGTTTGGTGATGCAAGTTTCTTCATCTGCAGATATGCTGACACGCAGGAAACCTGCCGCCTCTCCACGACGCATGGCCAACAAACGATGGGAAGAACAACGTTTCAATGGTTCCGAGAAGTCGAAATAATCGGAGAAGCGCTGGGCATCTTCCTCGTCTTTCTTCTTTGCCACCACCTTTGAGGTGATGATGGCGCCGCGACGGAACTCACCTCGTATCTGGTTGCGGCTCTGCTCATTCTCGCTTACCGTCTCGGCTATAATGTCCTTAGCTCCCTGGAGCGCAGCCTCTACATCGCTCACCTTGTCACCCACGAACTTGCGGGCAGCCTGCTCGGGATTACGTTCGCGCTGAAGCAGGAGGAGCTGTGCCAACGGTTCAAGCCCCTGTTCGCGAGCCACCTGTGCACGAGTACGACGCTTGGGTTTAAAAGGCAGATAGATGTCTTCCAGCTCTGTGGCGTCCCAACAGTTGTCGATGCGCTGCTGCAACTCTGCCGAAAGTTTGCCTTGATCGCCGATGGTCTTCAGGATGGTTTCCTTGCGCTTCGCCATCTCCTTATATTTCTCGTTGGCCTGAGCCACCGCCTCTATCTTCACCTCGTCCATGTTGCCGGTTTTCTCCTTACGGTAGCGGGAGATGAAGGGAATAGTACAACCTTCCTCAAGCAACTCTAATGTATTTTCGACAGCCTTCTCGCTCAAAGCAAGAGCGGCCGCAATCATCTTTGAAAATGGATTCATTTCTTGCATTTATTTGTTACTGTAGTTACACATGTTTTGCCCCACACGCCCTGAAAGGGCAGAAGCTCTTAGCCCAGGGCAACGCCCTGGGTTGTTAAGGGCATTAGCCTATCGCCCTGAAAGGGCAAAAGCTTTAAAACTCCAAGCAATTTATAAGGCTTTTGCCCTTACAGGGCGCCTTGTTGCCTGCCATTACACCCAGGGCGTTGCCCTGGGCTAAGAGCTTCTGCCCTTTCAGGGCGTGTGGAGCATACTAGCGAAAGTTTAATTTGTTAATAGTCATGCAAAGATAATGCAAACGAGCGCAATGAAAGCTTGCCTTCAAATTGCCGAGTGCCGCTTTATCTTCTGCAAAGATACAAGAAAAAAGTCGCAAAGACAAATCTCCTTGCGACTTTTTCTGTTTTTAGCATTACTTATCATTACTTCTTGATGGTAAACTCGAACTTCAATCCTCCTTCGGGCAGATTGGCTGCCCGAATGGTTCCTCCATGCAGCAATACCGAGTTTTTCACGATGGCAAGTCCCAGCCCTGTACCTCCCATCTTACGGCTGCGCCCCTTGTCCACACGATAGAAACGCTCAAAGATGCGAGCCAAATGCTCCTGAGGCACTCCCTGTCCGTTGTCTCGGAAAATGAAATGCCACTTATTGCCAACCTCTTTGCCTTCCAGGGTGATGGTTGTTTCTTCACCTGCATAGGCTATGGCATTATCGGTAAGGTTGCGGAAGATGCTGTAAAGCAGACTTCGGTTTCCCTTCACCACGATGTGCTCGGGCAACAGGTTATGAAAACTCATCTTGCGCTCCTCGCGCTCAAGGGCGGTTTCTCTCATGATGTCGCTGGCCAACTGAGTGATGTCTACCGCCTCGAAATCTATCATGTCGGAACCATCGTCCAGACGATTGAGTGTGGAAATATCACGCAAGAGCGAAGTGAGTCTTTCACTTTGGGCATAACAGCGCTGCAAGAACTGCTGCTTCATTTCTTCGCTGATACGGGGATTGTCGATAATAGTCTCCAAATAGCCCTGTATGCTTGCCACTGGTGTCTTCAACTCGTGGGCAATGTTCTGGGTAAGCTGCCGTTTCAGAATATCCTGTTCCTTGCGCGTGGTCTGTATTCGCTTGTACATCTTGATGATACGCTCGGCAATCTCGCCCAGCTCATCATTGGGGAAAGTCGCCAGGTCTTCTATCTCAAGACTCTCATTATGGTCGGCTTTATAGGCGAAGATGCGCAACTTGGCCACATTCTTTCCCAAGCGATGCATAAACCGATAAAGCACAATGGTAAGGAGTATGATAGCAAAGATGGCAAACCAGATGTAATGCTGGTCGGCCTTCAACGACTTGGAGAGATCGTTGTTATAAGGCAAAGCGCTTCGGATAATAATGGAATCGGCAGGAAAATAAGTGGCCACATAGAAGTAATCATGCTTCAGGGTCTTCGACTGTCGCTCCACACTCGAGCCCAGTCCTGTCCTCAAAGCTTCCTGTATCTCCTTTCGGTTGATGTGATTGGAGAAATGATCGAAGTCGTTTCGCATGTTGTCGTACACCACCTTGCCATTAGGGCGTATCAGAGTAATACGCAAGTCCTTACTCTCGTGTTCTCTTATAAAAGCATTCAACTTGTCGCGTGCCACATCTACTGCCTTTCCGCTGCTGTCGCTCAGAATGATTCCCTTGTCGTGAGCCAACGACAAATCTTCCTCTAAAAGGGCATTGTAGTTGCTCAACTTCAACGTGAGCGTGCTTATCTTGAACTGCTTCTCGCGAGCCTGCTGAAAGATGATAAAGCTGACTGCGAACACCAAGAACACAGCCAACACCACGAAATAGAGCCGACGCCCAAGCTTCGACTTTTTTTCTTTAAATTCATACATATCTCCACCTTATTATATTATGCGTCGAAATAATAACCGAATCCCAAACGGGTAACGATACACTTGGCAAACTTACCTATCTTCTTGCGCATACGTGTGATGTTGACATCCACCGTACGGTCGAGAACCAACACATCCTTGGGCCATACGCGGTCGATGAGTTCCTGACGCGAGAAGACTCTTCCGCGCTCCTCCAACAACAGACGAAGCAACTCAAACTCAGTCTTGGTGAATGGCACGTCCTCTCCGTCCACACTCACCGACTTTTTGTCGAGATTGAGCAACAGGCCCTGATAACTGATGACTGCCGGTTCCTCTGCTCCTTCCAACCTGCTGGCTGTACGGCGCAACACGGCACGCACCCTAACCATTACCTCACGGATAGAGAATGGTTTGGAGATATAATCATCGGCACCCAGATTGAAGCCTGTCACCGTGTCGTTTTCCGTATCACGAGCTGTAAGGAAGATAATAGGAATATGGGCCGTCACCTCACTGTTCTTCAGTTGCTTGGCAAGCTGAAAACCGCTCATTCCTCCCATCATCACATCGAGGAGCAAGAGATTGTAAGACGCAATGTCTTTCTCCAAAGCCTCTTCTGCCGAATTGGCGGTCTCTACCTGATAACCTTCAGTCTCAAGATTGAACTTCAGGATTTCACAGAGATCCTGCTCGTCGTCGACTACTAATATTCTGCTGTCTTTTTCGTCCATAATCGAAACATTTAATATTACGGGGGCAAAGTTACAACTTTTATTTTGTAACATGCGTTACATTTGATTACAATTCTGTGTCATTTTACCAAAAAGCAAAAGGGGGGAACCTACCATCCCTGGCCAGTTCCCCCATATATATAGTTCTCAAAACACTTTCCAATTGCTAAACACTTAATTTTATTCAAAAAACGAGAAGAGAATAACATAGCAAAGAACACACATCGCCAGCGAAATGCATCCCATGTAAGAGTAAATAAAAAAATACGTGGTACTGGTTTTACGGATTCACTCTGACTCTTTACTAATCTAACCCAAAAGAAAGGCCGAGCGAAAAAAACTCAAAACCACCTTTTACTAATACAACTTACATCTATATGAATTCTCAAAATTCTTATCAATGGTTTCGCAACCATTCCATTATCTGCCTGCAAAATTACAAAAAAAAGCAATACAAAGCTCTTTTTTAGGTGGAAAAATTGAGTTTTACGGGTATTTTTTAACTTATTTAATGTTTTTACCCCCTAATACAACTACTAAGTACCTCCAAAAACATCCAAAAGTCTTTACTGGCGCTTCTGAGCTGTAAGTACCTCAACCTTCGCAAATGGAGAAGTGGAGTATATAAATAGTGCGCAAGGATGCACCTGCAGATGCTTTTAATTCTTTGTCCATTTGTTTTTAGTACTATAGAAAATCATGTTTTAAGTTAGCTAAATCTATGTTCTAAAGTTTAGAACACAAGTTCGATAGTTTAGAACACAAGTTCTAAAGTTTAGAACATAAGTTCGATAGTTTAGAACATAGATTTTATAGGCTAAAAAACATTTACTCTAACTGCTTGTCCTACTGAGCACACCAAAGACCAACAATAAGAAAGTAAAACAGACCCTGCAAAAATAAAAGAGAAGAAAAAGAAGAAAAGGAGACTAAATGTATAATAATGTGGCAAAAAAAAGAACAAACCGCCAGATTTTATTTTTTTTTAGCACAATGTTGCTAAATTAGCTACTAAAAAATTTCTTTGATTAATTCCTTATTCTTAATTTTGCAATCGATAATACAATATACACTTAATTATTTCAGAAAATGGCAAAATATGGTATTAACGCCTTGGTCATTGGCGAACGAATAAAACAGGAACTCAAAAAACAAGGCAAAACTTCAGTTTGGCTCGCAGAGCAACTTGGTTGCCATCGTACCAATATATATAAGGTGTACGAAAGAGCCACAATAGATACAGGACTGCTGTTCCATATCAGCAAGCTCCTGAGTTTTGATTTTTTCAAACTATACTCAGAATTACTTACACATCCTCAAGAGAGGGGATAAATAGACAGTTATAATTTTCCTAGAATAACTTGCAGAGTCCGCAAGGACAAAGCGAAAGTGAGATTTGCCGTGAGGCAAGTCTCACTTTTTTATTGTCCTATAAAAAGAGGTAGTACTTACTTTGCCAATGTAAGCACTACCTCTTTAGGAGCTACTATTTATATTCTTATTCTATCATGATTATGCCAAGCGCTTCTCAAGGCGCTCACGAATGGCAGCAATAAAGCCAGCAGAATTGACAGCCTTGGCCTCTACACCTTCCATCAGGTTGACAAGGTCCTTGGTGGCTATTCCGTCATTCAGTGTATCGAAGCAGGCTGCCTCAAGCTGATCGCCAAATTGCTGAAGAGCTTTGTTGCCATCCAGCTCACCACGCTTTCTCAGCGCTCCACTCCAGGCGAAGATGGTTGCCATTGGGTTGGTGGATGTGTCCTCACCCTTCAGATAACGATAGTAGTGGCGTGTCACGGTACCATGAGCTGCCTCGTACTCGTACTTGCCATCGGGCGAAACCAAAACGGAAGTCATCATAGCCAACGAACCGAAAGCTGTGCTGAGCATATCGCTCATCACGTCGCCATCATAGTTCTTACAAGCCCAAATAAAGCCTCCCTTACTGCGGATAACACGAGCCACAGCATCGTCTATCAGAGTATAGAAATACTCTATGCCCAACTCGGCAAACTTCTCTTTATAGTCACTCTCGTACACCTCCTCGAAAATCTTACGGAACTGTGCGTCATAGGTCTTGGAGATGGTGTCCTTGGTGGCAAACCAAAGATCCTGCTTGGTGTCGATAGCAAACTTGAAACAGCTATGTGCGAAGCTGCGGATACTCTTGTCCGTGTTGTGCATGCCCTGAATAACACCAGCACCATCAAAGTTGTGGATTTCCACCTCTTGCTTCTTTCCACTCTTGCCCTCGAACACAAGTTTAGCCACTCCTGGCTCATCGGCACGAATCTCCACACTCTTGTAGACATCACCATAAGCATGACGGGCAATGGTGATAGGCTTCTCCCAGTTCTTCACACATGGGTGGATGCTTGGAATGGTGATAGGTGCACGAAATACAGTTCCGTCCATGATGCTTCGGATGGTTCCGTTAGGACTTTTCCACATTTTGTGCAGCTTGTATTCATCCATACGCTGGGCATTAGGAGTAATCGTGGCACACTTTACTGCCACACCATATTTCTTGGCAGCCTCAGCAGAGTCGATGGTCACCTGATCGTTGGTCTGATCACGATAGGGCAAGCCCAAGTCATAATACTCAGTCTTGAGGTCGACGAAAGGCAATATCAGTTCGTCCTTAATCATCTTCCACAGGATGCGAGTCATCTCGTCACCGTCCATCTCCACCAAGGGAGTTGTCATTTGAATCTTTTCCATAAGCTTTCTCTTGTTTTTTGATAATTTGCTTGCAAAATTACGAATAATATTTTAAAGAGAAACATATTTTCGTGTTTTTCTTTCACAATGCACGTTTTTGTTGCGTATCCGGTTATTTTGAAGAATACTTCTTTGAACTTTCTATCACTGAATAAGTCTGTACAAGAGGCGAAGGTTAGCAATACAAAGTCGCTGGTTGACGGCATCGTCTGAAAGCCATCAGAGGAGCAAGCGCAAAGTGTCGAGATATTCATCTACTCCGGCATCATTCATTCTGCTCCACACATCACCCAAGAAGGCGGCACCGCCAAAGCCCCAGGCTTTGATTTGCGGAATATGCGAAGAAGTAATGCCTCCCAACGCCACAACCTTATGGTCGATTGTACCGGCAACATGAGCCTGCTGCAAGTCGTTGTCGGTAAAGGAAGCCGAATATCCCTGCTTGGAGATACTGTCGAAGATGGGACTCAGAAAGACATAATCGCAATGTGGCTTTGCTGCCACAACCTCGTCGAGGCAATGACAGGAACAAGACACATGCCCACGAAAACCCTCCGGGACATCGGGGCAACGACGGTTGAGATGAATGCCAAGAAGAGAGTACTCTGCGGCCAAAGAGAAATGTTCATGCACCACAATCCTGTTGTGCCAACGGCAAGGAACCTCGCTCAGCAAATGCCGGCAGTCCTCATACGAAGCCCCCGGCTTACGCAGATGAAGCACATCCAGACCATGACAGAAAAGTCTGTCAATAAAAAGAGCCTCTCCCGACAGGAAGTCAGGAGAGGTTATCACGATCCATTTCATCCAGAACAGAAATTACTTCTTCAACTTAGCGATGATAGCATCAGCCACCTTCTTACCAGAAAGCAACATGCCGCCGAAGATAGGTCCCATGCGTGGAGTGCCGGCAACAGCAGAAGAGGCCATACCGCATACATAAAGACCTGGATAAACCTCACGGGTTCCCTCTACTACCATGCGCTCGCCTTCTATCACATCCAGTGAACGCTCACCGATAACACCACCCGTAGCAGTATCCAACTTGATTCCGTTCTTGCGGGCAACAACCTTGCACATCTCGCTGTCGTGACCCGTTCCGTCGATAACATACTTCGACATGATGTTGAGAGGATCTACGTGCAAGCCTTCACGAAGCACTGGAGTCCAGTTGACAACCACACCACTTACCACATCATTCTTGAAGATGACGTCCTCTACCGAGTAGCAGTTGAAAATAGTTGCACCAGCATGTACTGCATGATAAAGCAGCGAAGAGGTACTCTCCACAGAATCGATAGTGTAAAGACCATCCTCGAATGTCTCATAGTTGATATCGAAGTCCTTTACGATGTGCATAGCCTCTTCCTGAATGACAATCTGGTTGAACATCATGGCACCGCCCCACATGCCGCCACCAGGAGAGAGTTTGCGGTCAAACTGAGCTACCTTCAATCCTGCCTTAGCCAGATAATAAGCAGCAACAATACCAGAAGGACCTCCGCCAACAATGGCTACATCGAGATCGAGATTACGCTGAAGTTTGTCAAAATAGGTACTGATAATACCTTTGGATACTTGTGTTTCAATCATTTTTTT
>ERZ1034730.128-NODE-128-length-34807-cov-40.207355_pt1 | contig 34807 bp, 56 predicted proteins | sample MGYA00520650_ERZ1034730 | MGnify/ENA primary metagenome ERZ1034730 (study PRJEB33766, sample SAMN09781702) | gut metagenome | biome: gut microbiome | host: Homo sapiens | place: Madagascar | study: EMG produced TPA metagenomics assembly of the PRJNA485056 data... | reverse complement strand
AATACGGCTTTTTCGTTTCTGTTTTCGTTTTCTTCTGAATAATCAAAACGAAAGGAAAAGCGAGAAAACGAAAAGTAAAAAGATAGTACGTTTGTTGTAAAGGTGCAGAAAAACTCGAAATTCCCAAAAAAGTTTTCAAATTAGAATTAGTCTAAATAAGAAAATACTACATAAAACGGCTGCAAACATTAAAATCCAAACATAAAACCTTATTTAGAATAATCTAAATAATATAAACGTATCAAATAAACGGCTGCAAACGTATCAAAAACGAAAGATAGTACTACATACATGTTTAATCACGAAAACGGCTGCAAACGGCAAATAATACGCTTTTAGATGTTTTCCCTATATATAAGGTACTCGCATACGTACCTAATAAAGAAAACGGCTGCAAGCGTGATTTTTCGGGCTACAAAGGTGCGAAAGATAGAGAAAACAGATAAAAGCAACTAATAACCCCGATTTAACCTATCATTTTGCAAAGTGGAGATTACATTTTATGTAATGATTTAAGAAAATGCAGTTATTTTCAAGAAAAAAGCGAGAAAAAAACGTAATTTTTTACCTAAAAGTTTTGTAGATACAGAAAAAAGCCGTACCTTTGCATCGCAATCAAGAAACAAAGGATTACATAAGCAAGACAATCCAAAGTTATATTATTGCATTTCGTTCTTTGATTTATTTACATGTTAGTGTAATAGGGAAATGAAAGCTATCTTTTGCCGTGACTATAGCAATATATAGCATTAGACGTTTTATAGGCTCTATTATAAATCACTATCAGAAATCTAACAAATGTTAGTGTAATGATACAATATAGTAGTATTAAGCGGTTTGCTAGTTTGCCATCAATAAAGAAACTAGTAGTAACAATTATAACGGTTATCCCTTTATAAAGAATGTAGCTGCAAAGTACATTATATATTCAGCGTTGAAACATCTTAAAGTGAGTAGCGAAAAGTTGGAGTAGCGAAATAAATTAGATGATAAATGAAAACCAAAGAAATATATACCCTACTAGATGCAGGCGAAAACATCGGCTTTTCTGCAAGTTCGAGTCTTGCAAAGGGAACAAATTAGTAACTTAAAATTTTAAAGCAATATGATGTACAATGAATTTGTTGAGCGTGTAGGAATGGAGGTATCATCTTCTGAGTTTGAAATTATCAACGAAATGTATACATTTTCAGATGTTGATAAAGATGAGTTTTGCAAGTTGTGGGCAAAAATGAATCACGTAAGAATCACATTTGCAAAGGAGAAAAAGAAAAAGGAGGAAAAGGAGGCAAAGGCTATAGAGTACATTACAAAGGTACGCAATAAGCTATCTGCAAAGTTAAACAAAGATTTTATGGTTAATTTCAATATGCTAGCTATTCACGTTATCGGCTCGGCATCTTATAAGAAATTAGTAGATGCTATGCACGTATGCGGTATTATTGAGATTGATGAGTATTGTCCACTTGGTTATTACGTATCAACTCTGGACAACTCTATAAATGAGTATTGGGATAAGGTAGCCGAAAAGCATATTTAAACAAAAAACCCACTACCTTAAAAAAGTAGTGGGCGAATCAAGTTAAAAGAAAAACTAATAACTTGGATTACATAAGCGGTTGCAAAGTTATTAGTTTTTTCCGAATTAGCAAAATTAATTAGTAACTTTTAATAAATTAGAGTATGGGAAAGTATGATTATTTATCAGCGGTAGAGAGTGATGTTCGTGAGTATATTGAGAATAATGTGAATTTTCACGATTATTCGGACTTAGACGAAATGAAAGAAGACTTAAACGAAAAGTTATTCGTTGAGGATTCCGTAACAGGTAATGCTAGCGGCTCATACACCTTTAACACTTGGAAGGCTGAGGAATATCTTTGCCACAATTTAGACTTGTTGGCTGAGGCTAACGAGGCGTTCGGCGGTAGTTCTGACATTCTTTCTGACGGTGCGGAAACGTGCGACGTTACTATTAGATGCTACCTTTTGGGGCAGGCTATCGAAAATGTTGCACCCGACATGTGGCAGGATTATGAAGACTCGCAAGAAGAGAGCAAAGAAGAAGAGAATGAAGACTAAGTACTAACAATACCCTTTGCACTCGCTTATTTGTGGGTGCAAAGGTACAAATAATATAAGGATATGAAAAAGAATTTATCAAATATAGTTTGGTTTTTGATGATTGCTTTTATTGTAATCGGTTTTTTGTTGTTTACTGCTAGCTTTTTAGTTGGTAGTTACCCTTTGTTTAGTGTAGGGCTTTTATTTATGTGCTTTACACCATGGTTTTTTATGGCTGTTATTGTTTCATTAGATTAATTGGATATATGGATATAGCAATACCTTTCGTTTTCGCCCTTATATCTTACGTATTAGGCATTATTGTAGGGCGCAATTGGAATAAGTACGTAAAAGAGTAAATAACCTATTAAAATGCAAATAAAATGAGAAAGATAGAGCAAAGAATGGTTAACGCTATAAATAATAAAGTTAACTATAGAGAAAGTAATACAGAAGTAATTATTAAGGGTGCAAATGTATTTGTACGCTTGTATGATACATATATATATGCAAAAGTACGTGGCAATGTGTATTTTTCCGATGGTGGTTTTAATACGGCTACAACTAGCAGCCATTTGCGTGCGCTTGGTGCAGACTATAGCATAAATGAAAAACGTTGTAACTGCAAACTTACTAGCCAAAAGGAAATGCTTAATTTGCGTTATTACGGCAAAAAGACAATATCATAAAACATATTGGATAGGTGCAAAGATAACTGGTATCTCTAGACTGTTCGATTCAGTTTGCACCACAAAGTAACATTAAATAATTAGCAATATGAAAGAATTAAAAAAGCTAGCATTAATACTCCGTGCTTTGGGTATTACTGCAAATGTAGTTAGCGACACAATTACTTGTAATGAAGAAGTGATTAGTGAAAACACCTTTTGCGAGTGCCTGAAAGGTAGTGTGCGTTTTGATGTTTGGCACGAAGAGTTAAATGAATTTGAGTTGCATTTTACCTTCAAAAGCACTTTGGTATATGATACTTTATATTTGGATAGTCTATTGCAAGTTGTTAGCGAAATAACTAGTACTATCTCCAAATTTGAGGGGTAAATAATGATGTGTGTGCCCTTATATTTGGTTATTGGTAAAACTTACCAACTAGCCAAATATAAGGCTATATAGAGTAAATAAACGGCTAAAAATAGAAAGATATGAATAAGATAGCTTTGAAGAAATTCGTTATTATAAATTATTTGGCTAGTTGTAACAAATACCCTTATGGATATGGGAAATATATAGAGGATGTTGGAGATTTCCGGTTAACATCTTTAATAAGTCATATCCTAGGCTACAATCAACCGAACGATAGCATTATCAGAGATGATGCGAAACGAATACTAAAATACATAGACACAAAAGATAAAAAGTACTTAGATTGTGCTTTTACATCATATTACAAAAAGAAATTAATTGAATATATTGCTTAAAAGTTACTATAGCCGTGAGTAGTTAGAGGCTACCTCCAAAAGCGAGATTTGGCACGGCACAAATTAAAGATAGGAGAAAAGGAAATGAAAAAGTATATTGTAACTTTGGCAAATATGCCACAAAATCAAATAGCCTGCATTAATAACCATATTGCAGTAGGTAGTCTTTTTGAAGTTGGCGAGAGTATTACAGACAATACCCTTCACTCTGGAAAGAATATCGTAGATGATAAGCGAGTTATTGATACATTGGTATGGTACAAGCAACATCATCAAATCGGGAATGATTGTATATCAATCTTAGAGCCGTTAAATGTATAACTTTTAAACAATTGGATATATGAGAAAGATTCAGAGAAAAATAAGTATTCCTATCGGTCAATACAAAAGTATTGAAAGATGGGGCGATACGTATTGGGTGGATGATTACACATTGGAATATGGTGGATTAATCCAGTTTTTCAAAGGTGGATATACTTTGTTTTGTTTGGGCAAAAATGAATTTAGATACATCAATTAATCTATATAGATATGAGCGACAAAGAAATGAATATGGCTATCTTAAACAAGCTGTATGAGATAGCCGATAAGGTTTTTAATGAGGGTGTAAACGTAAAAGAAGGCAATTACACCGCATCAGATTTGGCAAAGATGAAAGATAGCGCATTTAAAGATGGCTATTTGGAGACTGAAAACAAAAAAGTCTATGACTATAGCGCACAAAAGATAGTTGAGAAAGATTGCTTTATTGCACCGATGGCGAGTGTAAATGTGCTATCTTTTGTGTGTTCCTTTTGTGTAGTTCAAATCTTTGCATTGGTAGCTAAGTTTGAAAAGTTAGCTAGCATTGGTAGTAAGAAAAGAATGTTTATCAAGCAGAAAAATAATAATGAGGTACTTTGCACTGTTAAGGTACTCATTAATAAATACTACTCTAAGTTATCTTTGCATTGTGCGAATGATGATTTGCGCCCTGCTATGAAAAATGTATGCTTGGATATTAGAAACGGCAGGGCAGCCGCTAGCGATGGGCACACGATGATGATTAAGGGCTTGGATGTGGTAAGCACGGAACATTTTACATACGATTACAATTTGCCTTTGGTAAATGGAAAAGACTTCAAAAAGATGTGCTCGTTGGCTAAGTCTGGTAGTACTCTTACTTGTAAGTTGGTACGTGAACCAAACGGCAATACATATTGGGTATCTGAATGTTGTGGATATTACTCTAAGACTGAGGCAAACAGATACGTAAATTACTCTTCAGTATTACCTAAGATTAGCCCTGATAACCTTTGCACCATCAACGAAAAGACCTGGAAGGGCATTTCTAAATGGTTGAAGAAAAACAAAGGTTTTAATTCTATCGGTTTAGTGATAATCAAGCATAAAGAAAATGATAATCGTATTACATTCACAATTAACGGAATGTATGATAATCATGATGGTATTGAGATTTCTTGCGAGTGTAAAAACGTACCAAACAAGAATTTTGCGATTGGATTAAAGATTGATAGTCTGCTGAGATTTGAAAACTTCAATTTTGCACTTGGAAGATATTCTACTGAAGCTTTGGTGTATGTAGGTAGTTTGGAAGTTGGTGTGATGATGCCGATGTATATTGATGATGAGTATGACGGATTCAAACTATCTGATGGCTACATTGGTGCATACGATTATTGTGGCTTTGCTGAGTCTTTTGATATGCCTACAAATGAGCCTTCAGAAGACGTTATCCCTGCAAAGGTGGATAATGTTACAACTGAGGAAAAAGAGTGCGCTACAGAGGATAAAACAGAGCAAACAGATTTCAAGCGAGATATAACATCAAAGATTATCATTTGTGGAATTCCATCTTATAAGGATAGCGCACCTGCAAAGGATGTTGCAGAAACAAAGGTTGATTCACCCGATGCACCTAATGCACCTGCAAACGTAGTACAATTGGATAAGCCTAGCAATAAGTTTAGCTTTGATGCTATCGGTGTAAATGTAGGCGATAAACTTACATTTGTTGATGGCACAGAGGTTATTGCAGCAGAAAACAATAAGATTATATTCTGTGGAGAACTGTTTACATTGTCTGGATTCTGCAAAGAGTTTATGCCCGATGATAAGCGAACAAAGAGTAATTCCTATCGTGGATGCGCTTTCTTCTTTAAGGATGGAGTTAAATTGGAAAAGCTATTCAAGGATGCGCAAAAGAAATCATTGGTGTCAAGCAAAGAAGAAATTATTGCAGCCGTACCTGATGACACATTGGATAGCGTGCCAAACGAGCATCAAGCGAGCGAGAAATGCACCGAGCAGACAATTACACCACCTACAAAGGAAAACGTCTCAGAACGCAAAGAAACGGCATCAACCGCAAAGGTTGTGGCTATCTCTATCGGTGTTCCGGTATGCTTGGATATTCCACCGAACAATATGCGGTTTGATATTGCATCAAATAAGCCGTTAAATGCGGTTGTAGGCGATTGCTTATGTGGTGTTGGCAAAGTAGTACATACGCTACCTTTGCCACCTCCACGGAGCAAAGGAATGAGTGAATTAATAACATATACAAACTTTTATAATACATCATAAAATGAACGTAAATCAATTAAGAAAGGCTATCAAGGTAGCCAAAGCAGAAAGTAAGGTAATTTACATTGCTATCCATAATAGCCGTTTTCATATAGACTTCAATAATTGCAAGTATAGAGTAGACGGAACGAATGAGCTACTTATAATAAACGATTCGTTTCTTAAAGATACTATCATCTTGGATATTCATCAAATAATGTTTATCGAAACAAATTTTAAACATTAATCAATATGGAAAAGACAATAACAAAAAAAGAGGCACTGGAATATATTAAGCAGAATATAGGTAGGTGCAATTTGTCTAGCTTCAATATAGGAACAACTTATGTTGATGACGAGAAAAATGAACTGAGTACTATAGCATTTTTACGTGGGTATGTTATTACAGAGGAAATAGAGTTTCGTGAGCATCAGAATATTCCTTGCTTTAAGTTTCCTCATGTATCACCTGCTTATATGGATATACATGCAGAATATACATCTGAAAGTATATGGGGTTTAGGTACATTTGAATATTTCTATCTAACCAAATCAAACTTAGATGTATTGTTAGATTTTATAAGAATAATCACTTCAAAATAGTAGGAAGGGTTAAGTTATGAAAGTATATGTAGTTATCAATTCACACCAGCATGGACTGGGTGAGGCAGTTGAGGTTGATGCAGAAGTCTTCGATACTAGAGATAAGGCTAGAAAAGCGATGGAAGACAATGGTCTGAACACATTGGAAAGCTATAAGCATTCATTGGATTGTGACGATTTCCAAATCAGCGTATCAGGCTCATTCTATCATATCTCAGACAACGAAGGTGAGACGTGGGATAATTTCGATATTGTAGAACAAGAATTAAAGTAATAAGACTATGGAGATTAAGAATGCAGCTTATTGCCCTATCAACGAGAAAGACCTTTGCCTTGATGAGTTGGTAAGAGATTTGTTCAATGATGGACAATATTCTTGGAATCAATACAATACAGAAATGGTTGGATTTGTAGGAAACGAGCCAGTATTGGTACGTCTGGAAGCAGACAACAAATTGCTGGTTAGATTTCTTGGCGATGCTTGGTGTCCTGATGTTGTTGAGGAATGGGTGAAGAGAATTGAACATGATAAGAACAATGATGTAGATTACGACGTGATTGATACTTATATGTTTGGAGTGATTGAGAATGACCGAGAGCGTAAAAGTAGCGATTTTCATGTATCATTCTATTATCGTGGATAATAAATAGCAGAAAGTAACGTTTTAAAAGTAATAAGAGATAGGAGATAATGGTATGAAGAAAGTATATTTTTTCACAACTGCAAGCAAATTACTTTTTAAGTGTTTGGAGTGTATGGGAGTTGACTATGATGTAAATCATAATCCTCTTGAATTTAACGATTATGTTGCATCTGCAATAGTAACCGATATACAGATAGATTTTATATTCGATTTAATAACTAATCACGACCCTCTTGTATCTTGCTATGACCAAGAAGAGTATGACGAATATGTTAGAGAAGAAAGTTGCTAACAAAGATAGGATAGGAGATAGGAGAAATGAAGACAACAGAAATCAAGAATGAAGGTGGCGCATCTGTAAAATACGACATCGTGAACATCGGCTGTAAGGATTGCCCTTACTGCATGATGGCAGAAGGTCACTACCTTTGCCGTTCTGACAAAAGCTGCAACGCAAAGGCAAACATGACCGATGATGATGATGAGCCAAAACAGAAAGTAATAATATACAGTCGTGTCTCTACTGAGAAGCAGACATTGGAGCAGCAAGAAAGAACAATCAACGAATGGTTGAATTGTCACAATCTCAAAGCTACTCACGAAGTGAAGGAGGAAGGAGTATCGGGTAAGGTATCTTATAAGGATAGAAACCTTGGTAAGGTAGTATTGCCGATGCTTGATAAGGGTGATATACTTATCGTGTCTGAAGTCAGCCGTATCGGTCGTTCCATGAGCGACATCAACAAGTTTGTGAATGACGAGTTGAAACCACGTGGTGTGCGATTGGTTATCGTTCAGATGGGCATTGACCTTGATTGCAGTCATCTGAAAGCGATTGACGAAATGTTGTTGTTCGCTTTCTCATTCTCGGCACAGATGGAGCGTGAACTCATCCAAGAGCGAACACAGAGCGCATTGGAAGTACGCAAACAGAAGCTGGCACAAGACGGAGAATTTATTTCAAAGTCAGGTAAGGTTGTAAAGAAGTTGGGCAGACCTAGAAAGTGCGACTTATCAAATGCACAGAAGGCAGCATCGGAAAAGCGCAAGAAAGAAGCTGCCGAGAAACCTTGCAACAAGGCTATATGGAACGTGGTTAAGAAATGTACCAATGACTTCACGGAATTGACTACACCTAACTTTGCGGATGCAGCTATGATGTTGCAGCAGATGGGTGTTTATTCGTCCACTGGCAAGGTTCTAACAAAGGAACTGGTAAGAAGTGCATATTATAATCTACGTTCAGTCTATGGCAGTCAAGTATATTTCAGACGTGGTTCTGCCAACTATCGTGTAATGCGAGAAAAGGGTATGACTGATGAGGAGATTCAGCAGTATTACAAGGAACTGAATAATAACAATAATAATACAGAGGAGGTTTAAGTTATGGCATTCTTAATAGCAATTTGGCTAATCGGCACATTGTTCGATTGCGCCATGGGCAGAAATAAAGATTAAAATTTCTGCCCTACACACAATATAATGACGCATATTGCGTTATCTTTTGAAAATAATATAAATACTAATAAGCCCTACGCATCACGGATAAGCGAACAAGTTATGAAAAAGGTTTTGGTGTTTATGACAATTATGATTGCCATAATTTCTCTTTCTTCTTGCAATTCGTTTGAGAAGAAAGCGAAGATACAATTACGTGACACGATGGAAGAACTGGCAAAAAATCCAGAAACTTTCAAAATCACAAACGAGAAAGTCGTTTTCTCCAACGATTCTATGTGTACTATCTCTTTTATTGGTAGAGGTCAGAATGGTTTTGGTGGATACAATTCATCAAAGATGGAGTACACATTCATTAAGTTAGCTAAAGACGATGAAGGGAAAACAACATATTGCGAGGCTCTTTTGGATATGGAAAGCCAAAAGGACAGAAGAAACTCAATTAAAGAAGCCATTAATGATGTTGATAAAGGTTTTCTATATGGCTCATCAAAAGCTGTTTATGATGAATTTATCAAGAAAGGTATGAGTAAAGAAGATGCAAAGGCTAACTACCTGTATTTTCAAGCTATGGTAAATACAGCCATTAACGGAAGAGAAATAGACAATAATGATTAATAATCGTATAGCCCTCGACACCACGGTTAAGTCACTATAAATGAAAAAGATTTTAATGCTTATGGCAATTATGATTGCCGTGGTGTTTGCTACTAGTTGCAGCATTAAGCCAAAAGTTCCCGAAAAGACACCTGCACAATTACGAGCAGATTCTATCGCAAAGGTAAAGAAAGATTCTATTGCGAAGGTTGCTAACTTCAAGAAGTTTTCTTTGAATAGCTTAACTAGACTTCTCAAAAGACAGATTTCGAGTGACCCTGATTACGGAAAGGTTTTAGAATCCTCAGACTTAATACTTTCCGATTCCATCTACCTCGCAAATTGTAGGGTTGCGGTTAAGAATAAGTATGGTGCAGTCGAGCAAGACGAGGACATATATTTGCTTATGTGTAAAAATGCACCAAAAAACGAATGTATGATAGTACTGGATAGAGATAGAATGGATAAGTTTCTGAACAACATATCAAAAGATTGCTGCTATCTTCCTCTTATTACAAATGATGATGGCGAAATGCGTTCAAAAATCATATATCAGCTTTGCGATAAAGGTCAGTACTTCTTCAATGTTGAAAGATTTATAGAAAAAGGGCTTGATTTTTCACCATTCTAGTTTTCTTGGAAAATGGATTGTGAATTAAAATAATATCGGATATGAGAAATTTAAGTAAAACAAAGAAAATCATTCTTGGTATTGTCGCTTTTGTTGTGGTCATATTTGCTATTGATTACATTTGGCATTATATTGAATATAAAAAGAAAATAGACCGAATCGAAAGAGAACACAGACAGGAAATGATTGAATTACAGGAGTTAAACAACATGTATGAAAATGGTAATGCCTACGAAAAGCAAAAAGCTTACCAAGAATTAAGAGAAAAGGCTTTGCGTAAAGGATTGACCGTTGACGAATAACCATTTCCCCATCTATCAAGCATAGGTGGGGATTTATTATATCCAAAAACAAATTAATCGAAGAATTAATAACTGCCAAATGTTAAAGTTTGGTTAAATGTTTACTTAGCACACGCAAGATAGGAATATTTTTCGTATCTTTGCAACGTTCAAAAATCATTTCAGCGGTATAGTTGCCGCATCGTCTGCAAAGATGGTGCGTTTATTGTACCTACAATCTTTTCGAGTATAAAGTAATTATATAAGAATTACTGCGCCGAGTCGGTGGATAGGAAACTACCATCGGAGGTTTTGCTGAAAGACCTTTGAACAACTCGTAGCGCAGTTTTTTTGTGTTCTAAATATTTCAGCAAATGGACGCAGTTAAAGTTTTTACTCACCCAGTATTTGGGCAAGTTCGCGTTATTGATGATAACGCAAGTGGCGAATTGTTGTTTTGCGCAAACGATGTTACAAATGCGCTAGAATACTCTAATGGTCGTGACGCAATATCAAGACACGTTGATATTCGAGATGTAGTGAAGCACGACATGGGGGTAGTTACTGGTAAGAAGGCAGACGGAACAGACGCTTATCAGACAGTTGTTACTACATTTATTAATGAAAGCGGTGTATATTCCCTTATCTTTAGTAGTAAGCAGGAACGTGCCAAAGAGTTCAAACATTGGGTAACAAGTGAAGTATTGCCATCCATCCGCAAGACAGGTCAATACAGCGCAAATGCAGCAAGCACAACATTAAATGAGCAGTTGCAAGCTAAGTTAGCCTTTGCCGATTGGAGCGCAAAGTTCCTCAACCTGAATGACGCAAGCAAATTGGGCATCGCTCAGAAGATTGGTAAGATGGTAGGCTTAGATGATGCTCTTCCTCAGTCTGTAAACGCAGGAACGGAAAAGCCGATTACGCACGCTGCCACAGACTTATTGAAGTCACACAACGTTGGTATCTCGGCGCAGGCTTTCAATCGTATGCTTGAACTCAAAGGAGTAGTGAAGCACGCCACTCGCCCAGGAAAGCGAGGAAAGGTGCATAGCTGGTATGTTATCACTCCAGCATTTGACAAGTACGGTCAGAATCAGCAAGACCCTAAGTTTCAGCAGCAGACACAGATACGTTGGTATGATGCTACATTTATGGAATTGCTCACCATCGTTGGCTTAAACAGCCAGACATCACTCAATTTAAATTAATAGGAGATTAGAATATGAACGGACAGAATATCAATGCAACATTGTTGCAGAACGTGGAGCAGCCAAAGTTGGCTAAGACCCTCATCAAGTTACGTGAGGTGTACGTGGACTTTATGAGCGAGGTCGATAGAGCCAAGGAAGAGTATGGTGTGCTTGTGAATGACAGAATAGACGATAAGTTTGCCAGCCAGTACAACGTAATGAGCACGTTAATCAGCAACACTTTGGCAAAGATTATGGATTACGAGGTCAATGAGGCTATTAAGGACTAAGTAATCGTGTATATATAGTTCCTCGCTTACCTATTGTGGTAGGCGAGGATTTATTTTAGCCCCTATCTAAGCCTATGAAACTATCGCACCGATAAATCATACCAACAGACTATTTTAACCGCTTACAGAAGAAATTTTCACTATCTCTTTGAGTTCTCAGATATTTTGCTTATCTTTGCAAAGCAATTATTGGAATTCATATTTCTATCTCAGCCCTGCCGTTGGTGCTCAATGGTGGGGCTTACTATTGCATTTCTTTTATACCTATCATATCGCCCTGCATCATCATTTTTTGATGGTGTGGGGCATTTTTGTTTTGTTAAACAGAACTAAATTTTTAGTTATTTGTAAATCATTATTATCCCCCCGAAAATCCCCGTATCTCTATCTAAATATCATATATTGGTATTATATATAATTTTCTCGCATTAATCTTTCTTTCGTGTTGTTAATAAGCGTTTTAGACGCATTTTGCACTCTCAAAAATAATGCTTACCTTTGCATCGCTTATCAGAAGTCATGCGCTGGTAATATTGAATATGCTTTATCTTAGTGGCTTTTGCCACTCCATGATATACCCTATCCAAAGTTCGGAGCATGACACGAGCAGAGGATAGGGTTATTTATTTCCCTATTCCTCGAAGTCGAAGTGGAAGAGACGGCTAAATACACCACGCACACCAAGACTTTAAATGCAAGTGGGACTCACGGCAAAGTGCAGGGTTTAATTCGCAGAAGGCACGAGAAGAGCGGTTGCTACAGACCGAAAGCTGCGACGCCAAAGTACGTGTAGTTTTGTACGGAGGTCGAATGAAGGGGTTAATATACTGGGTCCACCATTCGAAGAATCCTCTGCCTACAAGTTCATATCTTGTGGGTAAGGGGGATTCTCTCAATCAGCTAGTCTGCAACCTGTTCCTATGTTTTGAGATTAAAGATAAAAATATTAATAAATTATATTCATCATGGATAAAGATAAAGAGAATAATATAGTTATACCTACGCGCGAGGAGTTCGAAGATTTCTGCTCCTTGAAGTTGGGCTACAATGACAAAGAGTTCACATCTGAATTGTGGAAAATTTGTTGCCGTGTTGGGTGGAAGAAGAAGGATGGTAAAGCTCCTAAAAGCTGGCAGATACTTGTTGTAAGCCACAATGGAGCGTTGCTTCCTAAATTTGGTCGCAAGCCTTACAAAAGAGCATCTGTAAGTAAAGTGAAATGCGTTGAGGAGGAATTTCCAGACAACGGATTGCATTACATAGCTTACACAGACGGAAGTTGCGACAACTACTCACAGATGAAGGCTGGAGGTGCGGCTTATATCTTGATAAAAGATGGGAATGTCGTAAAGATTAAAAATCACGGTCAGCTCAATACAACCAACAATCGTATGGAATTGCTCGCTATAATATCCGCAATAAATGCCTGCCCAGACAATTCCTACATAGATGTTTATACTGATAGTAAATATAGCATCTTGACGTTAGAGAAGGACTATAAACCGAATATCAATGGTGATTTGTGGGAGTTGTACCAAAAGCATTCACGTCATATTGCAGGAGTTCGCCTTCATTGGGTTAAAGGACACAACGGAGACCATTACAACGAAATGGCAGACGAATTGGCTTATAGCGCATATTGTGATATTTGTGAGAAGTTTGGAATAAAGAAAAGTAATAGACACTAAGATAAAGAATTATGGTAAAAGCTACATTCATTACGGGCATAGACACTAGTACTTTGCCTACAAAAGAAGAGTTTGTATTGTATTGTAATTCGGTTTACCTTCCAGATGTTGATGATGAACGAATCGAAGCATTATGGAATAGATTGAATGATACAGGTTGGATTACTTGCCGAGGAAATGTAACGAAGAACTGGGCTTCATTTACAAAATCCACTTACGAAAAGATGTGGAAAGAAGATTTTGGCAAGGAGTATGACGAATGGTGTAAAGCCAAAGAAGACTACGAATGGGAAAGATTCGGGTGGAATAGAAATGTAAATTATTACGCTTGTGGGCAAAGAAATCCTAAGATGTATGACCTTTGGTTTGGAACGGATTTTAGACAGAACAATAATGGTACTTGGTCTTATTGTGCGTTGATTTCCGTTGTTCACGATAAGGGTATTTACAACATTTTCAAGGATTCCGTTTCGGAAGAAAAAGAAATGAATGGTACGAAAATGAAGATTATTCTAATCGAGAATATTGCCAAAATGCTAGATAAACTTCCTATTGATGCAGAAGTAATAGTACACTCGCAGGAAAAAGATGTCCTTGGCTATATGGAACATACAATTCCATTACCAAAAGACTATAATTCGGCATTAGAAAAGTTGGAAGACGCTAAAACAAGAGTTAAGTTTATCGGTTTTAGGTTTGCAGGAGGTTTTCATCCGCACAATATCGCTATGTCTTATGACGAAATGGCATATTGGGAAAGAGTAAAGACAAGAGAAGAAGATGGTCTTGAAGTTAGACCATACACTAAGTTTGTGCCAACAAAGAAAAATAAATAATAATATGGATAAAGTTATTGAAGGAACAAAGTTCTTTGACGAACTTCTCATAGAAAAAGGCAAAATGACAAGAGACGATTTTGCTGCCAGTCGCAGAGCACTACGCAGCTCATACCAAGACGAAATGGATAAACTTGCTACAGAATATGCCGTAAGAAATTCCATTTATCATGTTGGTGATAAAGTGATAATGAATGATTCATGTTTTGCAAATGTACCTTGCACTATTATTAATATAAAAGGCATATACAACGTAGTGCATGAAAAAGGAGTTCCATCAATAGTGTATGATGTCAGTATGAATTTCGACAAAGAAACATACCAAGTTAGAGAAAATGATATTGTTGGATATGAATAGTAACGTTTAAATTTAGAGAATATGTTTGGAGAAGAAACTATCACTCGCAAGTGTGTAATAACACTTATGGGGGGGTACAAAGTAGTAGGCACGTTATCAATGCCGAAACCGAAAAAAGCTATGTTCCCAGACGAAATGGAACGTAACTTTATCAAGAGTTTTAACGAATCACAGCCTAATGCAGTAAACAAGGCTGTTAGTGTTCACATTTTAAGAAATTGATTATGATGGTAGTAGCAGATAGAATTAGAATTACGGCTCAGATTGCAGTGTTAAAGGAGATTGCTCTTGACTATAAGGGGAAGACAATCGACAACGTTATCCAACAGTTGGAATCGAGATTGGCAGATTAAAATCTGAAACAATAAAATAGTTAGTAATATGGCTAGAATCACAAGAAATAAAGCTGCCGAGATACTGGGATTATCTAGACAGACAATCAGTAACTACATTGAGCAAGGTCTCATAGGTAGTTGTGTAGGCGAACATGGCATCTTGTATGTGAACAGCGAGGATGTTGAGAAATACGCCGAGAAGTACAAGATGCTTGCAGCCAACGAAAAGATGATAGATGATAAGCTCAAAGAAGTTGAAGCGCACAAGCGTGCAATAAACGTTGAACTTACCGAGTTGAGAAACAGAGCGACCGCAAACGGCAAACTGGCTGCAAACGCTGTCGGTATGCTTTTTGGCGTAATAAATGCTATGTCGTATCTTGACATCACTCCAAAACTCAGCTATCGTGAATCTAAGTTGCTAAAGGACATCATTAATGGGATGACCTATGATGAGTTGTCACTCAAGTATGGCGTATCAGCAACTAGAATCAGGCAGATTGTAGAGAAGACGTGCAATAAGCTGACGTACAACGAGGATGCCGCCATTGCCGAGATTGCTACAAATCAAGATTTGAGAATCGTGATTGATGGTTTAAAGAAGAAACTAAAAGCAACACAAGCTAGTTATGATGAATACAGACGTGCAAAAGGCGATACTCCTATCGGTGGAACAATACTTCCACCATTAATACTTGGTAAAGATGTAAACGACTGTGGCTTTCCTGTTCGTATTCTGAATATGTTCAGATGGTGCGACGTTTACACCGTAGGTGATTTGCTTCGAAAGTTTCATGGAAAGTCTGACATAGCTAAGATTAGAAATCTTGGTAAAAAGAGTATTTATATTATACTTGACTTTATCGAAGAGAATAATCTTAGCTTCAAGCAGTATGGAGAGAGTGATGAAGACTTCTATATTCGTCTCAATAATTTAATGAACAAAAAACATGAAGAAAATGATTAAGAAATGGTTTGGCTGGTTTGATATTTACTATGCCGAAATGTTATTAGGTATAGCGTTCGCCATAATGAACGCTTGTACTGGCAGTTGGAGTGTTGCATTCGTTTGGTTTGGATTCGTATTCAGTTGGGGAATATTCAAACTGGTAATAAGCGAAGAAAACAGAAGATACAAGGCTCTGGTTAATCTCTCAAAGGAAATACAGAGTAAGGGAAAAAAAGCTGTGCAGAATATGGTATGGTTTTGCGATGAGTTGCACCTTGAAATGCAGCGTCACAGACTGACCGCAATACAAGGTATGAAGTATAAGAATAAGGCTGAGTTTATGCAGCGCAAGAAGAGCCTTACACAATACCTAAAGTATTCTGATGCGATTGACAACATCTATGAACAAGAGGTTGAACGTTTGCATAAAATGGAGAAAGAAATTGAAAAGAATGATAATGATGGAAAAGACCAAGAAAATAACTCTGAAACAGAGACTGCAAAATCTGAGTGAAACACCAACACCATTCTTTCACTCGCTTACACCATTCGCCGCAGGATTTACACAAGGTTTCAATTACGAAAAGAAACGACTTGTTTCTGCATTGGTGAATAATTCGGAAGTCACAAAGGATTTCATCAACGAGCCTATCATCGTGCCAATAAACGATAGTAGTCTGTTTATGCACGCATTCATTGATGGCTCTGTTGATTATCGTAAGAAGATAGAAACTATTCTATCGGATAAATAGCAAGAAAGGGAGGTTAATAGCCTCCCTTTTTTATTTGCCCTTTCAGAAAACTCAAAACATCATTTGAGTTTTATTTGTTGTCTTTGTTACACTCAAAATCTGTATTCAGATAATCAATAACTTTTCGGTTTGCGTCATCAATCTTCGATGTATCATACTCTACATAAACGCCAGTTATCGAATTATCCCAAATAGAGTGTCCTAATGCCCTTCCGATAATCTCCATCGGTATTCCTATCTTTGCGGCAAACGTTGCCCACGTATGGCGATTCCAATAGCTCGTCAAGTCTGGCTCAATAGCATTATCCTTCCAATCATAGTGCTTGCCATCGTAGGCTCGCTTGCCCAATGTGCGTAGGCAATGATTCAGCTTCGTGGTGAATTGAGCATATCCTGCCGAGTGAGTGAGAGAAAGAAAGTTCAGCAAGTTTTCTTTCTTTTTATCTTTCTCCATGTATTTTTCGATTATGGATTGCGCCTCTGGCTCAACTTTGATGTCATACAATCGATTGGTCTTGTTTCGGTTGAACACAACTCTACCATCCCTATAATCGCTTTTCTTCAAGTCCAAGATGTCGGAAAGGTTCATACCGATGAGATAGAAGCCAAGCATAAAAAAGTCCCTGTAAGGTGCATCATGTGCGTCCGTGCCAATATCACGGATGGCTCGTAGTTGTTCCATGGTGAGGTTGCGCTTGCGTGTCTTGTCCTTTTTGAACGCTGCTCGTTCAAAAGGATAGTTGGTGGTGAGCTTCTTTCTTCTTGCCCAGTTGAATACGGACTTTAGCTTGTCAATGTCGTTGATGATTCCGTTGTTGCAACGTCCTTTTTCTTCCTCGTGCTTGTAGAATGCCTCTACCCAGGAGAAATCAATGCCGCCGATGGTAGCGTCCGCATCGTACTCGCTTATGTCCGTAAGCAAGGTGTGGTACGCTTTCTTTGTGCCATCATTACCCTTGGTGTCGATGAACTTCTCGATTGTCGCCACGATGGTATTTTTGATGTCCTTTCTCTTGCCTACAATCAATTCCTTTAGGTGTTCCTTTAGCTGCGACACCGTCTCGCTGTTGTGCGTGTTGATATAATCATCACACAGCTTGTACACTTGCGCCAGTCTGTTGGTCTTCGCCTTTGCCGATTTGTCGGAACGTGGAAAGACCATACCAGAAAACTTCTCCGTAGTCTGCAAACCAGTGAACACGTAGAACCTCTTGTACTTGTGGGTAACGGACAAGTACACCTTGAAGTCTCTGTTGTCGATGTAAATCTTCATATCCTATTCTCCTTCTAAATGCTTGCATATTGCTTGCAAAACTTACCCTATTTAACGTGAGATACGGGGTATTTCGGGCTATTTTCGCTTGCAATATAGCTGGTTGATGTTTATAACTATCTGATAATCAGCAAAAGTAATCTCAAAATCGTTGAGAGGATAATCTTCTTGTCTGTATCAGCCATAACTTTTTGATATTTATAATGTTGTGGTTGTTTTAAAATATGTCTGCTTGCATATTGCTTGCATTTTTACTTCTTTGCAAGCAAATCCATTAGCTGCTTAATTTGAGCATCCTTCTGTGCGAGCTGCTCACGGAGTAGCCTGTTTTCTCGCTCTAGTGCGTTCTCACTACCACCAAGGATATTTGATGCCTTGCTGAAAGCTGAATCTTCTGATGCGCTCATGGCATCTTGTACAGCTTTCTCAACCTTGTTACCGATGTTGATGTCACCACCTATACTATATGCAGTTCTAACAAAGATGTTGCCTGTGCCATTTTCAAGCCACTCACGACTAACACCGAGTTTCTTGCTTATCTTATATAGGTCTTTTCTTGTTATTCCATACTCGCCCTTTAGCTTCTTGCGGAAGTTGCCAGGGTCAATATCAACTTTCTTTGCGAATGCGTTGGCACTATCACCACTATCATTCATAAGGGTCTTTATTCGCCCAATTAACTCTAAATTACTCTCCATAGTTGCAAATACGTAACTAAACCACACGAATAATGTTAATAAATATTTAAATCACACGATTTCACCCGAAAACATTTGGTGATTTCGAGTAATTATAGTACCTTTGCAACCGTCAATCAGTTAGTGATACTGAAAGACGAAAGCAAGGTGGAATGAGTGCAAGAACCCATCCTAAACGTTTGACACCGCAAAGATACGTGTTTTACCTCGTTTCACCAAGTTTTTTTAGTTAATAATTTGAAACGAGTTAGAAACAATAATGAAAGCGAATAAAGTTACTGCCGAAGATGTTAAGAATATTGGCGTAGGCGGTCAGTTAGTAGTTGAATTGCCAAACTATCTCGCTTGTGTTGCAGCAAAGGGGGCTGTTACTTACGTAAAGAAAGCCTACCCAAGGGATGATGGAAATGTGTATTACACTTTCCTAAAAGGCAACACAATTACAATTGGTCTTACAGACCCTCATACAAGAGATATTATTCTTGGTGAGAATGTTAAGTACCGAAAGCGAGTGAAGGCTGAGTAAAATAATAAATAATGTATAGGAGGTTGAAATGGAAGAGATTATCAAGAAAGAAACAATGACATCGCTCGAAATAGCAACGGTTACAGGGAAACAGCATCAACACGTTTTACGTGATATTGATAGTTTGTTAGCGCAAGGTGTAGATGCGTCCAATTTTGGACTGACCTCTTACACTGATAAATCAAACAGACAACAAAGATGTTACAGTCTTACCAAGAAAGGTTGCTTAATACTCGCAAGCGGTTACGATGCACTTCTTCGAGAGAAAATAATCAATCGTTGGGAAGAACTGGAGATAAAAGAACGAGAACAGTATCAGGTTCCTCAATCGTTTGCCGAAGCTCTTATGTTAGCTGCAAAGCAACAGCAACAAATTGAGGAGCAACAAAAACAGCTTGAAGCAAACTCAAAAGAGATTGTTGAGTTGAACGGAGCGATAGCAGAAATGAAACCAAAGGTTACTTACGTTGATATGATTCTTGCAAGTAAGGAAACGGTGGCAACAACGCAAATTGCACAGGACTACGGATATTCCGCAAAGGCGTTCAATGTTCTTCTAAGGAATTTCGGCATCCAGCACAAAGTTGGTGGTCAATGGATATTGTACGCTAAATTCCTTCCTTATGGCTACGTTCAGTCAGATACGATTGCGATAACGCACAGAAATGGTTCTGCTGGTTCGGTGATGCACACTAAGTGGACACAAAAAGGTAGGCTTTTCTTGTATGACGAATTAAAGGAACACGATGTTTTTCCTTTGATTGAGCGAAAACAGGAGGATTAGCCTATGACACCGAAGAAGAAAGTAGTGGTCGAAAAGATTGCTAAGAAATGGCTATCAACTGAGGAGGCTGCATCATACATAGGTATGGGAAAGTCGTTCATCGTTGAATTGAGAAAGAGCGGAAAGCTACCACATTGCATGATAGGTCACTCTGCATTCTTCCTCGCAAGCGATATAGATAATCTGCTTGAAAGCCATCGTGTATATTAGACGTGGTGGATGGGCGAGTTTTTAACTATTTCTTTTATATGCTCGCCCAATATGGTTTCATAGCTCAGATGGTTAGAGCGGTCGGCTGTTAACCGATAGGTCGTAGGTTCGAATCCTGCTGAAACCGCAATTCTTTTTTATTCTGTTTAGTACTCACAATGAGCAAAGGTAAGTCCTTTAACCTTATAAAGGAGGTAGTTTGGGCAGCTATTTTCTTGCAACCTAAGTGAGGAACAAAAGATTAAAGAATGAGTTCTTTGACATATTGATAAAATGCACAGAATAGTATGCGCATATAAGAATTGTAGTAAAGGAGCGGCACTGGCACGCGGTGAGATTACGAAAGGGTATGCGACATACGTAAGACTAGTAATTCTGTTATTGTCGGAATAATCACCAATGAACTATCACGGAAATGATATTGGCATCCAGCCAAGCGAGAAGAATTGTCGTGGAAAGCAAAGGGTAATGACGATTACAAAGATAACAGTCTAGCCAACTCTGAATAGAGTTGAGTCAAAGAATGAGACTTAAACACTATTTTAAAGTAGAGATTACTTCTCAATACTTTAATTAAATAACAACAAAGAGATACTTGGTGTAAATGGAAGCACGTCATACAACTAGAAGATACCGTTCTTATCGTATGGAAATGTTGGTTCGAATCCGGCAATATCTCCAACAATTTTCTGAAGACTGAATTGAATATTCAGACTCTCATGTTTCTAGTATCTTTCTTGTCTGTGAAGATATAAAGATGTTGTTTACTTTATTTTAAGCATTTATTGAATTGAAAATTAGGAAAATGCAGCTTGTTTGTGAAGATAGGCTGCACAAATCGCAAGTTGGAGCAGTTGGCAGCTCGCTAGGTTCATGTCCTAGAGGTCATTGGTTCGAATCCAATACTTGCAACAAAATTTGTTAATTTAAGGTTCAGATATTGATACACAAATTTATTGTGGAAATTCTATTTTAGGCATTTTTGGTTATTAGTTAAAGATTCAAATTCATCTGGTTCGTGAGAATCGGATGATTCTTTTAGACTTCAAAGTTCTAAATGTTTTATAATGTTTTTCCTCGCTGTTCGCAAGGGTGGCGAGGTTTTTTTGGTTCTATGGTGTAACGATTCAAGCTTCGGAATCCTTTAATTAGGCTACAGCGATTATCCATTCAATCACCCGAAGCGGATTAGCCTCAGCCCCGAATGGATTTAGGGAGCTACGTTAGGAATGAATGTATAGGCACGTTAGAATGTTCGTCCAAGTTCTAACCTCTGCGGTCGATGATTAAAAGGAGCGAAAGCAACGGTGTTGTCGGCAAGAAACCATTCTATAACATTGGCGATGGGCGCACAACCCCACTTCGGTGGGAGATTTATTTATTAATTTAAATTTGAGTTTATGATTTACGTAAGAAGTAAAGAAGGCATGGTATTAATGCCAACAGAACGTTGTGACAAGATAGGTTATCTTCTTCGTAACGGAAAGGCTCACGTAGTCAGCCGTGTTCCATTTGTTGTACAGTTGGATTACGATAGTACCACCTACACGCAAGATGTGAGCCTTGGTATTGATGCTGGTTCTAAGCACATTGGTGTTTCGGCAAGTTCCGAGAAAAAGGAGATGCTTGCAGCACAAGTAGAGTTAAGAAGTGATATTGTGAAATTACTTTCTACTCGTAGGGAATTGAGAAGGACAAGGCGAAACCGCAAGACACGTTACCGCAAGGTTCGTTTTGACAATCGCAAGAAGAAAGATGATTGGCTAGCACCCAGTATTGAACAAAAGGTCGAGAGTCACTTGAAGGTTATTCGTTTGGTTCATAAGTTGATTCCCATCACGAAAACTACAATCGAGGTCGGTCAGTTTGATGCTCAGAAAATCAAGAACCCAGACATCAATGGTGATGAGTATCAACAAGGCGAGCAGATGGGTTTTTGGAACGTAAGGGAGTACGTTTTTGCAAGGGATGGGCATAAATGTGTTTACTGCAAAGGCAAGAGTAAAGACCCGATATTGAACGTTCACCACTTAGAGAGCCGCAAGACAGGCGGTAATTCTCCTTCTAATTTAGTTACTTTGTGTGAGACTTGCCATAAGGCTTATCATCGTGGAGAGTTCGATTTGAAAATTAAGCGTGGGAGTTCCTTACGTGATGCTGCGGTTATGAACATCATGCGATGGGCTGTCTATGAGCGAGCGAAGAAAGTGTTCGGGAACGTTCACCTGACTTATGGTTATATTACCAAGCATACACGCATTGAGAATGGTATTGCTAAGACCCATGCAGCCGATGCATTCTGTATTGCCAAGAACGTACACGCAATTAGGATGAGAACTTTCTTTCTGTGTCGTTGCGTTCCTCGCCATACGAGGGCATTGCACGTTGTCAAACCTAGAAAATGCGGCATACGTAGGTCTTATATCGCTTCGCATAAAATAGGTAAATCTCAATTCCAACGATACGATATGGTACGGTGGAAAGGAATAGATTGTTTTATATTTGGAAGCACTAACGGAAGACCTATCTTGCGCGACATCGAAGGTGTTAAAATGCATGATAAACAAGCAGTGAATATTAAAACAATTAAGTTTTTGAGAAGAATGAGATGTAGCATTTTGGTAAAAAGTGTTTAATTTTTGATTAAGTATGCGCTAAAGATGGCTCGATACCATCTAAGGGCGCGTTTTTTACTTTGTCATATAGAAATGATTAAATTTTAAAATTAGGCTGTTTTCCCTTGGCGGTCAGATTATTAAGTTAGTCTGCCGCCAAGGTTTTAAGCGAAAAGAATATGAAGATTATATACGAGACCACTTAAAAACGCTGCAAGGGTTTAAACATCATTCGATTATGTAATATTAATTTAATGTTGTATGTATGGATAAAACAAAAATTTCTAATTCAAAATTAGGTGTAATTGAAGCATATCGTCGTGGGTATAGGATTAATGAAGACGGAAATATGGTTCACAATGGAAAGATTATTCCAGGAACGATACGTGCTATTCGTTATCTTGGTACAAATATTATGATAGATGGGAAATGCTATCACGTTATGCATCATCAATTATGCGCTTTTCAAAAATATGGTGAGGATTTTCTGAAAGCTCAAGTAGTTAGACATTTGAACGATGTTGCGACAGATAATAGACCTTGCAATATCGCTATCGGTTCTTACAAGGAGAATTATTGGGATATGAAAAAGGTGAATAGAGATAAGAGCTTGAAGATTGCAAAGTTATCAAGAAAAAGACGCTATGATTATTTAGATGTGTTGGAATTTTACAATAATTGCCATTCGTACAAAAAGACGAAAGAGAAATTTGGGATAAAAAATAGCGCATCTTTGTTTTATATAATTAACAGAATGAAGATAATAAAAGATATTATGGTAAAAAAAGAAAATATTGATATAATAAGAACCCTTGAATGTTATAAATCAGACAAAATAGTTGATGGCATTTTGACTGTTTATCTGAATGCAACGGAGACAAAAGGTAGCCTTTTTGTTAGGGAAGGTGATTATATAGTTCAGTTTGCAAGCAAACAATGGCAGAGAGTTGGATGCGAAGCATATAATAGAATTTTCAAAAATCCAGCAAAAGAAGGAGACCAATGGGTGTAAGGGTTGTTCAACACAAGTACACATCGAGAGATGGTACTGAGTACGATAGTAGAGAAGAATATCTGTATCACCAAATTCTTCTTGCTGATAAACGAGTTTCCTGTATTCACAGGCAAGTGAAACTCAACATATTCAAATCCCTTTATATGCTTGTGCCGAAACAACTCAAAACAAAGGTTCGGTACGATAAAAGACTGATGGTTAGCGGTCATAGCTATAAACCAGACTTCATATTTTGGGAAGACGGAAAATTGATTGTTTGTGATGTAAAATCAAAGTACACTCATTCTCTCAGGGAGTTCAGAATAACTGCCAAGGGGGGTATCAGTAAGATTGTCGCACACAATAAGAAACGTCATAATGGTGAGCCGTTTGTGGTTTTCCGTGAAGCTATCCATATCAAGAAGAATGAATGGAAGATAATCGACTATCCACCTGACGGAAATAGTTATTGTTTTAGTTAGTTAGTTGTGTAAAACCGCCCATACGCTGACTTCGGCTGTCGTAGTTTAGGATGTGGAGTTGCTCTTTGGGCAAGAGTATGAATAGAAAACACACCAAGGGGAAATAAAACCTCTCGTAAGTTTGGCAGATGGTGTGCCTTTTGAAACCTCGGAAACGAAGCATCCTTTTAAAAACAGTTTAATTATATGAATACAAAAGAATTAGATGGTTACCTGAAATTCCTTTCTGAGAAACAGACTGCCGTTCAAGAAAGCGGTTTTGATGTTGAGGATAGCGATTTGAGTCCTCAACTATTCCCATTTCAGAAGTATTGTGTTAAGCGAGCATTGAAAGTTGGTCGATTTGCGATGTTTGAGGACTGTGGATTGGGAAAGACGTACCAGCAATTAGAGTGGGCACAGCAAGTGGTTAACCACATTAATAAACCTGTTCTTATTCTTGCACCATTGGGTGTTATAGGTCAGACAATCAAAGAAGGAGTTCATTTCGGTTATAAAGTAACTGAGATTGCCCTTACGGCATTCGACCAAGACTTGGATGCTGGTATCTATATTACCAACTATGATAATATGGATAACATTGATGCTTATCTGTTTGGGGGGGTCGTTCTTGATGAGAGTTCTATATTGAAGAACTTTGCAGGAAAGACAAGAACCGTACTCATTGAGGATTTCAAGAATACACCTTATAAGTTGTGTTGTACCGCAACTCCTTCCCCAAACGATACGACTGAGCTTTGCAATCATGCTGAGTTCTTGAATATCATGACAAGAAACGAAATGCTTGCGATGTACTTTGTACATGATGGCGGTTCAACATCTGACTGGAGATTGAAAGGTCATGCTCAACAAGACTTTTGGGATTTCGTTTCCACTTGGGCAGTCATGCTCAGTAAACCATCAGATATTGGTTTTAGTGATGAAGGATATATCCTTCCACCGATGAATGTTATTGAAGACTACATCGTTACTGAGAAGAAAGATAACGGTGCTCTCTTTAATGATATGGCAGTATCTGCAACAGATTTTCACAAGGAACTTAGAAGAACCATCAAACAACGTCTTGAAAGAGTTGCTGAGATAGTAAACGGCTCTTCTGAGAATTGGATTATCTGGATTGGGCAAGATGAGGAAGGCAAGGTTCTTCGTGAACTGATTCCCGATGCAGTTGAGGTTAAGGGTAGTGATAACAAACAATACAAGAAAGATAAGTTGTTAGGATTCGCCAATAACGAGTTCAGAGTGCTTATCACTAAGCTGAAGATTGCATCATTCGGTCTTAACTATCAGAACTGCCGCAATCAGATGTTTGCTTCACTTGATTTCTCATTTGAAGCTACATACCAAGGTATTAGACGTTCATATCGTTTCGGTCAGAAAGATGAGGTAAATATCCACATCATTACTCTTGATACGATGCAGAACGTGAAATCATCATTCGAGGAAAAGCAAAAGCAGTTCATTGAAATGCAGAAGTCTATGACCGAAGCTATGTGTCGTAACATCAATAATCAGATAAAGTTAAAGAAGATGGAAGTTGACAACAAGTATCAATCAAAAAACTGTGACATTCGCCTAGGTGATTGCGTGCAGCTCATTCAGAATGTTCCCGATGAGAGTATAGGTTTCTCTATTTTCTCTCCGCCATTTGCGGAACTTTACACATATTCCGATAAGTTAGAGGATATGGGTAATTCAAAGGACTATAAGGAGTTCTTTACTGCCTTCAAATATCTTGTCAAGGAATTGTACAGAGTTCTTTGGAGCGGTCGTAACGTTGCTGTTCATTGCATGGACTTGCCTATTCAGAAGGGTAAGGAAGGGTATATTGGTCTTCGTGACTTCTCAGGTATGATTCTTGAAGCATTCCAAGAAGTAGGTTTTATTTATCATTCAAGAGTAACGATTTGGAAGAATCCTGTAACTGAAATGCAGAGAACCAAGGCACTCGGTCTTCTCCATAAGCAAGTAAAGAAAGATGCGGCTATGAGTCGTGTCGGCATCCCTGACTATCTTATGGTATTCCGCAAGGAAGGAGAACATGAACATCCGGTTCATTGTGATATATCTGTTGATACTTGGCAGAAGTACGCTTCGCCAGTATGGATGGATATTGATTACTCTAAAACGCTTAATGGCGTTAAGGGGCGTGACGAGAATGACGAGAAGCATATCTGTCCTCTCCAACTGGACACAATCGAGCGAGCTATCACTCTTTGGAGTAATAAGGGCGATAAAGTTCTTACCCCGTTCCTTGGAATTGGCTCTGAGGTTTATCAGTCAATTAAGATGGGTCGCTTTGGTGTCGGCTTTGAATTAAAGGATAGTTACTTTAATGAAGCTGTAAAGAATTGCAAAGCTGCCGAAGCTGATACAAATGCACCTACATTGTTCGATATGTAATTTTTCATTTGCCCTTATATATGCAATTCACGTGAATCGGTGTGGTGGAACTTGCGTGAGGTTCACTATGTAATAGTCTGAGCACTGCACCTATTATTTTTTTGGGTATTTTTCTTTCATAACCATGTAGCCCACACCGATGATAGTGTTCCTTGGGCAAGAACGATAATGGTGTACTGCTAGAAATAGTAGCACTCTTGAAATTTGGCGGCTATCATCGGTATTTTTAAGTATTGGAGGTGTAAAATGGCGAGATTAACACTTGAAGAATTAAAGAAAGACCCATTGACAAAAGGCGATTTTGAACGCATGAAAATTATGGGGCTAGACACAAACGAGCCTTGGGCGTTAGTTTGTAAGATATTGGAATTTTGTGACGATGATTACTTTAATATGAGAGCATTAAATCTGTTCTCCATATATGTAACTGGTTACTTCGATTGTTATCGTAGATTAAATTCTGAAAAGATAGAAAAGTTAAAAAAGACTTTTGAATTATGAAAGGTATGTATTATATATGCTATCTTGTTGCTATGCTTGTTCTTGTAGTTGCTGCCGAGATAATCAACTTCGTAAGCAAGACAGTATGCGGCAAGAAAGTTATAACGAGGTTTGAATTATGATTGATAAGAATAGTGAGAAATATAAAAATCTGATAGCCTGCGGATATTCGGAAGAAATGATAGACGCAGCCTATAAGTACGCAGACAAGAATGTTGCGTATGGTGGAAGTGACGGCTATGATGATGCGCTTGCTTATGTAATAGCTTTGGCATTCATCGGAGGATATAACCATGCAAAAGACAACGTTATTAAAAAGCTAGGACTATGAGTATAATTTTATTTGCGTTTGCTGCAACAGCTCTTATGTTCGCAGTTGCTGGCGCAATAGCGATGATGCTAGGTCTTGATAAAGAAGATTAGCAAAATGAGAAGTGAATCAAGGCGCAGTCAGCTCGACCACGAAAGATATATGAGAAATCGTGAAGAAAGACTGCAAAAGCAAAGAGATTATTACAGAAATAATACTGAACTTTGCAAGGCTAGCGTAAAGCGATGCAAAAAGAAAAGAGTAGAAAGAGAAAGATTATTATTGTTTAATTAAATATGTAGCTATTATGGCAAAAGACAAAATTAAGTTGGTTTTTGAGATTGACCGTTTTAAGGTTATCGGTTGTGTCGCACGTTACTGTGAGACAAAGGAAGAGTACGATGAATTGGTGAAAATCATCAATGGTACTGATGAGGTTGTTCGTAATGACGCAGAAATCGAGAAGACAAATTGTGTACTGATTCTCGACCAGTTGTTGCACAACAACGAGAATTTGGCTCTTTGCAAACGCCTGGAGAGCGAGAATGAAACACTTCACAATGGCGAAGGTGACGGTAATGGTGACAGCAACGTAAAGTGCATCGAAATCAAAGGCGAGGTTGCCAAGGACTTATTCGATAAGCTTGCGTCTTTGGTAGAAGAAGGAAAGGATGGTGAGTAATGAGAGCAAGAACAGCATCTTGGTATGAGACTAGAATCAAGTACCAAAAGACGATGGAGGATGGCTCGGAAAAAGTAGTCAATGAACTTTATGTTGTTGATACACTTTCTTGCACCGAGGCAGAAACATCTGTCATTGAAGAAATGAGTTGCTATATTAGTGGCGATTTTGCCGTTACAAGCGCAAAGAAAACCAACTATGGCGAGATTTTCTTCTCTGACTTGGATGATGATGATAAGTGGTACAAGGCTCGCCTCTCCTTCATCACTATTGATGAGAAATCTAATAAGGAGAAGCGTTCTAACGTTACTTACTTGGTTCAGGCTAAATCGTTGGCACGTGCTCTTCGATACGTTGATGAGACGATGGGCAAGACAATGATTGATTACGACATCGTAGGTCTCAACGAAACTCATGTCTTCGATGTATTCGAACATCACGCTCCATCTTCCGAAAACAAAGAGGAAAAGAATGAGTAGAATCGACAAACTTATAGCATCTATGCCGCCAAGAATGGCTAATGCAGTAATCCATCAACGCAAGTTACATGCTTGTTTGATGGAACTTACTGCAAACAAGTCAAGAGAAGTGGCGGCTAGAGCTATTTTTCTGAATTACCAAGATGGTGATGGCAGAAAGTTAGGTGCGATTCCACATTATTACGAAAGACCTACAACTACTGGTTCTGTAATGGTGGAGACGTACTTTAGTTATATTGATAGAGTTCATTAAACGTTTCTGATATATGGCAAACAGTAAACTCGCAACTTTCTATAAAAGAAGTTGTCACGATTGTATTTTTCTTCAAGTCTGCAAAGACCCTAACGCAAGCTACAATGGTGATTACGTTTGCAAGGATTGGGAATGGAAATACGAGTGATTAATTTTTAAACAAAAAAAATAAAATGCCAATTATTAAAAAAGATGACGTAACACCAGAACGTCCGGTTATTATTGTTCTTTATGGTCAGCCTGGTTCAGGCAAAACATCAGTCGCAACTACAGCGGAGGTTCCTTTGCTCGTAGATACAGACAGAGGTTATGACCGCAGTGTTCAGCGAGTAGACACCCTCGTAGCCAACCGATGGGAAGACATCTTGAGTGCTCAGAATGATATGAGTTCCTACAAGACAATCATCGTCGACACCGCAAAGGCAACGCTTGATGATTATCTCTCGACTTATGCAGTTCAGACCGACTACAAGCTGGCGAAGAACACATTGAAGAAGTTTGGTCGTATGGCTGATGACTTCAAGGCATTCGTCAACGTACTTCGTCAGAATGGTTCGGATATCATCTTTATCTGCCACGATAAGGAGCAGTCAGAGGGTGATATTATCAAGCACTCTCCAGATTGTACCGGTCAGTCCAAGGATTTGCTTCTCCGTATTGCTGATCAGGTCGGTTTCATCTCTCTCATTAATGCAAAGCGCACAGTTTCTTTCGAGCCGAATGACAACTACGTCGGTAAGAATGTTGCTCAGATTCCTATGACGGAGATTCCTGATGCTACTTCTCCTGAGTTTGCAACATTCATGGCAGACATTATCAAGAAGGTGAAGCAGTCTATCCAGTCAAAGTCTGAGGCACAGCGCAAGGCAAACGAGCTTATTACCAAGTTGCGTGGAGAGCTTGCAAAGGTCGAGGATGACGAGTCTGCTGCAAAACTCCTGGCTGATTGCAAGGAACTTCCACAGATTATGAAGCAGCCGTTCTTCAACGAGATTAACACCGCTCTCACTGCAAAGGGATTCGTCTTTGCAGATAACAAGTTTACTAAGCCTGCCGATGACAAGAAATCTGCCGCCAAGAAGGCAGAGAAGAAGGAAGAGGCTAAACCTGCTGACGATGGAAAAAAGTAGCAAGCCACTCGTCAGAGTGACGACTATAGAGTCTTTCAGAAGATACATCGAACAGAGTGAACATGACAACTTTGAGATAACAGAGCAGAGCGTTATTGACAATATTGTTGGCGAGTTCCAGGGCAATGAGTATACTAGGGTTGGAACTGCGTTTCACGCCATCGTCGAGACCGGTTGCCAACCTTGCGTTATCGCTCCTGCCGGTTACAGAACGTTTACTTACTATGGTAAGGAAAAGCAGGAGCCGGTGCCGGAGGGTAGAACTTTTGATATAGAAGGATACCCTGTGACGCTTGACCTTTCACAGATTAAGGTTGCCCTGGATTATCGCTACCAAAACATTGAGGCATTCCACGAGATACGCAAGTATAAAGACTATGGCAGAGCCGTAGTAACCGGATGTGCCGATATGGTAAACGGATTGCAGCTCCGTGATATTAAGACAAAGTATAGTGCTCCTTCTGATAGCCAGTACTACGACTCTTGTCAATGGAGATTCTATCTTGATATGTTCGGAGCTGATATCTTCGATTTTGACCTCTTCTGCTTTGATGGCTATAAGCTCGAAAAGCACGGGTATGATGTTCGTGGTCTTCCGCTCATACCTTACACTCCAGCTATCCGTGTTTACCGATATGACGGGATGGAGCAGGACATTCATAACCTACTAGACCAATTCTTGGATTGGTGTGAACTCAGAGGCATAACTCAGTATTTATATAACACAAAAATTGATTAACATGGAAATGACAGGTGTCGTGATTGCCATTCTTCCGGAGCGTTCTGGAACGTCGCAGCGAGGAGAATGGAAATCACAGTCTTTTGTAATCGAAACACAGGAGCAATATCCAAAGCATCTCTGTTTCGAGGTTTTCGGTGCTGACAGGATTGCACAGTTTAATATCAAGGGTGGTGAGACAATCACTGTTCAGTTTGATATTGATGCAAGACAATATCTGGACCGTTGGTTTAATAGTATCAAGGCTTGGAATATTATTCGTCCGGGTCAGCAGGCTCCTATGCAGGGTGGCTACAATATGAATCCTCAGGCAGGCGCACATGCGGCACAAGCAGCACAACAGACAGTTATGGTTGGGACTCCTAACCCGACGAATCCAAGCAATCCGTTTCCACCAGCCCAGCCTCCAGCCCAGCCACAAGGGAAATCTGATGACCTTCCCTTCTAGCCTAGAAGGCAAGCTAAAGCTGATTAAAGATACATTCAATGCTGAAATAGTATGATGTATAATACCAAGAATCCTCTTGAAGTGCAGAATCTCAGACTGAAGATAGAGAAGCTGATTGAAAAGCAGAGTATGGTAGAGGTCGTGGAAAAGAAGGCAAAGACACTTCAGCAGTTGAAGTACCTTCATACGATCCTCGCTTACTTCGGCTTGCAGACCGGCAACACTCTAGATGAAGTCAAGACATGCTACTTCAAGAGGATTGTCAATAGAGACTTGTTTGTGCGACAAAAGCACGATGATCTGCTCGGAACAGATAGGGAATACGTAATATCGACCGCAAAGCTTACGAAAGAAGAGCTGTCTGAGGCTATCGAACGTTTCAGAAACTGGTCTAGTAACATAGCCGGCATATATATTCCTTCTTCTGAAGAGTATATAGCGTTGCTCCATATCCAGCACGATATCGAACAAAACAGACGCTACCTGTAGTGGTCGTTGAATAACATTCATTTTTTTTATACAATGGATTCTTTTAAGATTAGCAAAGAACAATATTTCGATTTGATGAAACTTGACAGGGTAAATGCCGTAAACTTGTTTCTTTATCTCCTTGCAAACGCAGATGATAACGGAACATTGATTGTTAGCATCCGCAAGATTTCGAGTGAACTTGATATAGGTTTGTGGACTGTGAGAACCATACTTAAAAAGTTGTATGCTACGAATATAGTGACACACCAAGTGACACACAAGGGTAGTAGCGTAACTGTCGTCAATATAGATTGTTACAAGATTCCGAAGCCAATAGGTGACACACCAAGTGACACGTTAGAAGTACGAAAACATGCATTTGGCGAAAAGCTTATTCCGTATATTGAGCAATACGGAAAAACTCTTATTCGGGAGTTCTTCGACTTCTGGACAGAACATAACGAGAACGGGAAGAAGATGAGATTCGAGAAAGAGAAAACTTTCGAGATTTCAAAAAGGCTTGCGAGGTGGAGTAAGAGAAATAGCAACAATGTTAAGTCTTCAAGATCAAGCCTTCCTGTTGGAATGAATTTACAAGATAGCAACAATAGCGAAAGATATAAGCTCGATGATAGATGGAACAAATAGATAACGAATATTTCAGAAACCTTGTATCTCAAATGCGAGATACTGGTTATCCTCAGGAAATTGACAGAGTGCAAATAAAAATCCCTAACGCTGAGAAACGTTTGCGTGGAGGCTTGCAATATGTAGTCAATATGAAGTCTGGACGCAATGCAGAATGGAACGAACACAATTACCGCCCTATTGTTGATTGGATGACAGACAACAAAGGAAAAGGGTTATTGATGTTCGGCGGTTGCGGATTAGGCAAGTCGGTAATCGGAATGTATATCATTCCTCTTCTTATTAAAGATGTACATAAAAATGTGGTAAACATCTTCAGCGCGCAAGAGTTGAATCAAAAGATTGATGAAATCCTTAAGCTACACATTATCTATATTGATGATATTGGCACAGAGGATAACCTTAACTCTTATGGCAACAAGCGTATGCCATTTGCTGAACTTTGTGACGCTGCCGAGAAGAAGGGAAAACTACTCATACTTACAACAAACCTCAGTATTGATGAGCTTACTCAGAGATACGGAGATAGGGTTGTTGATAGACTGATAGCGACGACAAAGGCTGTTCCTTTTACAGGTGATTCTTTGAGAAAGTAATTATGGCAGACGTAAGTAAAATGGCAGAGGAATGGCTCAGTGAGCACCCTGATGCGACAAAGAAAGAAATATGGATGGCTGGTTATTGGAAATCTACCGATAACTGGTGTAACCGAACTAAGTAAATTATAGAATTATGACGCAGAAAGAACGTATCGAGAACGCAACCACGAAGCAAGCGGTAGTGTTCATAGTTGTTTATTCTTGGGTTATCCTGAGAAATATAGGAAGAGCAATCAATAAGGCGGTTCACAAGCTGCCCTGGTTGTTCATCGTGGTAACGGTAGTAATATCATTCATCGTTAGCTTCGTCTTTATTTCTAAGGCAAGGGCAGAACGAGATAGCTACAACCAGAAGCTAGTACACGCAACACAGCAGCTTGATAGTTTCTATGCTGCATACGGAAACTTAAAATCAAAGTAATATGGACGGAATGGTAATCAATAATTTGTCTGCACAAGCAACTACAGAATGTAGTCTGCTGCAACAAGAACTTCTGAAATCGTTTGTTGAGGCTAGAAAACAAAAAGGTATTACAGAAAGCCTAATGAAAAGATTAGCGGTAAAAAAGATGAATGCGATAGAAGATATGTATGGAAACGTACATGTTACCAATGATAAATTTGGCGAGTGTGGTAGCGACTTTTACATTGATGCAACCGCTGATAGAATTACGTTGTCTCTAAAATATTACGTTAATATAATTCCATTGGACGGATTATCTAATCACGACAAAAGAATTGCTAAACGTTACAACTATTCCGTGTATAACTACGATACAGCCAATAATGTATCATCTGGTTTTAAGACATTTCGACCTTGGGGTGGTCTTACAGGTAGTTGCGATTGGAGTTACTCTATTGATGATATTCTCAAAAGTGATTTTCTAACAGAAGGCATTAGTGTTGATAATGCAATAGGTGGTGTGTTTAAAGTCTTTCTTAAATAGTATGCAGACAAATTGGACTCCAAATAATTCGTGTGTACTCGCAGGTGTTCCTCTTGCAGTTCCATCGAAAGAACAGATAAGCAAACTCTACATGCTTTTCTATTCTATGGTAGGCGGCTTTGCTAAAATTGTCAAGTCTAACATAGATGAAACATTCAAACTGGTATCGGAAGATGAAAAGCTATTTAAGTTTGATGTAAAGAGAAGAATGACAGAGGCGAAGGAATTTTCCGATGAATTGATTGACTTATTCAAAGAACGAATGAAAGCTGACGGCATGTCTGAGATATGGGATAAGCTTACTTTTATCATCAAGTTCAATCTACAAGATGATGTAAGGAAATGTTATTACGCGTTAGATAACCAATTTTCAAAGCATCATATTGAAAGACACAAGATGTACACAATGGTTGTTATGTCTGGAATATTGAGCGGAATGCTTGAATCTTCTGTTTCTGCATTTAAAAAGACAATGGATGAATATAATGGTTCTTGGGCAACCAATATTGCAGAATACTTTATTATTCCAATTAAGGGCGTTCATTCTCGTATGCGTAATGCAGTGGAAGCTATATATCCTGAATCTGTAGATAAGAAAGTGTTTTCAGAGTGCCCTGATAAACTCTCTCTCGGATTCGAAATCATCGGGAAAAAGGTGCTTGATTATAAACGTGCAGAAAAAGCACTCGCAAATGCTTGTATATTCAGTGGTCTTAATCTTGATATAAACGGAATTATCGTAGATGGAGAAGACGCACAAGATAACACTGGCACTCCTTGGAATGAAGCTCAATTAAGAGCATTAAAAACAGGCTATCCAGACTCCTCTAACAAAGATATTGCTAGAATAGTTGGCAGAAGCGTTTACGCGGTCATTAAACAAGCTAAGAAACTCGGATTGAAGAAATCTGAGGAGTATATTAGAGAGACTAGAA
>ERZ1034730.126-NODE-126-length-34910-cov-14.299441_pt1 | contig 34910 bp, 23 predicted proteins | sample MGYA00520650_ERZ1034730 | MGnify/ENA primary metagenome ERZ1034730 (study PRJEB33766, sample SAMN09781702) | gut metagenome | biome: gut microbiome | host: Homo sapiens | place: Madagascar | study: EMG produced TPA metagenomics assembly of the PRJNA485056 data... | reverse complement strand
ACACTGTATGTCTAAAGATTACCCCCTCTGTGTCCAATTTTAGTTTACCACTTCACCACAACCCTGAACCCTGAACCCTGAACCCTGAACCCTGAACCCGACAACCCATTTCATTTCCCCCCTTGTGAAAGATGAAAGTTGTATTATATAATAAGTAGTCGTATAAAGAAGCATTTACTAAGGAGGAACAGGAATTGTTCAAAACATTTGAAATGGAACTGGCCGGTCGTCCACTGATCATTGAGACTGGTAAAATGGCCAAGCAGGCGAATGGCGCTGTACTGGTAAGATATGGGGATACCGCTGTCCTCGTCGCTACGACGGCGAGCAAGGAGCCTCGCGAAGGCACGGATTTCTTCCCGCTGACTGTCGACTATGAAGAGAAGATGTATGCTGTCGGCAAGATGCCGGGGGGATTCCTTCGCCGTGAAGGCCGTCCGGGAAATTCGGCGATCCTCTGTGCGCGTCTGATCGACCGTCCGATCCGTCCTCTGTTTGATAAAAGATGCAGAAATGACATCCATGTCGTAGCGACGGTGCTCTCTGTCGACTATGACAATGCACCAGAGCTGTGCGGCATGATCGGTGCGTCCGCATCCATCGGCATTTCCGATATCCCGTGGGACGGCCCGATCGCCGGTGTCCGCGTGGGCCGTGTGGATGGCAAGTATGTCATCAACCCGACACAGGAAGAGATGGCACAGTCCACGATGAATGTGACGGTCGCCGGTTCGGAAGAGGCGATCATGATGGTCGAAGGCGGCGCACAGGAAGCACCGGAGGAAGAAGTCCTCGATGCGATTATGTTCGGCCATGAGACGATCAAGGAGATCTGCCGTTTCCAGAAGAAGATCATCGAAGAAGTCGGCAAGGAAAAGCGCGTGCTGACCTTCCCGGAAGTCCCTGCAGAGATCGAAAAGGATGTCGAAGCGTTTGCGACCGAGTCCCTGAAGAAGGCGATCTTCGATGCGGATAAGCTGCGCCGTGATGGCAATATCGCTGCTGCGAAGAAGGCGGCAATGGAGCATTTCGCTGAGATCTACCCGGAACATCTCTCGGATGTGGCGGATGCGCTCGACCATCTGACGAAGGAAATCGTCCGTCACACCATCACGAATGAAGGCATCCGTCCGGATGGCAGAAAGCTGACGGAGATCCGTCCGATCACCTGTGAAGTGGGACTGCTCCCGCGCGTTCACGGCTCGGCGCTCTTCACCCGTGGCCAGACCCAGGCGCTCTCCATTACCACGCTGGCTCCGATGTCGGAGACACAGATCATCGATGACCTCACCCCGGTCACCGAGAAGAGATACATCCATCAGTACAATTTCCCGTCCTACTGCGTCGGCGAGACGAAGGGCTCCCGTGGTCCGGGACGCCGTGAGATCGGTCATGGTGCGCTCGCAGAACGTGCGCTCCTCCCGGTCATCCCGAGTGTCGATGAATTCCCGTATGCGATCCGCGTCGTTTCTGAGATCCTGGAATCCAATGGTTCTTCCTCGCAGGCTTCTGTCTGCGGCAGCACCATGTCCCTCATGAATGCGGGCGTACCGATCAAGGCACCGGTCGCAGGCATCGCGATGGGTCTCATCGAGGACGGCGGCAAATTCTCCATCCTTTCTGATATTCAGGGCATGGAAGATGCACTGGGCGATATGGACTTCAAGGTCGCAGGTACGGCAAAGGGCGTCAATGCCATCCAGATGGATATCAAAGTCCATGGCATTTCCAGAGATATCCTGCTGACTGCACTGAAGCAGGCGCATGAAGGCCGTCTCTATATCCTGGGCAAGATGGCAGAATGCATCGATAAGCCGGCAGAACATCTTTCCAAATATGCACCGAAGATCATTTCTCTCACCATCCCGGTCGACAAGATCCGTGTCGTCATCGGCAGCGGCGGAAAGACCATCAATAAGATCATCTCTGAAACCGGTGCGAAACTTGACGTCGAAGAGGACGGCCGCGTATATATCGCTTCCGAAGATGAGGCAGCTGCCCAGAAGGCAAAAGCGATGGTCGAGTCTCTCGTGAAGGAAGTCGAAGTCGGCGAGACGTATCTCGGACGCGTCACCCGTCTCATGAAATTCGGCGCTTTTGTAGAGATCCTGCCGGGCAAGGAAGGTCTTGTCCATGTTTCCCAGCTCGCTCTCCAGAGAGTCGAGAAGCCGGAAGACATCGTCCACGAAGGGGATGAGATCATGGTCAAGGTCACGGAGATCGATGACAAGGGCCGTATCAATCTTTCCAGAAAAGCACTGCTGCTGGAGAAGAAGAATAAATAATGGCGGAAACCGGCTCGCGCCAGCGGGCAGGTCATACAGTTGATTTGGGGTTCAAGGTTTGCGATACGCGCGACCTTCGATGTTCATGAATCATGCAAAAGCGCAGTGGGTTCTGGTGGTTCGTCTCGAAAGAGCAGGAGCCCCGGGGCTCACTGGGCTTTTTCGCTTGGTCAGGATGAGACTGGGAGACTGAGAGACTGGGAGACATTTTTTCCCGTATCGTCATCCCGACCGAAGTGGAGGGATCTTTATTGCACAACGCTTATCAGCATGCATGCGGTGATGGGGAAATGACGTCTTGCTGAGGCGGTGCTACGGATTTCCTCACATATACCATTTCCCCGTCTGCAAGAAAGATCTCTCGGCTACGCTCGAGATGACGGTACGGGAAAACGCTCGCCTCACATTTGTTTTCAACCCATCACGCAGAAGGTGGCAAAAGGGAATGCCGTTCCCCCGTATCGTCATTCCGACCGAATCGGGCAGCGCTATTTACAAAATCGGCGCTTGGGTATTCTCGTAAATCGCCTGCTTGAGACACATTTCCCTACTCGCTTTTATACCGCCAGTGCCCTATCCGCCCATTCGGGGCACCTTCCCCTCGAGGGGAAGGCTGAATAAGCAGTAAGTACGAGATAGCAGAACAACGTAGCACCACTTCGTTTATGGAATGGCGCATACATGCTGGTTTCCGTACTGCAATAGAGATTTCTCGGCTACGCTCGAAATGACGATACGAGAACATCATAGTCTAAAAATTGCGGCGAAGCCGCCACCACAACCTCGAACCCCGAACCCCGAACCCTGAACCATGAACCACCTATCCTATTTTTACAAGGAGAACAAATTCTATGACAAAAACAAGAGGCTTTGAGATCCTGTCCACGTGGCAGGGGAAAGACATCCATCTGCCGGAAAGAAAGACGGAAAAGAGTGCCGGCTATGACATCGAATGCGGGGAAGACATCGATCTGATGCCGCATCAGGTGACGCTCATCAAGACCGGACTGAAGGCGTATATGCAAGATGATGAATACCTCGCCATTTTCATCCGTTCAAGCATGGCGATCAAGAAAGGGCTCTTCCTTGCGAACAGCACCGGCATCATCGATGCGGACTATTACAATAATGAGGACAACGAGGGGCATCTCATGGTCGCTGTTTACAATACGAAGGATGAACCATTCCATGTGAATAAAGGCGATCGCGTGGCGCAGGGGATCTTCACGAAATACCTCACCACGGACGATGACCATGCCGAAGGTGTACGCACCGGTGGCGTAGGAAGCACAGGTGTGAAATGAGCATAGAAAAGGAGAAGCTGATCCATCGCGCGCCTGCCTTCGAAGGGCGGATGCTGCACGTCTTTGATGATACGGTGGAGATCCATGGTCACAAGACCACAAGAGAAGTCGTCCTGCATCCGGGGGCATCCGCCATCATCCCTGTCACCGAGGATGGAGAGATCCTCTTCGTCCGTCAGTACCGCTATGCGGTCGAGCAGCCGCTTCTGGAGATCCCGGCCGGCAAGCTCGATGGGGGAGAAGACCCTGATACCTGTGCGGACAGAGAGCTTACGGAAGAGACCGGCTACAAGACGGAGCATATGGAAAAGCTCGGCTATGTCTATACCACGCCGGGATTCTGCAATGAGACCATCCACCTCTACCTCGCTGACCATCTGGTGAAGTCTCATCAGCATCTCGATCAGGATGAATTTCTGGATGTCATCTGCCTTCCGATCGACAAGGTCTATGAGATGGTGGATCGCGGAGAGATCTACGATGCGAAGACACTGGCGGCTCTCGCCATGGCGAGGACGAGACTGATGAGAAAGTAGAAATGAAGGAGCGGCGCGTCAGCATATGAGCGCCGCTTTTTTATAATGACTAAAAGACTAGGAGACTAGGAGACATTAGACGTCAGACATTTCCCCCGTATCGTCATCCCGACCGAAGTGGAGGGATCTTTATTGCACGACGCTTATCAGCATGCATGTGGTGATGGGGAAATGACGTCTTGCTGAGGCGGTGCTGCAGATTTTCTCATATACACCATTTCCCTGTCTGCAAGAAAGATCTCTCGGCTACGCTCGAGATGACGGTACGGGAAAACCGCTACCCACGAACCTTCGGGTAGCGCTATTTACAAAATCGGCGCTCGAGTGCTTACGTAAATCGCCTGCTTGAGACGCATTTCCCTGCTTTTTTCATCCCTCTAGTGCCCTATCCGCCCTTACGGGGCACCTTCCCTTCGAGGGGAAGGCTGGCGATACGAGGGAAACCTGCCATCTGCCATCAAGAGACCTTCGGGCATCGCCCCGTTTCGTCATCCTGAGCGACGAGAAACGTCGTATGTGAGATAACGAATGCCAGAACAGCTGCGACCTGAGTCGAAGGATCTCGGCGAAGCCGTCACCACACCCCTGAACCCTGAACCCCGCATCTTGAACCCTTTTTCCTATTGCAAAACCCAAATGAACTCGCTATAATACTAATAACGCAGGGAAAGAGAAAATCTTTTTCAGATGTCTTTCAGAGACAGGGCGGCTGGTGAGAGCCCTGGCAGATGAGAAAGTTTCCACTCAGGAGCGGCCGGTGAAGAATCGGACGGCAGGCAGCCGATATCAGCCATGAGCTGGCTTATGCAAATTGGGTGGCACCGCGATGACTTCGTCCCATGGAGGGAAGAGGTCTTTTTATTTGCTTTTCGAGGACACCATAGCCTGTGAGCGTTCTCTTCCCATCCGATCCGTTTCTAGCGTCAGCGAGCGGCCAGCCATCACTATTTCCGTCAGATGAGGAAAGCCGATTTCCTATCTTATATTTCCTAAAGGGAGCGATACTATGTTAGACATGAAATTCATCAGAGAACACGCAGACGAAGTGAAGCAGAACCTCGTCAACCGTCACAATCCATTCGATCTGGACGAAGTCCTCGCACTCGATGGCAAGAGGAGAGAACTCCTGCGCGATACAGAAACGCTGAAGAGCGAAAAGAATGCAGAATCCAAGAAGATCGCAATGGCGAAGAAGAATGGCGAAGATGCGGCAGACGCTATCGCTCGCATGAGAGAAGTCGGACAGAAGATCTCTGCCATCGATAAGGAACTCGGTGAAGTCGAATCCAAGCTGAATGAGCTCCTTCTCCATATCCCGAATATGTGCGACAAGTCCGTCCCGGTCGGCAAGGATGACAGCGAAAATCCGGAAGTCCGCAAATGGGGCGAGATCCCGACCTTTGATTTTCCGATCAAGGCTCACTATGAGCTCGGCGATACCCTCGGCATCCTGGATGCAGAAAGAGCGGGGAAAGTCTCCGGTGCGCGTTTCTATTTCTACCTCTCGCAGGCAGCCCGCCTCGAAAGAGCGGTATATAATTTCATGCTCGACGTACATACCCAGCAGAATGACTACACCGAAGTCATTCCGCCCTACATCATCAATGGCAAGTCCATGCAGGGCACCGGCCAGCTGCCGAAATTCGCTGATGACATGTACAAAGTCGAAGGCGAAAGCATGTATATGACGCCTACTGCGGAAGTGCCGCTGACGAATTATTTCTCCGGCGAAATCCTCGATGGCGCGCTTTTGCCGGTCCATCTGACGGCGCTCACTCCGTGCTTCCGTAAAGAGGCAGGCTCCGCAGGTAAGGATACCCGCGGCCTTATCCGTCAGCACCAGTTCCATAAAGTAGAAATGGTGAAGTACTGCAAGCCGGAAGACAGCTGGGATGAGCTGGAATCTCTGACGGCAGAAGCGGAAAAGATCCTCCAGCTGCTCGAGATCCCGTACCATGTCGTCTGCCTCTGCAGCGGTGATATCGGATTCTCCTCTGCGAAGACCTATGATATCGAAGTCTGGATGCCGGCACAGAATAAGTACAGAGAGATCTCCTCCTGCTCGAACTGCCTCGATTTCCAGGCACGCCGCGCGAATATCCGCTTCCGCAGAACGCCGGGTGCGAAACCGGAATTCGTCCATACGCTGAATGGCTCCGGCCTCGCTGTCGGCCGTACTGTCGCTGCTATCATGGAAAACTACCAGCAGGCTGACGGCACCATCCGCGTCCCGGATGTTCTCGTACCGTACATGAATGGCGTAACCGTTATCGGCAAAAGAGAAGCCTTCAAGAGCTCCAAAGGAGAATGAGTGAAACATGGGGATGAAGGGGGCAGGCGGTGATCCGTCACCGATCGCTCCGGATCCCTGCTATTTCTCATAAATTTCTTGTAAATCTCATGCAAATTTGCTATACTACATGTAACAACCCTGCTGTGCACGTGCGGCTTCATATTTTGAACCGATACCTTTATTAAGGGAGTTCAGAACTGTGGATGGAATCTATGCCCCTTCAGGGGGACAGATAAAGTTCATCATGAGAGCACCCACCTGCAAATACGCAGACTCAAAATCCGGCTTTAACGACATGGTGGGGATAGAGATCAGATACCGTCAAGGAAACTTGGCGGTATTTTTTTATTGAAGTGACCGAAGGGGCGGAGGTTGTCTCCCGCAGCGGGATGGAAATGAATGTGAGATCGCCCGTTCTCTCGTATCGTCATCCCGAGCGTAGTCGAGGGATCTTTACGCCCTGGCAGTGTACTGCACGTATGAGGGAAAGAGAAAAACGCCTAGGTGCTGCTCCTCATCTCACGCTCGTCGCTTGACCGTTGTGCAAGGAAGATTTCTCGCTGCGCTCGAAATGACGATACGGGGAAAGCGGTATTCTCATTTCGTAAGTCTTCTTCATGGGGAAGCGGCATTCTCCCTCCTTCCCATGGAAGGAGGTGCCCCGAAGGGGCGGAGGTTGGAATCGCCGAGGTATGAAAGGGAATATGAGGAAAGCGGTCTTTCGTATCGTCATCCCGAGTGGAGCCGAGGGATCTTTGCCATTCGCGGTCAGGGATTCACGCGTTCCCCATATGTGCCGCGTACTTCTCCGCTTTTCTCATCTGTCTTTCATCCCGCTAGAACCCTATCCGGCTCGCTTCGCTCGCCACCTTCCCCATGGGGGGAAGGCTTACGATACGGGATATGCTTTTCTTTCATTTGTTTTCATGCCTGCCCGGGTGCTTTTGCTTCTTGCCATCCCACAGTCCTGTTTTTCCGTGTGCAAGGAAGATTTCTCGCTTCGCTCGAAATGACGATACGGGGGAAAGCGGTATTCTCATTTTGTTGACTTTCCCATCGAGAAGAAAGTGGCGCTTGGGCGTTGCGCTTTTACATGCCAGCGGAGTAGCCCCCTTGAAGAAGGGGCGCGCCGAAGGCGGAGGATAGACTGCCCCGCAGGAGCAGCCTTCTACGTGAGCGGATGAAAGGGAATGTGAGATCGCCCGTTCTCTCGTATCGTCATCCCGAGCGTAGTCGAGGGATCTTTTATGTCGTAGCGGTACTCTGTACTTATGAGGTAATGATAAAATCGTGTGGGTGCTTCGGCTGCTCCTCATCTGACGCTCTTCGTTTGACCGTTGTGCAAGGAAGATTTCTCGCTGCGCTCGAAATGACGAGGGGCGGGAGGAGACCTTGCGAAGGGTCGGCTTTTTACATGACTGTTGTGTAGCCCCTTGAAGAAGGGGCGCGCCGAAGGCGGAGGATAGACTGCCCCGAAGGGGCAGCCTTCTACGTGAAGGAATGAAAGGGAATGTGAGATCGCCCACCTCTCGTTTCGTCATCCCGAGCGGAGCCGAGGGATCTTTTACGTCGTAGCGGTACTCTGTACTTATGAGGTAATGATAAAATCGCGTGGGTGCTTCGGCTGCTTCTCAGCTGACGCTCTCCGTTTGATCGTTGTGCAAGGAAGATTTCTCACTGCGCTCGAAATGACGAGGGGCGGGAGGACAGTGATACGGGGAAGGGCATTCTCTCTTTTGGCTTCCCCCACTTTTTCTGCAAAACACTCCCATTCCCTTAGAAAAGAACGCCTTAGGAATCCCCATTTCCCACCGATACTGTCTGCTTTTTCACACCGCGAAGCACCGCGCGGCAGCTTGATGGATTTCTTTAAAAATAAAAGGGTTTCCCCTCATTTTTTACAAATTTGAAGAAAAATGGTAAAATACAGGAAGTTTATGGAGGTGATAATTCATGCGTGCTATCTACAAATGGAGCTCGGTACTGGCGCTTTGGATACTTGCCATGGTTCCGGCTTCTGCAGAAACATTGCACGCAGGGATGAGCGGGGATGCTGTGACAGCCCTGCAGAATTCCCTGGTAGCGGCCGGTTATCTGGCCCGCACCGTGGATGGAGACTATGGCTCCACCACAAAGGAAGCAGTCTATTTATTTCAGAAGGATAAAGGCCTGAGTGCGACCGGCGAAGCCGATGATGCGACCAGAGATGCCATTCGACGTGCCGAAGGCGCAGGCTATCGGAATGGTGGGGGCGTCGTGTATGCAGAAGGGAATCGCGGAGATGTGATCTCCGATATGCAGCAGCGCTTGCAAGAGGCCGGCTCTCTCAAAGGCGACATCGATGGTGTCTACGGGGGAGATACCGTGAAGGCGGTGAAGGATTTCCAGAAATCCCGTGGATTTCCTGTATCCGGTGCGATCGATGAAGTGACCTACCGTGCACTTCGGGATATCAGCGCAGGGACGCCGGCGCCTGTGGTCTCCTCCGGCGGAGAGTCTTATGGCGTCGGCGACCGCGGCAGTGATGTGAAGACCATCCAGCGGAAGCTGAAACGCCTCGGTTATCTTGAGGGGGAGGCAGACGGCATCTATGGCGGGCAGACCGAGGATGCGGTCACGGCTTTTCAGAAAGAGCAGGGGATCCCCGTCACGGGCGGCGTGAACAGCGTGACCCGCACGAAGCTGAATGAAGTCTATGTGGCGCAGACGGGAGACTATATCCTCTCGGAGGGGGCCAGGGGAAAGAGAGTCATCCATCTGCAGAATCAGCTTCTTCTGCACGGCTACGATCCCGGTGTCGTTGACGGGGTCTTCGGCGCCGGTACGGCAGATGCCATCCGCATGCTGCAGGATGAGACAGGCCTTGAGACCACCGGTGTGGCAGATGAAGATGTCTGGGATGCTTTGGACAATGCGCCCTATTTCCGCGGCAAGTATACGAAGACCTATCACATGAGATCGACGGCCTACACGCCCTATGACGCGGGCGGTGAAGGGCATACCGCTCTGGGCGGATTCGCTGGCAAGGGGCATGCCGCCGTAGATCCGAGTGTCATCCCGCTTGGCAGCATCGTCTTCATCGAAGGCTATGGCTACGCCATCTGCGATGATATCGGAGGTGCGATCCATGGAAATATCATCGATGTCGGTGTCGATACCCTCGCGCAGGCTTACCAGTGGGGGACGAAGAGCCGCGTCAAAGTGTATCTCGTGAGATGAGTGACCGGTGGCTAGTGACTGGTGACTTGGGTTAGTGCTTTGGAGCAGGAAATACCGTGATTCCGTGTCGTATGGAATACGGGATTTCCTGTTTTTTGTTTTCTCTCGAAATGACGATATAGGGGAGGAGACCTTGCGAAGGGTCAGCGTTTTTACATGACCGTTGTATAGCCCCTTGAAGAAGGGGCGCGCCGAAGGCGGAGGATAGATCTGCCCCGAAGGGGCAGCCTTCTACGTGAAGTAATGAAAAGAAATGTGAGACAGTCCGTTCTCTCGTATCATCATCCTGAGCGGAGTCGAGGGATCTTTTAAGTCGTAGCGGTACTATGTACTCATGAGTTAATGATAAAATCGCCTAGGTGCTTCGGCTGCTCCTCCTCTCACACTCTCCGTTTGACCGTTGTGCAAGGAAGATTTCTCGCTGCGCTCGAAATGACGATACGAGAAGGAATATTGTGACAGAATAATAAAAAGCTTGAGATGAAAGGTCTCAAGCTTTTTTTGTGACGGGTATTTCCAGACGATAGCAGCTAGCCCGTCCTTCGTCATCCAGACGCGGTGTGATGAGAAAAGGGGCGTCGGGGGAAAGGGAGAGGGCCTGCATCGTGTTTTCGATGGTTGAAAGGACGGCACTTGGAAGAGGGAACTGCGGCGAAGGAAAGATGTAGGTCAGATAGAGTGCGGCGGGGAGGGTGAGGGGATTCTCCATTTCCCGGATTGGCGCATGGGGCGAGATCAGCAGAAGGTGGTAGGCGTATGGTTCGCACAAGGCGGAGAGCATGTCTACGGCTGGGCTGACGGCGATTTCCAAATCTTTGTCGAAAAGGTGAGCGGCATACTCCGTGATGAGAAGGGCACTCTTTTGACAGGCATCTCGGAAAGATGTTTTGGCAGGAAAGAGGGGACTGCGCTGCATGAGGCGTACCGGCTTGGGAATCAGCATGACCTGCTCCATGGGGTGGCTGCGGCTTTCCGCCAGATGACGGATTTTCCGCTTCAGGCTTTCGATATTGCTTTGCATGGCACGGATCGCGTCTTCCTGCTCCATGACTTTATCGGACAGGAGTTCGATAAGTTTACTGCGCGAAGGGTGCTGATTGAATACCCCCATCTCTGCGCCCGAAATGTGAAGATTTCTGAGGGATAAGAGTTCTGCAAAGGGGAGGATCTGCGCTGCTTCATAGTATCGATAGCCTTTCTCGCTGCGAAAGGCGGGAGAGAAGATCCCTTGATTGTCATAGTAGATGAGGGTCTGTTTATCGATGTGAAAGAGCCGTGCAAATTCCTGCGGCGTGTAGTGACTTTTCCCCTGCTTCATGAAATATGAGTCCCTTCTATGAAAAGCCTATACCTGCTATAGACTTTATTAAAAGACTGATTAAAGATAGCTCTATCTTAGCATAGAGAGGAGAGGGGTTCAAGACGGGGGAGGAGAAGTGATGTGAGAGGAGCGTTTTTTCGTGTCGTTATCAGAAGCATCGCCCGGAGTATTCCGTTTATCGTCATCCCACTCTCGTTGTTTTACGGGTGTGCAAGGAAGATTTCTCGCTCCGCTCGAAATGACGATACGGGGGATTCTCGTTTCGTTGTTTTTACTAGCGGAGCTTTTACATGACAGCTGAGCAGCCCCTTTGAAGAAGGGGCGCGACGAAGGCGGAGGATAGACTGCCCCGCAGGGGCAGCCTTCTACGTAGCGGAATGAAAGCGAATGTGAAAGGGGGAGGTGGCATTTTCATTAAGAAAGATTTTTTGATTTCTATAAAAAGATACTTGACTTTATAGAAACTATACAGATTACACTCATCTTGTTCAAGATTGGCGGTGATAAGATGCAGCAGCTGAAAAAGATCGACTTGGATGAGATCTGGCAGAAAGAACAAGGCTGGAACGCGAAGAGGAAATCAGGACGTAAATTTGATGACGAGGCAGAGCTGCGATTCTGGGAAGGGCTTGCTCCACACTATGCGGAGCGGTTCAACCTGTATCGCGATGTGCATGGCCTTGGAGACTGGATCCATGAGAAATTCGGAGAAAATCAGTGCATCTTAGATGTGGGCTCAGGATGCGGTAATTTCACCATTCCTATGGCGAAATACAGTCGGGACATACTTGCGGTTGATTTCTCACCAGCCATGCTCCACGAGCTCTCGATCTCCTTACAAAAAGAAGGCCTCACGAACGTGAAAGCGGTCCACTCGAAGTGGGAAGACTTCGAGGAGCCTTACGATGCGGACTACGTCCTCTCTGTCAATTCCTTATACCGTGTCTGCTATATGAGAGAGGCACTCGAAAAAATCGCCCGCTACGGGAAGAAAGGTTTCATCCTTGTTCGTACGCTTCTGAAACCTTACCTGTATAGTCTCTATGATGAGCTTTCGCTGAATTATCGCCGAAACAACGACTACATGATGATGCCGATGATGTTCTGGAATATGGGTATCCATGCCGAAGTGTCTTTCACGCACTATGACAAGGTGCTCCGCTATGCCGACTGGGAAGCGGCGGAGAAAGAAATGGTGGAGGATCTGGGCGAAATGTCGTACTTGAATTATAATACCGAGCTTGAGCCGCTTTTCAAAGAGCGCGCTGAGCAGGATGGGAATGGTTACGTCTGGCATTCGAAACGAATCGTGGAAGTGATCTCGTACTTTCGGGAATCGTGAAATATAGGTTCTATGGGGCTAGCCCCTAGCCACTAATCCCTAATCCCTAGTCATTTATACTGCTTTCTTTTCCCTGCACGTGGAAACTTGGATACACGGCGCTTCGGGAATGGGATAGATATTATTTCATGCTGGCTATATGCTGGCGAGTTTTTTATCGAGGAGAGATATTTATGAAAAAAGGGAAAATGTTGTCGTGCCTCATCCTTGGAACTCTGGCTGCTGCCGGAATTTTAGGGGGGGGGTACTGTCTTTGCAGAAGAACCTGCGGTGACGCAGCTCGCTGAAGTCGTTGTCATTGGTGACAGAAATAAGGAACGTGAAGTCCTGCCTGGCGATTTCGTCTATACCAAATCGCAGACAGGTTTTTTGAGTGGAAAAAATACGCTGGACGTCCCATTTACGCAGATGAACTTTACCGAAAAAGCTATGGAAACATTCACCGGTCCGGATAAACCGATGGATGCGCTTCTCGCCAATTCGCCATCTGTTCGTCAGTCGGGATCGATTCTGCATGGCGACTTTTTCTTCCGCGGTCTTCGTACAAATGGTACGAATTTCTATGTAAATAATGTACCGGGCGTATTTACACAGTTCAATACCCCATTGTATCCGATCGAATCCCTGGAAGTTCTTTCTGGACCAAACGTAGGGATCTATGGTACAGGTGTACAGTATGAAACCACTAACCCGGGCGGCATTATCAGTGTGAAGACGAAGGTGGCTCCGGATGAAAGAGTACTCGACTACACGCAGACGATTTCTGGCCGCGGTCTCTTTGGAGAATACCTTGACTATGGCGAACGTTTCGGGGACAAGAAGGAATGGGGCGTTCGTATCACGACAGAAAACCTCAATGGCAGAACGTCTGTCAAAGGGACGAAAATCAATGGACAGGGTATTTTTGCCAATATCGACCATACCACGGAACACGCGAAGGATAATCTCTTCATCGGCTATAGAAATCTGGACATTCAGGGCGGGCTGCGCTGGTTCATTCTTGACAGCGGTGTGACAAAACTGCCGGCAGTACCGAAAGGTTCGAACGATTACAGCTTTGATGGTATGGTGAAATCGACCCATGGCTGGCTGATGACGTACAATCATGATCAGAAATTCAATGAACACTGGGATGGGTTCTTCAATTTCGGCATGCAGAGAAACAATCTCGACCGCAACGTCATGGCGAATGGTGGTAGCGGTTATGTGTTAAAAGAAGACGGTACTTTGACTGTGACGGCTAAACCAGGAGCGACGCCACAGGAGTATTATTACTGGCAGGTGGGAACAACCGCACATTATAATACAGGGGATGTGAAGCATGACATTACCCTTTCTTATAATCAGGCATGGCGAAATAGAAAAAGTGCATACAACAATGGCTCGCTGGTAAACATTGGTACTGGTGACCTGTACACTGGCATCCATCAGACATTGGCTGCACCAACAAAGTTCGATACCCGCTGGAATAATAAGACACGTATTAAGAGTTACTCTCTGGTTGACTACATGACTTATGAGAAGTGGAATGCCGTGCTGGGTGTCCATAAACATGAAGCAGTGTCAAATGCATATAAATATAAAAATGCAAATAGCAACGAAGTAACAGGCATCGATAGAATGGAAAGCGATGACACCAGCCCGACTTACGGATTGATCTACCATCCAAACGAAAATATGTCTATCTATGCGAGCCATTCCGAAAACTTTGACTGCGGTACGGGCGTCAATACCACATTTGAAAACTTTGGAGACGTTCTCCCACCTCTCAAGACAAAGCAGAATGAAATCGGCTTCAAATACATGAAGAATGATCTGCTCTGGACACTGGCGTACTATGACCTGAAACAGGATAATCTGATTAGCGTCTATAAGCCGGGATTTAGCAAACCTTTCCAGTCTAAAGACGGGGAAGCACGTCATAAAGGCGTAGAATTTTCTGTGAATGGCAAGCTGACTGACAAGTGGAATGTCTTTGGCGGTCTTTCCCACCTTGATGCCAAACAGGAAAAAACAACAAAAGGTCAGCTGGACGGTATTCGTGTCAACGGTACCAGCCAGTGGATGGCTGTCTTCGGTGCGGAATACAATCCGAATGAATCCTGGAGCATTCTTGGTCGCGGCATCTATACTGGCAGAACTCCAGTCATGAATGAAAAAGTCTGGGCTGGTGGTTATACCATTTTCGATCTGGGCGCAACCTATAAGACACACTTCGGCAAGACACCGGCGGAACTCTCCCTGATGTGCAACAATGTATTCGACAAAGACTACTGGATGGTTTCCCGTGGCAATCAGGTCTATCTGTCACTCCCGCGTACTTTCACCTTCACGGCTAAACTCCACTTCTGATATATGTTTTATAAATAATAGGCGGCCTTGCGGCCGCCTATTCCCCTATTGTCTAAAAGTGTTTCCACAAGAAAAGAGGTGAATCCCTATGCGTATTTTCTTTCGCTATCTATCTCTCTTTTTCCTCCTGCTATTCCCGCTCGCTTTCGCGGGCTGCGGGACGGAGAAGACAGCAGGAGAGGAGAAAGAGATCGTACTCGCGGCGGGGCGGGATCTTTCGCCGGGGGAGAAGGATCCTTACTACTCCACCGTGATCCTAAAGACTTGGGAGTCGCTTGTCGGGATTTCTGATGATGGGAAAGTCATGCCGATGCTCGCTGAGTCTTGGGAGTCGAATGCGGAGAAGACGGAGTGGATTTTTCATCTGAAGAAGGGGGTGAAGTTCCATGACGGGGTTTCCTTCGATGCACATGCGGCGCGAGAGAATATCTACCGCGTAACGCACATGGGGTACAAGCCATCTTCCTTCTATGGTTATCTGGTCTCGCGCATTTACCCGGGGCTTGTCCGCTATGAGGCGGACGATGACTACACGCTCCATCTGTATTTCGAGCGGCCTGTCCCCATGCTGATCTATCGCATGGCGGGCTGGGGGAGCGCGATGTTCAGTCCGGCTTCTTTTGATAGAGAAACGGGAGACTTCACGAAAATCGCAGCGGGCACAGGGCCTTTTCAGATCATTGAGAGGAAGGCGGACGACTATACGCTCCTTTCGCGCTTTGATGGATACCATGGCGAAAAAGCAAAGGCGAAGCGGATCCGTATCCGCGTGATCACTTCGGCGGAGGCGCGATATTCGGCGATGCGTTCGGGAGAGGTGCAGGGGGTCTTAGATCTGGGCGGACTGACACCGATGATGGTGAGGGAGCTCATGCGAACGGGGGATTTCTCGGTAGACAGTGCGCACTCGACAATTTCCCACTATCTTTCTGTCAATGGCGGCCGTTTCCCTTTCTCCGATGAACGAATGCGAAGGGCGCTGGATCTTGCCATCGATAGGGAAAAGATCGTGAAATATTATTTTGCGGGATTTGGTACGCCGACGCGGAGTTTCTTAAATAGTACGAATCCTTTTTCGCGACCGGAGCCGCCGATCTATGATCCTGCTGAGGCGAAGGCACTTGCGCGAGAAGTGCTGGGGGATGCCCGGTGTGAGGTGAAATTCCTCCTTCCACAGTATGGCACCGAGCGTTACCCTTACAAGGTCATTTCAGAATTTTTGCAGGCGGAGCTGAAAGATCTCGGGCTGGATGTCAAGATCGTGATGGTGGATGGTCTGACGTCAAGGAAAATGATGAAGGAAGGGGATTACGATCTCGCCATCGGGACGAGGGGGCTCGGAAATCTCGATCCGACTTCGCTTTTAAGAGAGTTCTTTCATAGCGATGGTGCGACGAATCTTGCCAGCCATTTCTGCTATGCCAATCCGAAAATAGATGTAGCCTTTGATGCGCTTACTCATACCTATGAGATCGAAGATCGGCAGGTGCTCTACCATGAAATCCGGGAAGAGCTTCTCCTCCATCCGGCGGTCATCCCGCTCTTGGAAGATGAGAATCTCGCTGTCTGTTCGAAAAAAATCACAGGCTACCATGCGGCGGTCTATGGCATTACACTGGACAAGGTGGCGTGGAAGGAGTGACGGTGCAGTGGGGGCAACGGGTTCTGAAGGTTCTACAGGTTCAACGGGGGTGGTGCGGCGCATAAAAATATGGAAGCGCCGCGGAGATTTGAAACTAGCGGTTTTCTCGTATCGCAAACCTAATCCCTAGCTACCAGTCACTAGTCACCAGTCACTCATCCCTGCTTTCAAACTTTTGAGGGTATTCCTTTCCCGTATCGTCATCCCGAGCGTAGTCGAGGGATCTTTCTTGCACTGCGGTCAGTATCACATAAGCATTGGCAGGGAAACGATGCCTTGGCGCTACATATTTCTGCTTTCACACATCCATCGTTTATCGGTCTGCAAGAAGGATTTCTCGCTTCGCTCGAAATGATGATACGGGAGAACCTAAAGTCTCCTGGTCTCCTAGTCCCCAGTCACTAGTCACCCCCTAATCCCTAATCCCTAGCCACTAGTCTCAATTCCCGAAAGGAGGTTCCTATGAAATCATTCCTTCTCTACGCCTTATCTCGCCTGCTCTTCCTCATTCCCTTCCTCATCGGGCTGACGATCCTCACGTTTTTCCTAGGGGTGCTGGCTCCAGGAGATCCGGCGATGGCGGTCCTTACGATGGACGGGACGGCAGAACCGACAGAGTCGGAGCTTCTTGCGATGCGGGAGAGCATGGGGCTGGATCAGCCTTTTTGGATGCAGTATGGGAGCTGGCTCACACATGCGGCAGTGGGAGATCTGGGTGTATCGTATCTGACACATAGACCGGTGCTGTCCGAGCTCATGCGAAGATTTCCCGTCACCCTCCACTTGGCTCTCTGGGCGATGGGATGGGTGATCCTGCTCGGCATCCCTGCGGGCATATGGGCGGCGCGCAGGAAGGGTCATGCGGCAGAGATCGGACTTGAGCTCGTGGCGCTCTTCTTTATTTCTATGCCGTCTTTCTGGCTGGGGATCATGATGATGCTGATCTTTTCGGAAGAGTGGCAGCTCCTGCCTTCCTCCGGGTATGGCGATGCGCTCCACATGATATTGCCCTCTTTTGTACTGGCAGCAGGGACAGCGTCTGCGGTGCTGCGTCTGGAGCAGACGTCGGTCCTTTCGGTGATGGAGAAGTCCTTTCTTCTGACAGAGCGGGCGAAGGGGCTCTCTGCTTCGTATATAGAGATCTATCATGTCCTGCCCAATTCGCTGATGCCGGTCATTACCATGCTGGGCACGTTTTTTGCCTCGATCCTGGGTGGCTCGGTCATTATCGAGAATCTTTTTTCCATACCCGGTCTTGGAAGCTATGTACTCTCGGCTATCTGGGGACGGGATTATCCGGTGATTCAGGGCTATGTGCTGGTCAGTGGGACCGTTTTCATCGTATTTAATTATCTGGTTGATCTCAGCTACTATTTGCTGAGCCCGAAAGCGAGGGAGGGCTGATGAAGAAGGAGCTTCACTGGATCTATGGAATGGCGCTTTTTCTGGCGATGGGGATCGTATTCCTCGCGCTTTTTGCCCCATGGATCGCTCCCTATGATCCCACAGCGGTATCTACGGAGGAAATCCTGGAAGGCATGTCATCCTCACACTGGCTGGGGACGGATGCGCTGGGGCGTGATATTCTTTCCCGTACCATCTATGGGGCGCGGACGTCAGTGGCTTTTGCCTTTGTGGCGGCGTTTTGTACCATGGTCCTTGGCCTTATGCTGGGGATCCTTTCCGGTTACTTTGGCGGCTGGGTGGATCGGGGGATCCAGTGCCTTGTGGCTGTATTTCAGGGACTTCCGGGGATGAGTCTTATGATTGCGGTCGCGGCGATCCTTCCGGAGAACAATTTCCGTCTCATCATCGCATTGACTCTGACCTCGTGGGCGGGTTTTTCGCGTATCGTGAGAAGTGAGGTCATCCGCATCCGAGGAGAACTCTACATGGAAAGTGTCAGAAGCCTCGGCGCGTCACATGGGTATATCATAAGGAAATATGTACTCCCGAATGTGCTTCCCGTCGTCATCGTGCTATTGACGCTCCGCATCGGGACTTCGCTGCTCTCGGCTTCTGCGCTGTCCTACTTGGGACTGGGTGTCTCTCCTCCGACGGCGGATTGGGGCGTCATGATTTCTGATGCGAGGACCTATTTCCGCTCATACCCGCTGATGATGATCGCTCCCGGTACAGGCATCACTCTCTTTTGCCTTTCTATCAATCTTCTGGGAGATGCGATGAGAGAACGAATCAGAAAATAAGAGGGGGAAGACGATGCAGCCCCTTCACTTCACCGCATGAGTAGGGGGCAGCCCTTCTCCACAGCACCTTTAGAATCTGTCCCACGCTCTTACCTGAAAGGAGCCTTTTCTATGGATATCGAAGTCAAGCAGCTTTCTGTCACTTTCCCTTCGCCGATGGGCGCTGTCCGCGTGCTTCGTGATGTAAATCTTCTCTTTCACGGGGGGAAAATCACTGTGCTGGTTGGCGAGTCGGGGAGCGGGAAATCGATCTTGGGCACGGCCATCATGCGCCTTCTTCCGGAAAATGCGCGAATGACAGGAAGCATTTTTTATGAAGGAAAGGATCTTCCCCGGCTTTCCGAGAAAGAAATGAATGAGATCCGAGGCGATCGCATCGGCTGGATCGCGCAGGATCCGATCTCTGCCATGGATCCGCTGATGCGTGTCGGACGGCAGGTGACAGAAGTCTTGCGCAAGCGGCTGGGCTGGGGGAAAGAGAAGAGCAGGGAGAGTGCTCTTGGGCAGCTGGAAAAGTACGGTCTTGGAGATCCTGTCCGCGTGTGTGCGTCCTATCCGCACCAGCTTTCAGGGGGTATGGCGCAGCGCGTCATGGCAGCGATGATGACCTTGCCTTCCCCGGAGTGGCTCATCGCAGATGAGCCGACGAAGGGCCTAGATCCGCTTGTAAGGAAACAGGTGGCAGATATGTTTCTTCAGATTAAGATGACAGGAAGGGGCATGCTGCTCATCACTCACGACATCGCACTGGCAGAATGTCTCGCCGATCGTGTGGTGGTGCTCTACGCCGGGGAAGTCCTCGAGCAGGGGAGCACAGAGGATATTTTCAAGAATCCATACCACCCTTATACGCGGGGACTTCTCGCCGCGGCGCCTTCCCGCGGTCTTCATCCCATCTCCGGAAATCCACCGGATCTTTCCCGCCTCACCGGCGGCTGCATTTTTCGGAGTCGATGTGCATTCTGCGGAAAAGGTTGTGAGAAGAGGCAGACGATGAGGAAAGTGGGAGAGGGACATTTTGTGAAATGCGGGGGCAAAGTGACTAGTGGCTAGTGGCTAGTGACAAGCTACTAATCCCTAGCCACCAGTCACCAGCTACCAGTCACTATTGTTCAGGAAAGGAGCGCTCATGCTCTTAGACGTACAGCATATTTCGAAATCCTTCACGACCGGATATATACGGAAAGTGAAGAAGGAGGTGCTGAAGGATATTTCCTTCACGCTTTCGAAAGGAGAGACGCTGGGGATCGCGGGGACGAGCGGTGCGGGGAAGACGACGCTCATCCGTATCCTGATGCAGCTTCTCGTGCCAGATGGAGGAGTCGTGCTCTATCATGGGGCGGAGCTTGGCGGCCTTTCCGGGAAGGAGATGCTCGCGATACGCCGCACGATGCAGATGATATTTCAAAATCCTGCGGCTGCGCTTCATCCGCGTATGACGATCCGTGAGAGTATCGAAGAGCCCTCACGCCTATATGGGAAGATGGATCGCTTCGAAGAGCGTATGCAAGAGATGCTTTCACGCCTCCAGCTTCGACGCGAGCTGCTCTTGCGCTATCCGGCTGAGCTTTCCGGCGGGGAGCTCCAGCGTGTGGCGCTTGCTCGTTTGCTCCTCATCTCACCGGAGGTCCTGATCTTGGATGAGCCGACTTCGATGCTGGATGTGTCAGTGCAGGCGGAGATCCTGACACTCTTGCAAGAGCTTCAGGAGGAGCGGAAGATCGCCTATCTCTTCATTTCTCATGACCTGGATGTCCTTGCCGCGATGGCACGCCGCGTGGGCATCCTGTCGGCAGGAGAGCTGGTGGAGATCGGGCAGACAGAGGATGTGCTGCATCACCCCAAGCATCCATATACCCGGGAGCTCGTCGAGGCATTTGCTGCTTTGTAGATATGAATATCATCATTACGTAAAAACCGCTTGGGACGAATGTCTCAAGCGGTTTTTATCATGTTCGTTTCTCCAGATAGATTTTGAGTGTCGTATAGAAATCCAGCGCATTGGCGTACTGCTTTTCAGCATCTTCTTTCGAAACAATGTAGAAATCGGCATAGTCTACGTTGTTTCGGATACGAAAGGCTTTACTGAGGTATTTTGAATATTTCTTATCAAAGACCTGCGTTTTGATATAGTGTTCCTGAAAATAGGATATCACTCCGGCATGTTTCTTGAAATCCACTTCATCCAACGCCAGTAAAGCTCGGACGGCTTGAAACATGGCATAGTATGAACGACCTATAGAGTCTTTATAATTTCCTGTGTGCAAAAGAATTTCTGAAACATGAAGTTTCTCCTCGGCCATCTGTAGACGATATTCCATCAGCTCGCGTGTGTTTTCATGCACTGATAGCCACCCCTTCCTTTTCCATATTTCGATAATAAGGAAGTGTGTTTTTGTATTTCATGTACTCTGCATATGGAATCACAGTGGGGGAGATAAGTACGCTGTACTTCAGCTCTAAGTCATCACATATGTCCCACACCTTTTCGAGCCGCTTCTGCAAATCGGCTCGCTCTCCATGGACAATGGCAACCAGGTCGATATCGGAATCGGCAGTATTGTCCTTGCGCGCATAGGAACCGTACAGTACGATCTTCTCAATAGCGGATCCAAAGACGCTTCGATAAGCAGCGGCTACAGCTTTCGTGATGGCTGCGAGTGATTCTGGTGACTGTTTCATAGGGATGCCCCCTTTCTTTGTTTTCATCATAAGGAAATAAAAGGGGTTTGTCAAATGGGAGTTTTCTGCACCTACCCTGTGGAACCGGTCACCCTATTTCCACTACCCGTCCTCGCTTCTCGTAGACGCGATGGGAGATGGAGAGGACGGTATGTCCTTGGGTAGCGCGGCGGAGAGAACGCGCTCTTCTGTCTCGGCGTCGAGGCTCGCGGTGATTTCGTCCAGCAAAAGGACGGCGGGGTCAGCCGCTATGGCACGGGCGATGGAGAGGAGCTGCCACTCGCCCTGTGAGAAGAGGTGGTCTTCGGCAAGTGTGTGCCATCCCTGTGGGAGGGCGTCGATGGTTTTGGTGAGGCCTTGTGAGGGTGACTTCTTCCCCTTTTTTGATAGAGAGGGAGAAATTCTCAAGTACAGCAGGCTGGTCTTTGGCATAGCAGAAGGTCACATGAGAGAAGAGGATGCCGCAGTGGGCGCGACTGTTCTGGGGGGTTCCCTGACTACGTTCTTCCTCGGCGAGGAAGGCATTGATGCGTGTGACGCCAGCTATGGCTGACTGGATGGTCTCCTCCTCTCACACTCTCCCTTTGACCGTTGTGCAAGGAAGATTTCTCGCTACGCTCGAAATGACGATGCGGGGGAAGACCTTGCGAAGGGGCGGCGTTTTTGCATGACAGTTGAGCAGCCCCTTGAAGAAGGGGCGCGCCGAAGGCGGAGGATAGATCTGCCCCGTAGGGGCAGCCTTCTACATGATGGTATGAAAGCGAATGTGAGATAGTCCATCCTCTCGTATCGTCATCCCGAGCGGAGCCGAGGGATCTTTTACGCCGTAGCGGTATTCTGTACTTATGAGGTAATGATAAAATCGCCTAGGTGCTTCGGCTGCTCCTCCTCTCACACTGTCCGTTTGGCCGTTGTGCAAGGAAGATTTCTCGCTGCGCTCGAAATGACTATGCGGGGTGGACGGTATTGTCGTTTTACTGGCTTCTTTTTCCGTCCCGCGGGGGAACTCTGTATCTTCTCATTTCCTGCTATTTATCATATAATGCAATATATAATACCAGTTGGAAAAATAGGGGAAAATCGATGAAGAGCAACGAGAAGAATACATACAGTCTCTGTCACATCGTGATCGCGGTGTTGGCAGTGGTCCTGATGGGGCTGATCGTCTGGATGATGGTCATCGTGTCGCACATGCAGGGGACGGCGCGCGTGGTAAACTATGCCGGACTGGTGCGCGGGACGACGCAGCGGATGGTGAAGCTGGAAATGGCGGGTGAGCCGCAGGATGAGATGCGCCGCGAGATCGAGGCGTATATTCAGGGGCTTCGAGAGGGGGATGCATCGCTGTCTTTGGTGCGCCTGTCGGATCCGGATTTCCAGGATAAGATGAAGGAGCTAAGCGGCTACTATCTGCAGGTCAAGCAGGAGATCATCCAACTTCGCCGCACGGGGCAGGCGGACTCCTACCTGATCGCTGCGACTGAGCAGTTCTTCGCGATCTGTGATGAGGCGACCGCGCTTGCTGAAGTGTACTCTGAGAAGCAGGCGAAGGATCTGGCTGTGCTGGAGAAGGGCATCACGCTGGTGATCTTCGCGCTGATGATCCTGATCGGTCTTGAGTTTTTCAAGGCGCTGAAGAGGCTGATCGAGAACCGCACGCTGCAGAAGAAGGCGTATCTGGATGCGGCGACGGGGCTTCCGAATAAGAACCGGTGTGAAGAGATCCTGAATGCGCCTGTTTCTTTGGATATGGGCGTGGTGAGCTTCGATCTGAATGATCTTCGCCGCATCAACGACAGTAGAGGACATGAGGCGGGGGATGTATACATCCGTCGTTTTGCGACCGCTCTTCGGGCGGCCGTACCGGAGGAGCACTTCGTCGGTCGTCTTGGCGGGGATGAATTTCTGATGGTGACGCATGGCCTCTCCGAGGCGGGCATGGAGGAGCTTCTGGAAGATCTGCGTGCAAAGCTGGCAGAGGAGGCAAAAGAGCATATGGATACGCCGCTTTCTTATGCGGCGGGATATGTGCTGGCAAAGGATGACCCTGAGGCGTCCATGCGAGAGCTTTTCACGAAGGCCGATAAGCATATGTATATCCAGAAGAACCATGCGAAGCGCAAGGAGGCAGAGGCGGAGAGGCGTCTTTCGCTGCGTCTGCTGAAAATGCTAAGCCGTTATCGGAAGAATTTCGCAAATTGTCTGTATTGTGATCTGAAGTTGGACGCCTATCGCACGATCCGTGCGAGGAGCGATTTCCCCCTTGCTTCTGAGGGCAGCTATTCCGGTGCGGTGCTGCAGCTCGTGGAGGAGATCGAAGGGGCAGACCGGGAACGCATACAGAGCGCACTCTCGAAGGAGTCGCTGGAGAAGTCGATCCTTCACAGTGAGGATGCGCTGGATCTTTCCTTTACGCCGAAGGAGGGGGCGGAATTACGCCGCCTCGTCGTCATTCCCGTGGACTTTGATCGCGAGGGGCATCTTCATCATGTCCTTCTTGCGTTTCAGCACGTCCGCCGGGCGGAGGATGCGCCTTTGGGGGCGAAGGAAGCGCTCTCCCTCTACTATGAACAGCTGAAGCAGTCCATTCTGGAAAATGACAGCTATGTGGATGCCATGCTGGATATGGCGGACTGTATCTATATGGTCGATCTGACCCATGACAGGCTGGAAAGGGATATCGTGCTTCCGGGGAAGGAGGAAGCACATGCGCGCCTCTTTGCGGCACCTTCGCTGCCATGCTCGTATCAGGCCTACTGCGAAGCCCATATGATGCAGATCACACGACAGACACAGGGGTGCTACCGCATCGCCATGAGTGTGACCGATCTTTTGAAGCGCTTCGAAGCGGGTGACCGGCAATTCTCAGCAGAGTACGGGGTGCGGGAAAAGGATGGCACGATCCGCTGGGTTCGTAAGCTGATCCTTATGACGCGCATCACCGTTTATGATACGGATGCCGGACAAGATATGCCCGTCGTGCAGGCCATCGTCCTTTTGAAAGATACCACAGAAATGCATGAAATGGAGGAACAGCGGCAGGCAAAGCTGCAGGCCGCTCTGGATGAAATGAGCTCTGCGAATCGCGTGAAGACGGAATTCCTCTCCCGCATGAGCCACGATATCCGTACGCCGCTGAACGGCATCATCGGTCTTTTGCAGATCAATGAAGATCAGTTCGATAACAGGGAGCTGGTCTTTGAAAACCAGAAAAAGATGCAAGCGGCAGCGAAGCATCTGCTCTCTCTCATCAATGACATCCTGCAGATGAGCAAGCTGGAAGCCGGCGGCGTCATCCTCTCCCGCGAGCGGCTCTCTCTCTCTGAGCAGAGAGATGACATCCGCAGCATCCTCTCTGACCGTGTGGCGGAAGCAGGGCTCGAGTGGATCGATGAAGTGAAGGATTACTCGTTCCCTGTACCCTTCGTGTACGGCAGTCCCCTGCATCTTAGGCAGATCATTCTTAATATTTTAGGAAACTGCATCAAGTACAATAAAAAGGGCGGACGCATACTGACAAAGGTGGAGTTTCTGGGGACGAGCGGGAATCGCTGTACCTATCGCTGGACTGCTTCGGATACCGGTATCGGCATGAGCAAAGAGTTTTTGGCTCATATTTTCGATCCCTTCACCCAGGAAAGACAGGATGCCCGCAGTGTATATCAGGGGACGGGCCTCGGTATGGCCATCGTGAAGAGACTCATCGATGCGATGGGGGGAACCATCTCTATCACCAGTGAAGAGGGGAAGGGCTCGACCTTCGTCATCACGATCCCCTGCGAGATCGCGCCCGCTGAGGAAGAGAAGCCGGAGAAAAAAGGACATGTGGATATCGCAGGTCTGCACCTCATGCTGGTCGAGGATAATGAGCTGAATGCAGAGATCGCGCAGATGCTTCTCACCGATAAGGGGGCGCGCGTCACCGTCGTGGGCGATGGCAAACAGGCTGTCGATCTTTTCAAAAATAAGATCCCGGGTACCTTCGATGCCATCCTCATGGATATCATGATGCCTGTCATGGACGGCATGACCGCGACAAGGGTCATTCGCAGCTTTGCGAGAGCGGATGCGAAAACCATCCCCATCATCGCTATGACGGCGAATGCTTTCGATGAAGATGCGAAAAAATGCATCGAAGCCGGTATGAATGCCCACCTGACGAAACCGATAGAGATCGATCGTGTCATCGAGGCTCTGGGACAATACTGCCGATGAAAAAGGGGCTGTGAAGAAATGAATCCTCATTTCTTCACAGCCCCTTTTTACTTTGCTTTCATTTGGTTCAGGGTTCAAGGTTCAGGGTTGAGATGGCGGCTTCGCCGCCTTTTTTTAGAAGATAGTATTCTCGTATCGTTATCCCGAGCGCAACCGAGGGATCTTTTTCGTTTGCCGTGTTCTTTTTCCTGCGTGGAGCGGTCTGCATGAAACACCGTTTTTTCGGGGCGCAGGGAGCAGGGTGTTTCCCGCTTGCCGTTTCTCTCACATCCTTTGCCTTGCCGCGAACGAAAAAGATTTCTCGCTTTCGCTCGAAATGACGAATGCGGGGAAGCGGCATTCTCCCTCCTTCCCATGGAAGGAGGTGCCCCGAAGGGACGGAGGTTGGCATCGAGCGGGATGAAAGTCGTGGGAGAGGAGCGTTTTCCCTAGTCACCCCTTCCCATCTATGCTATAATACATAGATAAATATCGATAAAAGAAAATGGAGGCGATGGTATGGATCATTCGCGGATCAAAAGAGAATATACAGAGCCGGCAGTGCCTTTCACGCTGAAAGCGCCGTTCCAGCCGATGGGGGATCAGCCGAAGGCTGTGAAGTCTCTGGTGAGCGGACTCAGGAATGGCGAATGGGCGCAGGTGCTGCTCGGTGCGACGGGGACGGGGAAGACCTTCACGATGGCGAAGGTCATCGAAGAGGTGCAGCGCCCGACGCTCATCATTTCTCCGAATAAGACGCTGGCCGCACAGACGGCGAGTGAATTCAAGGATTTCTTCCCAGACAATGCGGTGTACTACTTCGTTTCCTACTACGACTACTACCAGCCGGAGTCCTATGTGCCGCAGACGGATACCTATATCGAGAAGGATTCGTCACGCAATGAGGAGATCGATCGTCTGCGCCACTCGGCGACGATGGCGCTTTTCGAGCGGCGGGATGTCATCATCGTGGCATCGGTGTCCTGTATCTACGGTTTGGGCGATCCGGAGGACTACAGCTCTATGGGGCTCTCGCTCAGGCCGGGCGAGGAGATCGAGCGCGACAAGATCCTGGAAAAGCTCGTCAGTATGCAGTATATGCGTAATGACATGAATTTCACGCGAGATACCTTCCGTGTGCGGGGGGATACGATCGATGTATTTCCTGCATCGGAAAACAATGTCGCTGTCAGGATCGAAATGTTCGGCGATGAGATCGACTCACTGACGGAGTTCGACGTCCTGACAGGGGAGACGGTCGCTGAGAGAAATCACATCGGCATTTTCCCGGCATCGCACTATGTCACCAGTTCGGATAAGCTCCGCCGTGCCGTCACGTCTATCGAGAAGGAGCTTGACGGGCGGCTCAAAGAGCTCCGGGATCAGGATAAGCTCTTGGAGGCGCAGCGTCTGGAGCAGCGGACGAATTATGATCTGGAAATGATGCAGGAGGTCGGATACTGCTCCGGCATCGAGAATTATTCCCGCCACATGTCGGACAGGAAGCCCGGCGAGCCGCCATTTACGCTCCTGGACTACTTCCCTGAAGATTTCCTCATCATGATCGATGAGTCGCATGTGACGGTGCCGCAGCTGCGCGCGATGTACAATGGCGACCAGTCGAGAAAAAGTACGCTCGTCGACTATGGCTTCCGCCTGCCGTCTGCGCTGGATAACCGTCCGCTGACTTTTGACGAATTCACCGAACGGATCAATCAGATCATCTATGTGTCGGCGACGCCGGGACCGTATGAAATGGGCGTCCAGACGAATCTGGCTGAGCAGATCATCCGGCCAACGGGGCTCTTGGATCCTTCCATCGAGGTGCGTCCCATCGAAGGACAGATGGATGACCTGCTCGGGGAAATCCATAAGCGTGAGGAGGCTCACGAGCGCGTTCTCATCACGACACTCACGAAGAAAATGGCGGAAGATCTCACCGATTTCCTGACGGAAGCGGGCGTGAAGGTACGCTATCTGCACTCTGACGTTGCGACCATCGAGCGCGCGGAGATCATCCGTGACCTGCGTGCGGGTGTTTTCGATGTGCTGGTCGGCATCAATCTTTTGCGTGAGGGTCTCGATATGCCGGAGGTCTCGCTCGTGGCTATCCTCGATGCGGATAAGGAGGGATTCCTGCGCTCGGAAACTTCGATGATCCAGGTCATCGGCCGTGCAGCCAGAAATGAGCATGGCCACGTCATCATGTATGCGGACCGCATCACGAAGTCGATGAAGTATGCCATCGATGAGACGAATCGCCGCCGCACCATCCAGCAGGCATATAATGAGGAGCATCACATCATCCCCCACACTGTCCAAAAGCGGGTCAAAGACCTCATCGATCTCACGAAGATCGAAGAGAAGCCGGCTGCCTATGGCGGCAAGAATAAAGAGGGCGAGCTTTCTGATGAGGAGATCTACGCCCGTATGAAGGAATGTGAGAAGCTGATGAAACAGGCGGCGAAGGATTTGGAATTCGAAGCCGCCGCCCGCTTCCGCGACCAGCTCGCGAAGCTCCGCCAGCTCTGGACCGATCGCTACGGCTCCCGGGCGGAAGAATCGCTGAAACGTCAGGCTGCGGCGAAGAAACGGATTTATAAACCAATGAAGAAACGGGTGTAATTTTTGGGTGACTGGTGACTAGAGGCTGGGGATGGGGGATTAGGGGTTCGTTTTGCCCTGCCAGCTGAGCAGCCCCCTTGAAGAAGGGGTGCGCCAAAGGCGGAGAATAGAGTGCCTCGAAGAGGCACCCTTCTGCAGAAAGGTAAAAGATGTATGTAAGACAATCGCTTCTCTCGTCTCGTCATTTCGAGCGAAGCCGAGAAATCTTCCTTGCACACCGGTAAAACGAAGACGGCAGGATAACGTGAAACCAATGATCCCAAGCGATTTTTACGTGACCGCCTGCATGCAGAATACCGCTGCGATGTAAAGATCCCTCGACTGCGCTCGGGATGACGATACGAGAGAACAGGCTATCCCCCCATTCCCTTTCATTCCACCACGCATGGAGAATGCCGTTTCTCCGTCTCGTCATTTCGAGCGAAGCCGAGAAATCTCTATAGCACAACGTTTATCAGCCATTTCTCATTTCTCATTCAATCGAGGCTTTCAAATGGAATCAAGGGGAGCCGCCCCAGGGGCTCCCCTAAATCCCCCATACATTTTCCTTCAATTTCGAAAGGACATCCATGGAAAAAGGAATCATCATAAAAGGCGCGCGTCAGAACAATCTGAAGAATATCGATCTGACGCTGCCGCGAAATAAACTCATCGTTTTCACCGGGCTGTCCGGCTCGGGAAAATCGTCGCTGGCTTTTGATACCATCTATGCGGAAGGGCAGCGAAAATATGTCGAGTCCCTGTCTGCCTATGCGCGGCAGTTTTTAGGGCAGATGAATAAGCCGGACGTGGATAAGATCGCAGGGCTCTCGCCGGCGATTTCCATCGATCAGAAATCCACCAGCCATAATCCGCGATCGACGGTCGGTACAGTGACGGAGATCCATGACTACCTCCGTATGCTCTATGCACATGCGAGCCGTGCCTTCTGTCCGCACTGCGGCAAGCCGATCCGGCGGCAGACGGTGGACCAGATCGTCGATGCGCTCCTTTCGCTCCCCGAGCGGACGAAGCTCATGCTCTTAGGGCCGGTCGCTGTCGCGAAGAAGGGGACGCATAAAAAGCTCTTGGAAGAGCTCCGCAAGGAGGGTTATGTCCGCGTCCGCGTGGATGGGGACGTCCTCTCCCTATCCGATGACATCGAGCTTGCGAAAAACAAGAAGCATACCATCGAAGTGGTGGTGGACCGCATCATCGTGAAGGACGGCATCGTGCGCCGCCTGACAGATTCAGTGGAGGCTGCGCTGAAGCTAGGGGATGGCATGATGGTGGGAAGCATCATCGGCGGAAAGGACATGGTCTTTTCCACGCACTTCTCCTGCCCGGACTGCGGGATTTCCCTGCCGAAGCCGGAGCCGCGCATTTTCTCCTTCAATAATCCCTTCGGCGCCTGCCCCGCCTGCATGGGCCTCGGCGCTTCGCTGGAGGCGGATTTCCATCGCATCCTGCCCGATCACACGATCCCTTTCCGCTTGGGCGCGATCCAGCCATTTCCTTATAATAAGGAAACCTGGCTCTACAAGCTGCTCGATGCCTTCCTGAAATCCTATGGTCTCACCATGGATGCATGCTATGATGACCTGCCGGATCAGGCAAAGACAGAGTTTGAAAACGGCGGCACAGCGCTTCTCTCCTTCCAGTACACCAGCCCCGAAGGCATCACGAAGACCTATGAGCGCCCCTTCGAAGGCATCGTCCCGATGACGAAGCGGCGCTATGAAGAGGCGTGGACAGAGAAGATGAAGGAAACGCTCTCGAACTACCTCATCGAGAAGCCTTGCCCCGTCTGCCATGGGGCGCGCCTGAAGCCTGAGAGCCTCGCTTTCCGTGTCGGTGGGAAGAATATCGCAGAGATCTCCTCCATGGCTGTCATCGACCTTCTGGACTTCATGAACCATGTCACGCTTTCAGAAAAGGAAAAGATCATCGCAGACCAGATCCTGCGCGAGGTGAAGAGCCGTCTCTCCTTCCTCGTGAATGTCGGGCTCGACTACCTGACACTCTCCCGCGGAGCTTCGACGCTCTCCGGCGGCGAAGCCCAGCGCATTCGTCTGGCGACGCAGATCGGTTCCGGGCTGGTCGGTGTCCTCTACATCCTGGATGAACCGTCCATCGGTCTGCATCAGCGTGACAATGACAAGCTCCTTGCGACACTGAAGGGCATGCGGGATCTGGGAAATACGCTCATCGTCGTCGAGCATGATGAGGATACCATCCGAACCGCAGACTGGGTCGTGGATATCGGCCCCGGCGCAGGGGAAAATGGCGGCTACGTCGTCGCGGAGGGTACGCCTGAGGACGTGATGAAGGTGAAGGACTCCATCACGGGGCAGTACCTGCGTGGTGAGAAATACATCCCGCTGCCGGAAAAGAGGAGAAAAGGAAACGGACTCTCGCTCACCATCCATGGCGCTCACGAACACAATCTGAAGCACATCGACGTGACCATCCCGCTCGGTGCCTTCACCGTCGTCACCGGTGAGTCCGGCTCGGGCAAGAGTACGCTCGTGAATGAGATCCTCTATCAGGGACTGTCGAATATCAAGAACCATACATCCTACCGTGCCGGGGCTTTTGACTCCATGGACGGCGCAGAGTATGTGGACAAGATCATCGATATCGACCAGCAGCCGATCGGGCGCACGCCGCGCTCGAATCCGGCCACCTATACCGGCGTTTTCAATGACATCCGCGAGCTTTTCAGCCAGACCTCCGAAGCCAAGATGCGCGGCTACAAACCGGGGCGTTTCAGCTTCAATATGAAAGGCGGACGCTGTGAAGCCTGCCACGGTGACGGCATTATCAAGATCGAGATGCAGTTCCTCTCAGATGTTTACGTCCCCTGTGAAGTCTGCCACGGCGCGAGGTACAACCGAGAAACGCTCGAAGTCCGCTACAAGGGCAAGAACATCTCCGATGTGCTGAATATGACCATCGATGAAGCCGTGCCTTTCTTTGAAAACCACGACAAGATCCTGCGGAAATTGAAGACCCTGCAGGAGGTCGGCCTCGGCTACATCCATCTGGGACAGCCGGCTACTACCATGTCCGGCGGCGAAGCCCAGCGAGTGAAACTGGCGACCGAGCTCATGCGCCGCGGCACCGGAGATACCCTCTACATCCTTGATGAACCGACCACCGGCCTTCACAGCGAAGACATCCGAAAGCTTTTGATCGTCCTCGAGAAGCTGGTGGATCAGGGAAATACTGTCGTTGTCATCGAGCACAATCTTGATGTCGTCAAGACCGCCGACTACATCATCGACCTCGGCCCTGAAGGCGGCGACAAGGGTGGCGAGATCGTAGCTACCGGCACGCCGGAAGAAGTCGCGAAAGTGGAAGCGTCCTACACCGGGCAGTACCTCGGCCCGGTGATAGAACGGACGAAGAAATTTATGGGGCTGAAGTGACTAGGGGCTAGTGGCTGGGGATTAGGGATTCGTTTTCCATGCCAACTGAGCAGCCCCTTGAAGAAGGGGCGCGCCGAAGGCGCAGGATAGAGTGCCTCGAAGAGGCACCCTTCAGCAGAATGGTAAACGATGTATGTAAGATAATCGCTCTTCGCGTATCGTCATTTCGAGCGAAGTAGAGAAATCTCCATGGCACAACTTCGTTTCCCTAGGAGAATACGCTTTTCCATGCCAGCTGAGCAGCCCCTTGAAGAAGGGGCGCGCTGAAGGCGGAGGATAGAGTGCCTCGAAGAGGCACCCTTCAGCGCAGTGGGATGAAAAGAAATGTGAGGTGAGCGTCGCTTCGTATCGTCATCCCGAGCGAAGCCTACGGATCTTTTTCGTTCGCCTTATTCTTTTTCTCAGGAGTCTTTTATGATCGATGTCAATGAAAAAATCAAAGCCAAGGTAGAAGCCCTTCCTGATTCGCCCGGGGTGTACCGTTGGAAAGACAAAGACGGGCGGATCATCTACGTCGGCAAGGCGAAGAACCTGAAGAACCGTGTCCGCTCCTATGTACGAGAGGATAAGAACCGTTCCCCGAAAGTCGCTGCGATGATCCGTCACGCGGATGATCTCGACATCACGATGACCGGGACGGAGATGGAGGCGCTGATCCTGGAGTGCAATCTCATCAAAGAACTGCACCCGAAGTACAATATCTCCCTGCGTGATGACAAGTCCTACCCCTATGTGAAGATCACGGTGAACGACGAGTGGCCGCGCATCTTCGTCACGAGGAACATCCGCCGTGATGATGGGGCGAAGTATTTCGGCCCCTTCACCGACGTGGGAAGCCTTCGTCAGACGCTGTCCCTCCTTCGCCACTACTATCCCATCCGCACCTGTCGCTCCATGAAGGTGTCTCGTCCCTGTCTGCAGTACCACATGCATCTCTGCAGTGCGCCCTGCGGCGGCCACGTCGATCACATCGACTATGACCGTGATGTGAAGACCATCTGCGACCTGCTGGAAGGGAAGAGCACCGCGCTGGTAAAGGAGCTCACGCGGCAGATGATGGAGGCGTCGGAAGCGATGGATTTCGAAAAAGCCGCCAAGCTGCGCGACCATATCCGCGCCATCGAAAGTGTGCAGCAGCGCCAGCACATCGTATCCACGGAAGGGGACTTCGACGTGCTCGGCATGGCACGCGACGGCAGTCACACCGGACTGGAGATTTTCTATATCCGCTATGGCCGCATGGTGGGGAAGGAGAATTTCAGTATCCCCGAAAGTGCATCCGAGACGAATGAGGAGATCATCACCACCTTCCTTCGCGATTTCTACGGAGGAAATCCGACATCCGTCCCGAAAGAGATCATCCTGCCGCTCCTGCCGGAAGAGTCCGATCTCCTCTCTCTCTGGCTGACGAAGCTTCGCGGAAGCGAAGTGAAGCTCATCCGCCCCGAGCGCGGCTTCAAGCGCCGCCTGAAAGACATGGCGATGGCAAATGCAGCGAAGTATCTCTCTGACAAGAAGCTGCAGTGGGAGTATCAGGACGCCCGCGAGCAGGGCGCCGTGCAGAAGCTGAAAGAGCTGCTCTCTCTGCCGCGCCTTCCCGAGCGCATGGAATGCTTCGATATTTCTCACAACCAGGGCGCAGAGACCACCGGCTCCATGGCCGTCTTCGAGCATGGCCGTCCGGCAAAGAGCGAATATAGGAAATTCAAACTTCAGACCACGCAGGGGCATGCGGACGACTTCAAGTCCATGGCAGAAGTCATGAGCCGCCGCTATGGGAAGGAAAAGGACTGGCCCGAGCCCGACCTCATCGTCCTTGATGGCGGTCTTGGGCAGATGCATGCGGCCATTCCCGTGATACGCGAGGCGGGCTGCAACGCACCCGTCATCGGGCTCGCCAAGCGTATCGAAGAGATCTACGTAGAAGGCAGCGACATTCCGATCGTCCTCGATCACCATGAGCCCGCTCTCCAGCTTCTCCAGTTCATCCGTGACGAAGCCCACCGCTTCGTCATCACCTATCACCGGAAATGGACGAACAAAAGAAATACGGAGTCCGTCCTTGACCACATCGAAGGCATTGGTCCAAACCGCCGGAACGCCCTCTGGCATGCCTTCCGCTCGCTCGATGAAATGAAAAAAGCGAGCGAAGAGGAGCTCGCCAAGGTAGCGGGCATGAATAAGCGTGCCGCGCACAATGTCTATCGGTTCTTCCATATGAGAAAAGACGAGAAACAGCTCGTCCTGCAGGGGATGGACGTCGAAAAGGAAGGCTGATGATACGGGGTAATGCGACATTCTACCTCCTTCCTCTGGAAGGAGGTGCCCCGAAGGGGCGGAGGTTGGCTTCCAAATCTGGATGAAAACTCATGTTGGACGAGCACCGCCCCGTATCGTCATCCCGAGCGAAGCCGAGGGATCTTCCTTGCACGGCGGAAAAACAGTTTCTCTGGAAACTGCAGTGCCAAGGCATTGTTACTCTATCATCGCATAAATAAGTGCGGATGACGGAAGAAAGACTGTTTTATCCAAAATACGACAATAAAAAAGGAGCTGTGAAGAAATGAATCTTCATTTCTTCACAGCCCCTTTTTGTTTCTTTGTTTCACACCTATCCCCAACTTTTGGATACAGGTAAACAACGTTGTGGAATCCGAAATTATTTTAAGCATTTGGATAGAAAGATCCCCGAGTGGGGATTTTTTATTTTGCCTGTTTTTCGAAAAATGGAAGAAATCATAGCGGGGAGTGGTTTGATTTCAGGTAGAAAGCGCTGAAAACATCGATAAAATCAATGCATGGGCAGCAGATGGGAAAATGATGGGTTTGAAAAATTTTCGTTGTCACAGGGTGGGGGATTGTGGTAGAATGTGGGTAAATGTGGAGGAGGTGGAAGGATATGTTTATGAATGAATATTCTCATACCATAGACGCCAAGGGGCGCATGATCCTTCCAGCGAAATTCAGGGAAGAGCTGGGAAGTCGTTTTGTGCTGGCTCCAAGTCTGGATACCTGCCTCAATATTTATCCGAAAGAGCGCTGGGATGCCTTGATCGCCCGGCTGCAGAAGCTGCCCTTCACGAACCGTAATGTCCGCAAGATCATGCGTCATCTGATCGGCCGCGGGACGGAGATGGAGTGCGACCGCCAGGGGCGTATCCTGATCCCTGCCCACCTTCGTGAATTTGCCCAGCTGAAGAAGGAAGCCTGCATCGTTGGGACGGGACCCATCATCGAGATCTGGGATCCGGAGCTCCTGCGTCAGGACGAAGAGGGCGAGGATATCGCAGAGATCGCCGATGCTCTCGACCTTCCGCTGAATTTTGATCTGTGAGGTTTGGGCGTGACTGGTGACTAGGGGTGAGTGACTAGGGACTCACGCTTTCTCCATCTGTCTTTCATGCCGCCTTGCCCTATTCGAGCAGAGCTTTCATCCCCCATCAAGGTAATGCTATTAAGTTAAGCGGCAGAACGTTCTTGGCTCCCCATCGGGGGAGC